>Ga0067045_1002739_pt1 | contig 50128 bp, 36 predicted proteins | sample TerdegcTABiofilm_FD_59184 | JGI IMG/M metagenome (GOLD analysis project Ga0067045, IMG submission 59184) | Combined Assembly of (Gp0054472, Gp0054536) Wastewater bioreactor microbial communities from Singapore -Terephthalate degrading...
ACCACGTCCAGGCCGTAAATTTTTTTAAACTCCTGCTCCTCGGTTGCCGCCGTTCCGGTCATGCCGGCCAGCTTGTTATACATCCGGAAATAGTTCTGAAAAGTGATAGTAGCCAGAGTTTGTGACTCCCGCTCAATCTTGACACCCTCTTTAGCCTCGATAGCCTGGTGCAGACCGTCGCTGTAGCGCCTGCCGAACATCAACCGCCCGGTAAACTCATCAACGATAATTACCTGCCCATCCTTTACCACATAATCCCTATCCCTTTTCATCAACCCGTGGGCCTTTAAAGCCTGGTTCAGGTGGTGAGTGAGTTCAATGTTTTTATCGTCATACAGGTTATCAACACCAAGCATTTTTTCTACCTTGGCCACCCCGGATTCGGTGATGGTTACAGTATGAGCTTTTTCATCTACGTTGTAATCCACATCCCGGATAAGACGCGGGACGATTCTGGCAAATGTATAGTACAGCTCGGTGGATTTTTCCGCCTGTCCGGAAATAATTAGCGGCGTCCTGGCCTCGTCAATCAGGATGCTATCCACCTCGTCCACAATGGCATAGTTTAACTCCCGCTGCACCAGCTGGTCCGGGTGATGAGCCATGTTGTCCCTCAGGTAATCAAAACCAAACTCATTATTGGTACCGTAGGTAATATCCGCACGGTAAGCGCGTCTGCGGTCCTCCCATTCCAGGCCATGCGTCACCAGGCCGACACTTAAGCCCAGGTAGCTATAAATCTGGCCCATCCACTCGCTGTCACGGCGGGCCAGATAGTCGTTTACTGTAACTACATGGACACCCTTGCCGGTTAGGGCATTCAGATAAACCGGCAGAGTAGCCACCAGGGTTTTACCTTCGCCGGTCTTCATTTCTGCAATGCGCCCCTGGTGCAGCACAATCCCGCCTAGCAACTGGACATCAAAATGCCTCATCCCCAGCACCCGGCGGGATGCCTCCCGCACCACAGCGAAGGCCTCAGGTAGAATGTCGTCCAGAGTCATCCCGTTATCCAGACGTTCCCGGAAGACGGCGGTCATGCCTCTGAGCTCATCCTCCGACATAGCGGATACCTTTGGCTCAAGTGTATTAATCTCATTAACAACCCGCTGCAGCTTCTTTAACTCGCGGGCGTTGTCATCAAGCCAATCCCTGATAAATCCGAGCAATTTTATATCACCTCTTAAATATTCAAACGCAAAGGGATGAGGTAATCTTAAAATATTATACTTGATTACTAATAATACCGTCAATTATAGCATCATCTTCCAACAAAAGGCGCCCCCTTTGAGGCGCCTTTTATAATCTGACTCTTTACTGCCTTCAACTTATTTGCAACAATCCACCCCTAAAACTCCGGCTCAATTAAACCGTAATTTCCGTCCTTGCGCTTGTAAACAACGTTGATCTGTTCGGTCTCAGCATTGGAAAAAACAAAGAAATTATGTCCAAGTAGATTCATCTGGAGTATAGCCTCTTCCACCGTCACCGGCTTGATTGCAAAACGCTTGGTCCTGACCAGCCGCGGCGCTTCTTCCTCTTCAGCAGCAGAGACCGGAGGCTTTTGTCCATCCACAACCCGTATACCGCGCTTCTGCAGCTTGCCCTTGTACTTCTCAATTTGTTTCTCCAGTTTCTCAACCACCAAATCGGTTGATGTATACATATCCCCGGTGCTTTCTTCGCCTCTCAAGATCATCCCGTTAACCGGTATGGTCACTTCTATCCGGTGAGAATTTTTTTCCACAGTCATCGTAACCTGGGCATCACCCAAGTTTTCAATAAATCTATCCAGTTTGCCGACACGCTTTCCAACATAGTCCTTCAGCGCATCCGTCACCTCAATATTTCTCCCGCGCACCTGCACTTTCATGGGAACAGCCTCCCCTCTTAGTTCTCATATCACTTATTTATTCATCCCACAAAAAGATAACAACTCCTGCCGTATATTTTATTATAAGTAAAAACCCCAGGCCAGCTGGGGTAAACCTGCATTTATATCTTCAAAACGTTGGCCGCTTGCGGCCCCCGGGCACCCTCGACAATATCGAATTCAACCTTTTGACCTTCATTCAAGGTCTTAAAGCCTTCTTCCTGAATCGCCGAAAAATGGACAAATACGTCCCCACCATCCTCCCTCTCGATAAATCCGTAACCTTTTTCCTGGTTAAACCATTTAACCCTACCTAACACAATTATACCTCCTACAAAACATAAATTCCGTGGGTCGTTAACTCACGCATAGCAATGTTAACATAGGGACATGTTGATGTCAAGTCTTTCCACAATACCTGCCATATATACAGCTATCTCTCAAATGTCGAAAAATTTTCTTGTAGAAGGTTGTTTGTGCAGAAATTCCTGTTGATAATGTGGATAAGTCTGTTAATAACTCGTAAAATCAAGAGTTAAAATGTGGTTAACCACTCCTGTTTACGAAAAAAGTGTCAAAACATGTAAACAGCTGGCATAATTTTTGTAGATTATTGGTAATATCTGCCGGTAGCCACAGTTAACCCATACACCTGTTCTGCCCCGGAATGTCTAAGTTCCACAGCAACAGCCGACATGGTGCTGCCCGTTGTGAAAACATCATCAACAATTAGGATATTTTTGCCATAAAATTTTCTCTTATCTCTAACCTTAAAAACATTTATCAAGTTCAGTTCTCGCGCTGTCCTGGACAACCCGGTCTGAGCCGGTGTATCTATTACCTTGATCAGGGTTCGCTCATCCACCGGTATCTTAAGGACAAAACCGATCTCTTTTGCCAACAGGGCAGCCTGGTTAAACCCCCTGCGGCGCAACCTGTCCCTTGCAAGCGGCACAGGCACAATCAAGTCAATTTTTTGGTACAAAGCTTCGGAAAGGACCACCTCGATCATCAGGGAAGCCAGCGGCCGGGCCAACCGTCGGCTGCCGCCGTACTTAAAGCGGTGGATTGCTTCCTTTAAAAGTCCTTCGTAAGGACCAGATGCGCGGGCCAGGATAAAAGGCCAGTCATGCCCGCGGCACTCTTGGCACAGGTGGGGCCCGCCAGCGGGTAAAGCTATCTTTTCCCCCGGCAGGCGCCCGCACCGGCAGCAATGAGGCTCCTGAAGGTATCTGCTTATTTCTGAAAGGCAAGAGTTACAGGCCTTTGCTCCGGGGCCGGGAGCGCCGCAAAAAGGACACTCAGGGCGCGGGGGAAAAAGTAGATCAAGCAAGCTATCCCATAATGACGAACTATTCATTTGACAATCCAATGATCGAAACAGCAGCGGAAACAACCTGGTCTCTACCACCTTTTTTAGCCTTTTCCAGCGCCCGCTGCGCCGCCCTGAACAGTACCGCCACGTCGCCGGCATCCCTCGGAAATTCTGCCACCCCGATACTGACAGTTACCCTGGCCTGTCTTCCAGCTTTTTCAAGAAAATAATGGTTTCGGATTTCCTCCCTCAATCTTGCAGCAATATCCAGCAGACGTTTACCACAGGCGCCTGGCAATAATAAGGCAAATTCATCTCCTCCCCAGCGTGCGGCAAGGTCATCTGCACGGGCTGCACCTTCAATGATCCCGGCCAGTTCAGCCAACAGCCAGTCACCGGCTGGCCGTCCATAGCGTTCATTAAAGATCATAAACCGGTCCAGGTCAATAATTATTAGCCCGGCCGTAGTACCGTGCTCGGCAGCTCTTTCGCAAGCCTCCGCCGCAGCTTTATAAAAAGCACCAGAATTTAAAAGACCGGTCAAAGCATCCCGGGACATAATATAATACATACGGCGGGCAAGGATTGATTTCCTAATAACAACGGCTGCCTGTCCCCCAAGAACGGCCATAATATGCAGGTGCTTCTCTTCAAAAGCCATCGGGCTCTTTTCTCCCAGCACGATCACGCCCAGCGGTTCTTTACCGGATAAAAGCGGGATGATTAACAGCGAGCGCAAAATCCGGCAGAGGCCGGCTTCATTTTCAGTGCGGGAGTCTGACCTGGAATCAAAAACAATCGCGGGATTCCCAAGGACCAGGGATTGGCCGATAATGCCCTCACCGCTATAAACAGCGGTATTATAAAGCTGTTCCGAATAAGGGCCGGCAACAGCAACCGGCAAAAAGGCATCTTTTTCCCGGGAACAGAGGTAGGCTACCCCTGTATGATAGTGGAAAATTCTTTTGGCGCTTCTCAAGACAAACTCTAAAGCTTCGTCCGGCCCGGGGTCCTTCTCCAGAAACTTTGCAACCTCATAAAAGGCTGTCAGTTCACGGTTGGCCACATGAAGCCGGACATAGAAACGCAAGATGAACTGGAGCGCCAGTATTGAAGAAAAGAGCAAAAAAACCCCTGATAACCCTGTGTAGCCGTAAACCATTGCGATCAGGAGCCCCAGCGGAATAGTGACCAGGTAAGTCAGCCCGTCCCACTTTACCGCATCCAGCCAGGCCGGGTAAGGTAAAAAACGCCGCCTGGGCAGCAGGTAAAAATAAATCAGCAAGTGATTGGTTGAGATATAAGAAATAGAAAAAGCGGCCAGCGGCAAGATGTTTGCTACACCCACCAAACCCGGCTCGCCCTTGCTGAATTCGAAAAAACATCCGGCCACCACTGATGCCAATACATATTGAGAGGCATTAAATAAAGTGGTACGCAGCGGGTTGCCACGGTTGGCTATTCCCTGGCCGAAAACTGTTGAGAGACCGTTCACCCAGGCGGTCGCTGCCGGTCCAAAAATCAAAAAAACTGACAATACCAGGGCAAAATTACCTGAAAGCTGCCCGTGTGGAAAAGACACCGCCAGCCACTCGGCCAGTATGCCAAGGAAAACAATGGATAATAATTCCCTGCACCTGTCTATATCCAGGGCGGGAAAAAGAAGGTAGAGCTGCCACGTTGCCAGGCCTACCACAAACCAGGTATAAAAAATGTGCCCGATACTTTGCTTTGAGCGCAAGGTTTACCCACCTCAAAGCCTTATTTCGACACATTCTTGATTTTACCTGCGCCAGATCGGGAAAGGTGGGAAAATAAAGGCGCCAGCAGAAGATCCTTACCACTTAAGCCTCTGGCATCAAATAATATCACATCTAAAAATCTGCTTTTCTTTCCCAATGTTTCTACAACCTGCCAAACATCATCCCCATCCTTTACCGAAAGTAGCCCAAACAGATAATGCCTTTGTAAGCACCCAAGCACTTTCAGTGTGCCATCGCAGGAACAATCATCCACTATCAGTACTGTCCGTGGTGTACTTTTCATGCTCCTGAATAACTTACGGATGAAGCCTTCTATCCACGGCTCTTGATCCTTTACAATAATTACCATACCAGCTGCTGGATTTATTCTTTTACTGCCTGATATTTTCAACAAATAAATACCTGCTATAACCAGCAATACCAAGAAAACCAGTAACAGCTTCACATACTCACCCCCGTCTTTACTTGCACCTTATGCAGCACACTCGCCGGGGGTGATTTAAAAAATGAAAAAAGCAGTCTCATTAGAAACTGCTGAAAGTTGGTTAAATATCCTATAAGCCGGCGTCCCGCTTGAGAACTTCTGCTTTATCAATGCGTTCCCAGGGCAGGTCCAGGTCGTTTCTACCAAAATGCCCATAAGCTGCCACCTGCTTGTAGATCGGCCGGCGCAGGTCCAGTCCTTTGATGATGGCCGCAGGGCGCAGATCGAAGTGGTCACGCACCAGCCTCACTAACGTCTGATCATCAACCCTGCCAGTGCCAAAAGTTTCCACCATGATGGAAACTGGATGGGCTACTCCAATGACGTAAGCTAATTGTATCTCACACTTGTCGGCCAGTCCGGCAGCCACGATATTTTTAGCAACGTAGCGCGCAGCGTAACTGGCGGAGCGGTCCACCTTAGTGGGATCCTTGCCGGAGAAGGCCCCACCGCCGTGACGTGCCATGCCGCCGTAGGTATCCACAATAATTTTTCTCCCGGTTAGGCCGGTATCCCCTTGCGGCCCACCGATAACAAAGCGGCCAGTTGCGTTAACCAGATAACGGGTAGAACGGTCCAGCAAATCCGGAGGGATAACCGGTTTTATTACCAGTTCCAGCATATCTTCACGGATTTCTTCCAGAGTAACTTTAGGGTGATGCTGGGCTCCGATGACAATGGCGTCCACCCGTACCGGACGCCCGTCTTCATAATCAACGGTTACCTGGGTTTTCCCATCCGGCCGGAGATAGGAAACCAGCCTGCTCTTCCGGACTTCAGCCAGGCGTTTCGCCAGGCGGTGGGCCAGGGAAATAGGCAGCGGCATCAATTCAGGCGTCTCGTTCGTAGCATAACCGAACATCATCCCCTGATCGCCTGCGCCGGTAGTATCGAACTCATCCTTAACGCTTTCCCTACCCCTGGTTTCCAGCGCGTGGTCCACCCCCTGGGCGATATCGCCCGACTGCTCGTCAATAGATGTGATCACTGCACAGGTATCACAATCAAAACCATACTTTGCCCTGGTGTAGCCAATCTCCCGGATTGTCTCCCGGGCTATTTTGGGAATATCAATATAACAGCTGGTCGTGATCTCGCCGCTCACGAAAACCAGACCAGTAGTAACCAGCGTTTCACAGGCTACACGGGCAAGTGGATCTTTTTGTAAAATCGCGTCTAAAACCGCATCTGAAATTTGGTCGGCTATCTTATCAGGGTGTCCCTCGGTGACCGACTCAGAAGTAAATAACCGCCTGGTCATCATCCTCACTCCTTATGTTAGTACATCTCAAAGCATAAAATTAAACCTCCGGATCAGAGGTTCAGTTCGGCTTTGTTGCAGGAATTACATCATATTTTAACAAAACCGGGTAAGAAATGTCAACAAAAACCGGCAAAAAACGATTTATCCCAATTCTGACATTCATCTACATCTATGATACTTACTCCACCTCGACAAGTACGGTATGAACACCGATCTTTTTAATTTTTTCCCACGGGACTTCCACATCCTTACCGGCACTCATAAGCCCAAAATATTTCCTGCCGCCCGACAGCACCAGCGATAGCACTTTCCCGGTCTCCAAGTCAATGTGGACATCTTTCACCGGTCCCAGTTTCGCTCCATCAACCAGATTTACAGTTTCCCTCAAGCCCAGTTCAGAAATTTTAAATAACAATAGCGGACACCTCCTCATTCCAGAGTATGCCCTCAACACCGTAAAGGTTCATATTAACATTTATTTTAACCTTTATTCTACCTGGTCGGATTCTGCCTCAAACACCTGGGCCCGGCCGTTCTTTTTCGCCGGTCTGGCCGGCTTCGGCAGATCGCACCTGCTTTCTTCCGGGTGGAGAAAATTTTTCAGCGCCTGGATCTGGACCCGGGCGTGCTGGATGCGGAGCTTGTGGGATTCAAGCCTTCACTTGAGCCGGGACGGCGAATTGAAGGCGGTCCAATATCGCCTGAGATGAGCCCCTGGTTCACTCGACGCGAAGCACTTTGAACGAGCGTTTCAACCTCAAGATGCTTTGTCAACAACCTGATAAGATTCTTCTTTTAATTAATGCTGAAGATGGCATATTTTTCAAATAGCTGTAATACTTCCTCTAACTTTAAAAAATACTTTTCCCTGCCGTGCCTTTCTTTGATCACAAACCCCGAAGCCCCCGCGTACCGGGCAAGGATGCCGTTTTCTGTAATGAACCAGGCCCGCCCGGCAGGGTTTTCTGGGTTTGGCACCTTCACCGGGCCGGGCTCAATGTGAAATCTTACCCCTCTGGCCCGCAGCCCTTCGTAGAGCCGCCACTCGGGCTCTGTCTCCAGGAACAGCTCCTCCAGCACCCTGGCCCGCTCCAGGGCAAGGCGCGAGGTCCAGCGGTGGGTGCGAAAAGGGTGACCCTGCCCTGTCCCGCTCTTGTTAACGATCGGGCGCTCCAGTTCCTGAACCCGGCCCAGCCGGTAAAGGACCTGCAGCTCCTCCCCGCCCCTGCCCAGGGCCTTTCTCAACCACTCCCGCAGGTATGCTTCTTCCCCCGGCAGTAGAGGTACTGCCCCGATCCCGATCTTTTCGAGAGACCTCCAGAGGAGGCTTTTTTTATAATCCCCTTCTGACGGCTCGCGGTAAGGGAATACGGCAGCAGCATGGACAATGGTACGCTCTGGGCCCTCTCCCCCTTCGGACAGGCGGGCGTTCTCAACAATGGCGTCCCGGTAGCGGTGCAGAACATTGAGGGCGTCCTCCGGCGGGCCGGGCGAAGCGTACTTTTGCACGTACTCAGGGGAGAAATCAACCCGGTACTTAGCGTCCAGGAGCAGGTGCATAACGGGCCACTCCGGGTCCTCCAGAGTGATCAACATATCAGGCTGTTGAGGGATAAGAATGTAATCACCTTGAAAGCGGGGGTTGTAAACCACCTTTACCCTGCGGCCGCTACCGCCTTCAAAGGTGACGCTGCCCGTGCGGCCCTTCTGCAGCAGCACCTGTAATCCACGCTGCCGCACGGAGAAAAGCTCATGGGCCGGGATTGCTCTGCCGGTTTCTTCGGAAATCAGCCGCAGCAGGGCCAAGTAACACCAGTATTCGTAAAGCTGGCTTAGCTCCTTCACCGACAGGCGGATCAGCCCGCCTTCCAGGCGCAGCCCCAGCGAAAGGAGCAGAAAGGCCCTGTATGCCTCGCGGTAACCGGGCGCAGCCAGCAACTGGAGGGAAACAAAACCGGGCGGCAGGGTGTCTCCTGCCGCTGCCAGAGGTTCCAGCCGGCACAGCAGGGCAATCCGCTCATCCAGCCGGTCCAGTTCACGTATTACCTGCCTGCCTCTTTCGGTTTTGCCTCCGCCCTCTTGCAGGCGCTGCCATTCCTGGTGCCGCAGCAGGCGGATGCGTTGGTGAACCAGCTTCATCTGGCGGGCAATCCAGCGGTGTTCCGGGGTATCCAGCACCGTGCGGGCACGGTACTCCTCCACCCGCTCACGCACGCGGAGCCCCTCCCCAAGCTCTAAAACTGCGCCCGTGCCCTTGCCCCGCCGCAGCACAGACCGCACCATCGCGTCAACCCGCTTAACCTTTTCCACCCGCACCACAGCCGGTTCGCGGCTCAGCCCCCGGACCGGCTTGGCGGCAATATAGCGCAGGGCCCGTTCCAGCTCATCCATTACGTGACGCAGCAGGGACAGCCATTCGACATGAGTAGGCTGGGGCACCCGAAAACCCAGCCCCATTTGAAAGGTCGCCCGCAAATATTCCAGGGCAAGGCCGGTGAGCATTTCCTGAACTTCGGCCAGGATTTCCCGGTAATCGGTAAAGTAGTCTAATTTAGCCGGAAAAACCTCTACCTCAAAACTGAACTCCGGTTTGCCATCTATTAAAACGGTAAACTCGCTCCGCCCCACCTGAGAGCCGAAATTGACGTAGCCGTGCATGATCCTGCCGCCGCCTTCTGCGCTGATGTCCCTGGTAATGAGAGGGTCTCTGTGCAGGATAGATAGGCGGCCTTTCCCTTTGGCACACAAATAGAGATTGTAGTCAGTCTGTTCAAAAAGAAGCGGCCCTGCTGTCAGCTCTGGGTCTGCTGCCGCGGCATCAGGTATGGAATTGCGCTGTATATTTAAAAACTGCAAATCATTCCGATGCTTGCGGAGGACAAGTCGGCCCGCCACATGAGCCTGCCCTGCCGGCAGTCCCGGTGTTTTATGCCGTGCCGGCCCCCAGCTCAAATAAACCCGGTCTGTCTCGACTACAAACAGCGCCTTCATGACCAAACCTCACAGCCAGAATGAGGTGAAACCTTCGTTGAGCAGGCGGTCCCACATCAGGCATAGCCTTGCCGCTGTCCGCGGAAAACGGGCCCCGGCAAGGCTGCCCCTCCGCCCGCTGGACTCCCACAGCTCGGTAACAGGAGCTGCCTCTTCCTCTGTCCGGAAACCCTGTCCCCGGTATGCCCAGCCCAGGAACTGCAGGATAACCTGGCGGACGGCGTTGCTACCTCCGGCTATCCGCGGCAGTATTTTCATTAGAAAGGCTAGGTCCAGCGGGTCCACTGTGCCGCCGTCTCGGGTTGCAAAAGACGCAGCAATTTCCCGCGCGTGCAGCACAAAAAGCACAATTTCATCCCGCACCCGGTAGCCTACCTGGAGCTGGGCCTGGGCCAAAAAGGAGTTGATTTCGGTGAGGGATTGGACCACTTCCCGCGTGACTGACAGCGTTTCTTGGCCAGGATCAACATCCCCCAGCCGCACCGCCCGCGGGTACCAGGCTTCAACTGGCCAAGGGATAGTCTCAACTGGGCCGCTTGAAGCCTTTTCCCACACCTCCAGGTTGATGTCTGAAAGCTCTATAGTAAAGGCCCGGTCCAGCACTTTCCGGCTAAAACCGTGGGTGCTCTCGTCCATATTTACGGTACCCACAATAGCCAGGTTAGGGGGCAACCCCTGCCTCATCCAGCCCGCGTCCCTCTCGTTCAAGGCGATGCTGACCAGCGGCCCGCTCGCGTAGCCGCCGCCTTCAGTCCGCTGCCGGTCCTCAATGCGGCTCAGCACCTCTGCAAAATACTGCTCGACGCGGGCCAGGTTCATTTCGTCGAGGATACAGGTAAAATGCCTGTCCCGCTGTCCCTCCGCAGCCCGTGCAAATTCCAGCAGAGGCCCGGGCCGGAAATTGCCCTGCAGGTCGCAGTAGCCCAGCACGTCCGAGCTGTCGGTCCAGTCCGGGCGAACCGGTATGAGCTTCGACTCGCCGCCGGTGATTTTGGCCACCAGAGCCGGCAGTTTCGACTTGCCGGTGCCGGACACGCCGGCCAGGATAACAAACGGCTTCGTGCGCAGCGCCGTGATATATGCGGCAATCTGCCAGGGCTCAAAATAAAAACCGCAGCTGGCAACTGCTTTTATTACACGGTCCACGGCATCTGGCAGGCCGGTAAATTCACTGTTTTTTTCCTGTACCTTACCATTTTTTACCTTTTTATCGTTTTTTAAACTATCGCCGCTCACAAAGTCAATGTAGCGCTCGTATGCTTCAAGGAGGACCTTCAGGTCGTTTAACAGCTCGCTGTCGTTGGGAACAGCTTTTGCGTCATAGTATTTATAGGCGATTGTGGAATACTCATAATCGACGCCGAGACCTGAACCGGAACGCAGGTCGATCTTGCTGTCAAGGGAAAAGCCGTATTTTTCAAGGCTACCGCAGTAGCTGCGAATAGTCTGCGCCTGAGCACGCAAATAGTTTCTTGCTTCGTGAAGGCCAAGCTGCTGTTTAGGTTCGGTCACACCCTGGGCCAGGCACAGGTATACGCCGCTCATGTCTTGGCGGAACAGGTAAACGCAGTATGCTCCCTTTTGCGTGGTGGCAGTCTCACGGGAATCGAGCACGGCAATCCAGGGGATTTTGGCCCAGTTACCCTGTCCGACCGACCACCTGACTTTCAGAAAGGGGTGGTTTTTTATAAAATCCGTCTCCTCTAGTATTCTCTGTATATTGCTAAAGGCAGACCAGACAGGATGGTTTTTGCCAAAACTGCCGCTGGCGCGCGCATTTATGTATTTCTTAAGGATAAAGGTGAAACTCGAGCGCAAATCCAAGTTCAGCCTGCCTCCCTCGCTGGTTTACCCGGGCAGGGCAGCCCTGCTTTTTATACGACATATTTCAACTATTTTCCTGCTCAGTTTGGTAAATATAGGTCGGGCCTGAGCGGGCCTGCCTTTTCGCCAGCCTTTTCTGCCGCACCCTGGCTGTCTGGGCTTCTCCGGCAGCTGAGGAATTCCACTTGGAGCATTTGTGTTTCAATTATTCATTATTTTTTTAAAAAATTTTTTAATGTGACAAACTGCTGGCCTGCCTGAGCTTTAAAATCAAAGCAACAAACTGATATAAAGGGGGCTTAAAAATCTCAACAAAGGACCTGCCAAGACTATAGAATTGGCGGGGGAATTCAAGGTTACTGCCCGGACAATGCGCGATACTGCCATCTTGGAAAGGGCGGGAAAGCCGGTCTATCATGTGTTTTCTGATTAGGCGGCCTCCGCAAAACCATATCCTGGTTTTTTTATTGACAAAGATGCTTGAATGAGCTTATAGTACACTTAAGAGATAGAGAAGCCAAATATTCTGAAACGAATTTTGGTTGAGTAAGGAAAAGCTATGCTGAAGTACGGTTGGTTCAGCGGCAGAGCAAATTTTTATAATTATGGAGGAAAATTAAGATGAGTGAAGTCCTTGGGTTCAAGGAAGAGTTTGAGGTGGCGAAAGGTCATGTTTTTATAATTAATGAGGAACTTCTGGAGAGAAAAACTACGTTGGGACAAATAGCACGGGATTATGTGGAAAAAAAGAGGAACGCTACCTGTGATGAGGATATAATTTCAGCTATTAATGATATGTTTATGACCATCTTTTACGAAATTAACGGTGGTAATGCCAATTTAGGCATGGAGTTTCGCAACCAGCTTGTTAAGTCAGAGAAAAGGTAAGATATTTCTTGAGTGGACTTCTCCATAGCTTTTTCAATTTAATCTAGTAATCTAGAGGGCAGTTATCGAAACTGCCCTTCAGACTGTTGACAAACTGCCTAGCATCTTGAGGTTGAAAGAAGCGAGCGATATTGCGAGAGCGTCGAAAAGTGAACCGGGCGAATTGAGGAAGCGATATTGGATGAGCGGACATGGACGTCCGCTCAAGCCTTCACTTGAGCCGGGACGGCGAATTGAAGGCGGTCCAATATCGCCTGAAATGAGCCCTTGGTTCACTCGACGCGAAGCACTTTAAGCGAGCGCGCTTCAACCTCAAGATGCTTTGTCAACAACCTGGAGGGCAGTTATCGAAACTGCCCTTGTTGTTTTGTGCAGGCGGGGTATATATAAAAGTCGCTGCTGTTTTTCCATCGCGGTGTGCGGGCCGCTAAATGAAGTGCTCACGCCTTCTGCTGGGCCTGCTGAGCCGGCTGCCCCTGTTTCTGCTGCCTGTGCCTGCGGAGGAAGCGAACAGAGCGACAGGACGCTGGTGTTCACCATGCGGTTCTGCTTGGCGCCCACCAGTATCTCCCCGTCCAGGATGAGCACGGGCTGCTCCCCCATATTGCGCACCAGGACCTCGCCGACGATCCCGCCGGGGCTGGCTTCTGTCACTTCCAGGAGGCCGAGCTCCAGAGCCTCGTCGAGCAGGAGGTAACCGGGCTCTAGACTTTCGTCAAGCACGAGCGGGAAGATAACCAGGTTGTCTTTAACCTGCGCCACGCCCACCATCTCCTTAAATCAAGTTTACAGTTTTACTCTAGCAGGCGCCCGCGACACATGCCTGTCATACGGCCGGGCGGCCAAAAAAAACCCGCGGGACAGCCCTCACTCGCCACACAAGCCTATGGGCGTGCCGACCGTGTTTTCGTTCAGCACGGTGATTTTAACTGTCATTTTGCTGCAATCATGCCTCCTTTTCCTTAACTTCCCGGAACACGTTTAAGCGCAATCTCCTTAGCAGGCAAGATTACAGAATCATGTTAGCTTTTTTATTTTCACGAGCAGGGACCGGTAAGGCGGGAACCCCGTCACCGGGTCTAGCTGCTGGTTGTCGGTCAGCTCGTTAGCATTGGCCTGGCTCCAGCCGTGCGGCATGAAGGCCGTTCCCGGAGGCACGGTTTCTGTAAGGTGCGCTCGCAGGGTTACGCTTCCCCTGGCCGATTCAACGGTAACCATGTCGCCGTCTTCTACCCCGCAGCCCCTAGCCACAGCCGGGTGCATCTCGACCAGCGGCTCCCTGCCGCTGCGGTACCGGCGGAGGGACTCGATGTTGCGGTACCTGGAGTGGTGGTACTGCAGGTGCCTGGCACCGGACGACAGCACGAGCAACCCCTCAGCGGCCTGCCCGGGAGCTGCTGCCGGGCTTTCGGCAGGCTCGCGGTACACGGGCAGGGGGTCATAACCGTATTTCTTTAAGCGCTCGCTGTAAATTTCTACTTTGCCGGACGGGGTGTTGAAGCCTCTCTGCTCGTACTTCTTTTCTGCAAATGCCGCGTACTCGTACCCCTGGGGATGCTCCCGCAGATCGCGGCAGGTCAGCCCCATCCTCTCCAACCTGTAATCGAGGGCCTGTTCCTCGTCCTCCCAGGGGAAATATTCTCCGCAGCCCATCATTTGGGCCAGGTCGCGGATGAACTTATACTCCGAAACGCCGCTTACAGGCTCCAGCGCTTTGGGTGCCAGGCCTAAAAGGTGCCTCCCTGATATGCCGGCGCCGTCCCACAGCTCGCTGCGCTCTACAAAAGTGGCCGCGGGTATGACGATATCGGCGTACTTCGCCGTTTCTGTCATAAAGTTGTCCATTACCACCAGAAACTCCAGCTTTTCCAGAGCTTCTTTTAACCTGCTGCTGTTGGGCCAGGTCAAGACGGGGTTGCTCCCCACGATGATCATTGCTCTGATGGGGTAGGGTTTCCCGGTCAGGATGGCGTCGCTGAGCACGTTAGCCTGCGCCTCACCATAAGTCTCGCAAAACAGGGGGAAGCGGTCGTGGCCGACCGGCTTTGCCTGCTGGTTCTGCAGAGGGACGCGAAGCGATGTCAGCCGCGCCGGGGAAACCAGCAGTGCCCCGCCCTTTATATCCAGGTTCCCCGTGACGGCCTGCAGGACAGCGATTGCCCTGCTGGTCTGGAAACCGTTCGTCTGCAGTTCCACGGAAACGCCCTGGTTTATGCAGGCAGGGGAAGTGCTGCCGTACAGCCTGGCTGCCCGGACGACCAGATCGCGCGGGACACCGGTGATCTTCTCCACGGCTGCCGGGGAGAAGCCTTTAACCAGCTCGGCCAGGCTGTCGAAGCCGATCACCCAGCGCTCCACAAAACTTTTGCTGTAAAGCTCTTCCTGCAGGATGACATTTAAGAAGCCGAGGGCCAGGGCCCCGTCCGTGCCGGGTCTGGGCTGCAGGTGCAGGTCCGCCCGCCTGGCCAGCGCGGTCTGCCGGGGGTCTATGACGATCAGTTTGGCACCATTTTTGAGGGCCCTGCTGATGCTCAGCGCGTAGGGAGGAGACGACCGCAGCGGGCTGCACCCCCATAAAACGATGCACCTGCTGTTTTCGTAATCGGCTACCGGCAGCGTTCCCAGGACGGTCCTGTTGGCCAGATCCTTGGTATAGTGGCAGTGGCTGCCCGCCGTGGAATAGTTAGGAGTGCCGAGGACGGCGCAGAAGCGTCTCAGGTGGAGGTGGTACTCCTTCCCCACCCCTGCTTGCCCGGAATGTAAAGCCAGAGCCTGGGCACCACATTCAGACTTTATTTTTTCCAGCTTCCGGGCAATAATCTCCAGGGCTTCAGAATAAGGTATCTTTTCCCAATCACCTGACGCTTTTTTCTTCATGGGGGCAGAAAGACGGTCCGGTGCATAGAGAATCTCTGGAAGGGCTCTGGCTTTTGGACATATATAACCTTTGGAAAAGTGGTGTTTTTTATCGCCTGACACTTTGATTAACCTGCCGTTCTCGACAGTGAGGACGATGCCGCACTTTGCCAAGCATATACCGCAGGTACCGGTCACATCATTGCTGTGCAGCATGTGCTGATCACATCCGATCTGTAAAAATATAACAGAAAATTTATATTTGCTGTGCAGCTCATAATAACTTTTTATTACCCATGATTTGCTTCAAGCGCTCACACTCCTCAGCTTCTCGTAAACTTCGGCAAGCATGAGGTCCATCAGGTAGCCGGCAAACTGGCCGTCATCGAGTATTTTCATAAAGAATCTTTCATTCTGGCCCATCCGCTCCACCACCTTGCCCATGAAGGCCTTTTGGAAGGCGTAGCGGAAGTCATCCATAGAGTTGTTTTTGGCCTTGGTAACCATCTCGTCGTCGCGGGTAAAGTCTTCTTTGATCTGCTCTGAAGATAAGCGGTCCGCGGGAGTGAAATCGCTGCCGAAGCGCTGGTTGAGCTTTTCGATGATGGTGGAAAGGTACTCCACCTGCTCTTCTTTCACCCCGCTGCCGGCAAACCTGGGCGGCGGCAAGGGCGCGTCATTACCGCCGGGCGAAAGCGAAAGATTCCCGGCAAAAGTCTTTTTGGTCGTGTAGTATTCCAAAGCTACTTTATCGGTTAAATCTATAGAACCGGCTTTATCGTTGGAGAGCTTCTTCAGCAGGTAAGTCAGGTACAGGTACAGCCTGAACAGCTCCACGTCTTCAAACGGTGTGATCTGGAGCAGGAAGGAGTACAGCCGGGTAAACTTCCCGACCCGGCTTTTAAAATCCTCTTTTCCCTCTTCCGCCAGCGCTTTAAAGCGCTCCACGCCAGCATCAACAAGGGAGTTCATCCTGGCCGCGGCGCGGGAACTTTTCTTTTCGCCGGACTTGTAGTACAGCCTGGCAAATTCCTCCACTTCCTCCTTCAGGTACACGCCGCGTGCGTCCAGCTGGGCCTGCAGGTCGTAAACGATGTTGGGGTCGGTGGTCTCTTCCACGGTTGTTTTTTCGTAGTAGGACCGGAAGGCTTCCTGTATATCCTCCGCCCTGTTGACAAAATCCAGAATAAACGTGTCCACCTTGCCGGGATACGTGCGGTTGAGCCGGGAAAGGGTCTGCACGGCCTTCAGTCCCGACAGATTCTTGTCCACATACATGGTGTGCAGGAGCGGCTGGTCGAAACCTGTCTGGTATTTCTCCGCCACCAGGAGGACCTGGTACTCGCCCGTATCAAACCTGGCGGGCAGCTCGGTTTCCTTGAAACCGTTCATCTGGGGCTCGGTGTAGTCGATCCCGCCGTCCTTCACCGTCCCGGTGAAAGCCACCAGCGTTTTCAAGTCTCTGTAGCCCTTCTTCTGGATGTAATCGTCAAAGGCCAGCTTGTACCTCACGGCGTGCAGCCGCGAGCTGGTCACAACCATTGCCTTGGCCCTGCCGCCGATCTTGTGCCTGGTGACACAGCGGAAGTGCTCGACCATGATCTCTGTCTTCTGGGCGATGTTGTGGGGGTGCAGGCTGACGAAACGGGTGAGGGCCTTGGTGGCTTTGGCCTTGTCAAAGGCAGGGTCGTCTTCTATCTTTTTGGCAATCTTGAAGTAGGTTTCATAAGTCACGTAGTTCTGCAGGACGTCCAGGATAAAGCCTTCCTCTATAGCCTGGCGCATGGAGTAGAGGTGGAAGGGGCGGGGTAGACTGTCAGGCCCCCTGGTGCCGAACAGCTCCAGCGTCTTGGCTTTGGGCGTGGCGGTAAAGGCAAAAAAGCTGATGTTCTTCTGCGGCCCCCGCTTTTTCAAGGTATCCAGGATTTTTTCGTCAGGATCGCCCTGTTTTTCTTCTGCTTCCTCGTCCAGACGCTGGGCTTCTTCCAGGGACTCTGCCGACAAGACCTCCTTCAGAGCGCCCATGCTCTCCCCGGCGGTGCTGGAGTGGGCCTCGTCAATGATGACGGCATACCGCCGCTTTTCCAGCTCTGCCGCCTTGTCGAGGATGAAGGGAAACTTCTGCAGGGTGGAAACGATGATCCTGGCCCCGCCCCTGAGCGCTTCGGCAAGCTGGTTGGAATCCCTGTCGATTTTCTGGACCACACCGTGCTTATGCTCGAGCTGGTAAATGCTGTCCTGGAGCTGTTTGTCCAGCACCCGCCTGTCAGTAATAACCACACCGGTATCGAAGACGGGACCGTCCTTGCTGTCGTGCAGGTTGGCCAGGTGGTGGGCCAGCCAGGAAATGGTGTTGGTCTTGCCTGAACCTGCGCTGTGCTGGATGAGGTAGTTCTGCCCGGCGCCTTTTTCTCTGGCGTCCTGTTCCAGCTTCCGCACGGCGTCCAGCTGGTGGTAACGGGGGAAGATCAAGGTTTCTTTGATGATTTTTTTGCCTTTGTGGTCTTTCTGCTCTTCCTTTTTGAGGAAGATGAACTTCTGGAAAATATCCAGCAGGCTGTCCTTCTGCAGCACCTCGTCCCAGAGGTAGTCGGTCTTCAGCCCGCCGGGGTTCGCAGGGTTGCCCTTGCCCCCGCCGCAGCCCCTGTTGAAGGGCAAAAACGAGGTCCCCTCACCCGCGATCCTGGTGGTCATGTAGGCTTCGTCGGTGTCCACAGCAAAGCAGACCACTGCCCGCTTCTTGAACTGGAAGAGCAGCTCGTGGGGACTCCTGTCTTTTCTGTACTGGCGGATGGCGTCTTCGTAAGACTGGCCTGTAAAGGCGTTTTTCAGCTCTATGACGGCAACAGGCAGGCCGTTGATAAAGATGACCATGTCCACGCTGTTTTCGTTACCGGCGCTGTAGCGTACCTGCCGCGTTACGGAAACCCTGTTCTTGCTGTAGAGCTCCACCATTTCGGGGTTAAGCCCGCTGGCCGGCTTGAAGTAGGCCAGGTCGAGGCTGGCGGTGTAATCCTTGATGCCGTGCCGCAGGACATCCACCGTGCCGCGCTGGGCGAGTTCCTGGTTCAAGCGGTAGAGGATCTTGTCCCTGTACTGGCTTTTGCAGGCTTCCTTGAACTTCTGGATCTTTTTGGGCTGGGTGTCTTCGAGGAAGTCAAACAGCATCCTGGTGTCGATGGCGTACTCTTTATGGTAATCGGCGGGGTCGCCTTTGAGGTACCCGCCCTTTATGAGGCGCCCTTCGGCGTATTCTTCAAAGCCTTTTTCGGCAAGCTCTACGGGGGTTTTAGGCACGGGGAACCACTCCTTTTTTATCGGGGACAAAATCCAGCACCAGGCTGTCGACAAACTGCTTGGTATCTTGAGGTTGAAGCGAGCGTTTCAACCTCAAGATACTTTCTCATCAACCTGATGAGGAACAAAGCCCCGCACGTCAATTTTGCCCGTCACGGCCTCGGAAATGAAGGACTGGCGGTATTCTTTGAGTTTGGCGATCTGGGTTTGGATGTCGGAGATAAGGCTGTCGATCTCGGCGGTTTTTTGGTCGAGGAAGTTGATTATTTTTTTCTGCTCATTTAATGGTGCTACAGGAACTTCTAAATTTGAGTATTTTTCAGCACTAACATTTTGTATAGTTGCCTGTATAGTATTTATTTTTATCCAATTTTCGTAGAACCTACTTAAAGTATAATAATTCGTAGAACCTACTTAAAGTATAATAATATACATATTTAGGTAATACCTTATCCTTATTTGCTTCATACTTAATTAAATAACCTGCAAAGCAAGCATTACCGTAAGTTTCACTATAAATGAAAGTTTTTCCTACCGTGGCTCCACTTCTTGCAAACAGTATATCTTCATCTTTTAATAAATATGGTTTAGCAAGTTCCATTGGTAATGATTTAAAAGTATCTTCCCGTAGGTTACCATTGTTATCAATATCGGTTATTCTAATATACCTTGGTAACTCTGGATCCGAAGACTCCGATGCCTCATTCGCTCCATACATTAAAGCACCTTTTTTTAAATATTTGAGCTTGATTATTTCCCAATGCTCCGGTATCTCCCCGATCCACTCCACGCCTGAATCCTTCATGGGCACACTCGGGTCAAGCCCTTTTGTGACGGCTTCGCTGATAAGTGCCTGCCGTTTTTCCTGGAGAAACTGGATCAGCTTTTCTTTGTCGGCAATGAGGCTGTCGATTTCGGCAGTCTTTTCATCGAGGAAGTTAGCAATTGATGCCTGTTCAAAATAACTCGGCAAAGGTAATTTTATATTTGCATATTTTTGCCCGTTAAAATTACTAATCGTTGACGATACTAATCCTATTTGAATTTGATGATAAAAACTATCAGATTTCGTAAAATAGAATAAATATCGAGGGCAATTAAATCTATTAGTTCTAAATTTAACTAAATAACTTGCATAAGAACATTTATCGTATTTTTCTTCATCAAAATAAAGCGAAAGTCCTAAAGAGCCACTTCTCGATAACAAAATATCTCCAGTTTTTAAAATATATCCTTTGGCTTTCTCTTTTGAAATAAAGACGTCATTATTTTTATCATCTAGATTCCCAAATTCGTTTATATCCGTTGTTCGTATTAATCTAACACCATCATCTTCATAATTGTCTGCTGTTTCATTCAAACCATAAACTGCGGATTCGGAACAAATATATTTTACTTTCGTAATGTTCCAATGCTGTGGTATCTCCCCAAACCACTCCACACCTGAATCCCTGTATTTCTCATACCTTTTATAGTCCATTCCCGATCACCTTCTTTAACTTCTCCTGTATCTGCTTTTCCAGCTCTATAATCTCCTTCACTATCTCCTCTGACGGGCGCAGGGGCTGGTACTTGTAAAAATACCGCGTGAAGGGGATCTCGTAGCCGGTCTTGGTCCTGCTCTCGTCGATCCAGGCGTCGGGCACGTGGGGCTTGACTTCCCGCTCGAAGTAAGCGTAAATGTCCTCTTTCAGGGGCACGTTTTCTGTGTCGCGCAGCTCCGGATCGGGCTCGGGGTTGCCTCTGCTGTCCCGGCAGATGCCGGCAGTCTCGTCTCTTTCGGAAAGCCCCGAAAGCAGGACTTTCAAGAGATTGTTGTCAAGGGAAACCCCGCTTTCTTTAAAAGCCTTCTTTAAGGCTTTAATGAATTCATCCCTATTTTTATACAGCTTGTTTTGATCCATTGAACGCAGAATCTCAATTATCCTCTTTTGCAGGGCCCTGCCCGCCTCTATTTCCTGCAGGGCAGCGGCGCCCTTCTTCCTGGACTCGGCTAGCCTGACAAAACCAGGCTCTTTTTTCAGTTTTTCAATGCGCTCTTCGCTTGCCATAAAGTTTAAGCGCAGGGGCCTTTCCACGGTGATCTTGCGGTAGCCGAAGTCTTCGTTGTCGAATATCCTGCTGTACTCGTTTTCCTTAAACTCCCCGTAAATGCGGGTGATCTCCTTGATCTGCTCTTCCGTTATCTCGTTGCGCTTGTTGCCCAGGCTCTTGCGCATCTTCTGGTAAAAGCCGGTGGCGTCGACAAGCTGGATTTTGCCCCTGCGCACGGGGCCTTTGCGGGGGTCGGCGTTTTTGCGGTTGGTGACGATCCATATATAGGTGGATATGCCTGTGTTGTAGAAGAGTTGGTCGGGGAGTGCGACGATCCCTTCCAGCATGTCGTTTTCTATAATCCAGCGGCGGATCTCCGACTCGCCTGAACCGGCGTCTCCTGTAAAGAGGGGGGAACCGTTGAAGATGATGGCTATGCGGCTGCCTTTCTCGTCGTCTCTCATCTTTGAGATGAGATGCTGGAGGAATAAAAGGGAGCCGTCTGATACCCTGGGCGTGCCGGTCCCGAACCTGCCCCTGTAACCCAGAGTCTCCGCTTCCTCTTTGATAAACTTCTCCTGCTTTTTCCAGTCTACGCCGAAGGGGGGATTGGTGAGCATGTAGCGGAATTTTTTATCCCTGTGACCGTCCTGGGTGAAGCTGTCGCCCAGGATGATGTTGTCGGCGTTCTGGCCCTTGATGAGCATGTCCGCCTTGCAGATGGCGTAGGACTGGGGGTTGATCTCCTGCCCGAAAAGCTCCACCTGGATGTCCGGGTTCAGCTCCTTCATATAGTTTTCGGCAACAGAGAGCATCCCGCCCGTGCCTGCGCAGCAGTCGTAGACGGTGACGATGAGCCCTTTTTGGGTGAGCTCCGCGCTGTCTTCGTTTAAAAGGATATTGACCATCAGCTTGATGACTTCCCTCGGCGTGTAGTGGTCGCCCGCCTCGCCGTGCTCGGAAAAGCGGCGGATGAGCTCCTCAAAAATATAGCCCATTTCGGTATTGCTGACGGTCTCGGGGTGAAAGTCCACTTTGGCAAACTCCGACAGCACGAGGTACAGGAGGTTGTTGTCGTTGAGCTTGGTGATGTGCTTGTCAAACTCGAAGTGCTCGATGATTTCCCTGGCGCCTCTGGAAAAACCGTTGATGTAGTTGCGCAGGTTGGCGGCGATGTTGTCGGGGTCGGCCAGCAGCCTGGCAAAATCGTACCTGCTGACGTTGTGGAAGTTTTGGCCCGATATCTTGTTGAGGACGGGTTCCATGTTGTGCAGCCCTTTTTCTTTGAGCTCCTCGTATTTTTTCAGGACCGCCTCCTTGGTCGGTTCCAGCACGCAGTCAAAACGGCGCAGCACAGACATGGGGAGGATGACATCACCGTACTGTTCCTTTTTGTAAGGCCCGCGCAGCAGCTCCGCGATGGTCCAGATAAAATTTACTTTGTCCTGAAAGCTGTTCAACCTGATCTCACCTCTGCCCGTTTTCCCGCCCTGCATAATTTTACCATGCCGGCTTTTGCTCTGTGAAGGTAAACCCGCCCGCCGCGGCCTGTCAGAGCACCCCGTACCGCCGGAAGGTCTCGCTTTTCAGCAGCTCGACGAACGGGTTTTGGCCGTTCCGCCGCAGGCCCAGCTCGCCGAATATCTTTTCTTCCCGCTCGCTGACTCTCCTGCCCTGCCGCCACGCCGCGTAAGCCCTGGCCAGCACGTCGCGGGTGACCGAGTGCGTCCTCACGTCAACCGCTTTGGCAGCTATCCGCTCCGTGCCCTGATAGGCGTCGATATACGGTGTCACTGCCGCGTGGATCATCTGCCCGTCGGCAACGGGCAGCCCGGACGGGACGAAGAAGCTCAGGTTGTACACCGACAGCTTTTTCCACCCCTCGCCTTCCCGCAGCACGCGCGCCGGGCCGGCCAGGGCAAAGACAGGTGTCTGGTTCTCAAAACCGCAGGGCTCCAGGATATCCAGCTCCCTCACCTCATCGAGCGAAAGCGGCCTCTTTATCACCCCGTCCAGCTCCACCCACTCGGTAATGTCCTCCAGCGTCAGGCCGGCCCTGGCTATCTGGTCCAGGGCAGCCTGGATCTTCTCCAGGTCCCTGGCAGCGAAGCTCAGCCCTGCCGCCTGTCTGTGGCCGCCGTACCTTTCCAGCAGGCCGGTCCGCCGCTGGCACTCGTCCAGCGCGCCCAGCAGGTTGAACTTGCCCACGGAACGGCCGGACGCGGTGACGACGCCGCCGCTGTTTGAGCCGACGATCACGGGCCGCTTCACCGCCTCCGCGACCCGCCCGGCCGCTATGCCGGCTATGCCGTGGTGGTACCCGATGACAAAGACGGGGAAGTAGGAACCGTCGTACTTCTCCAGGCATTCTTCAAACGCTGCCTTGACGAGCTCCTGCCTCTCTCTGTTCAGCCTGTTCAGGTGTTCTGCGATGCCCGCTGCCGTGCCGGTGCTTTCGGCCGTCAGCAGGTCGTAGGCGCAAGCTGGATCGCCCATCCTGCCGGCAACGTTGATCCTGGGCACTATCTGCCAGCCCAGCGAGCTGCCGTCGATCCTCCTGGTGCCGGACACCTCGGCAAGCTGCTTTATGCCCGGCCTGGGGTCGCTGCGCATCTGCAGCAGCCCTCTGCGCGACATGTGGTAGTTCGGCCCGGTGACGGGGCAGACGTCCGCCACTGTGGCCAGGGACACCAGCTCCAGCAGGTGCTCCGGCTCGGGCCTGCCGACTGCGCGGCTCAAAGCGCAGGCCAAAAGGTAGGCCACGCTGGCGCCGCAGTAGTCTCTGTAGCCGCTGCCGTTCAGCTTCGGGTTAGCTGCCGGGCAGTCGGGCAGCCTGTCTTTGGGCTCGTGGTGGTCGGTGACAACTATTGAGACGCCGAGCTCTTTTGCTGCTTCAACGGCTTCGAGCGCCGTGATGCCATTGTCGACGGTGATGATCATCTCCGCGCCCTGTCCGGCCAGCTCTCTTACCTGCTCCGGCTGGATACCGTAGCCTTCCTCGCGCCGCGGCAGGCGCACCAGCGGCTCTATGCCGAAAGTGCGCAGGGCCTCAACCAGGACCGCCGTGCCGCAGATACCGTCGCAGTCGTAGTCGCCGAAAACAGCCACTCTGGAACCTGCACTGACAGCGCTGAGGACGCGGGAAACCACTTCCTCCATGCCGGGTATGGAAAAGGGATCGGCTTTAGCGGCGTCCTCCAGCACGACGCCGCGCGATACCCTGACCTGTTCTAGTAGAGGCAAGTTGGGGTCTGTTTTGGGCAGCCGCCATACAGCCATTCTCAAATCACGCTCCGCATTCTTTGGAAAAGTTCGTCTCTTTTAGAGTTCTGCGCCGAGAAAACTTTTCCTTTTTTAACTTTCCCGCCGGGAAGTCCCCGCGCCTTCCGCTTTCCTTGCTCGCGAAGCGAGGGCGAAGGGCGGGGATGAGAGGCGGGCCTTGTTTTTCCAGGAACTATTGTTCTAATTTGGTTCTATTGTTACAATATAGCCATGAAGTACCAGCTTGACAGAGGTTGCCACTCCGTATATTCCCTCCGTTTCCACTACGTCTGCTGTGTCAAGTACCGGCGCAAAGTTCTCACGCCGGAAGTATCGGAGTATCTGAAGAAGGTGAATAAAGACATAGCCGGCAAGTTTGGCGTGCAGATAATTGAGCAGGAAACCTGCAGTGATCACATCCACATTATTTTTGCTTCAAAGCCGCAAGTTCAGCTTTCCGGAATCATCAACCGGCTAAAGTCCGTTTCGGCCAGGTTGATATTCCGAAAATTTCCGGAGGTAAAAACATTCCTATGGGGTAGCCACTTCTGGTCCCCGAGCTATTTTTTGTCCACCGTGGGCGAGGTGAAACTGGAGGATGTCAAACGATATGTCCAATCCCGGGGTAATCCGTAACTACAAGTTCCGCATCTACCCCAACAAAGAGCAGGAGCGCAAACTCCTGCGCTGGCTGGAGACCTGCCGGCGGATATACAACGAAGCCCTGGCCAGGCGAAAAAAAGCCTGGGAACAGGAAAAATGTTCTGTCACCCGGTTGGAACAGCAAGTCTGGCTCAGGGAAGCCAAGAAAGAGAACGAGTTCTTCAAGGAAGTCCACTCCCAGGTGGCCCAGGAAGTGCTGTTCCGGGTGGAAAGGGCCTTCGAAGGGTTCTTCCGCCGGGTAAAAAACGGTGAGACTCCCGGTTATCCCAGGTTCAAGGGCAAGGGCCGTTACAAGTCCCTCACCTTCACCCAGTTCGGAAATGGGTTAGGCGCCTCTTTCCAAAACGGCAAGCTCAAGCTCTCCAAAATCGGCCTGGTCAAGATCAAACAGCACAGGGATATAACCGGTGCCGTCAAAACCGTAACCGTCCAGCGCGATTCCTGCGGGAGGTGGCACGCTGTTCTTTCTGTAGAAGTAGAGTTGAGTATGATGACCACCCATTCCGGCTCTGCTGTTGGCCTGGACGTGGGTCTGGAAAAGTTCGCTGCGCTGTCTGACGGCAGTGTTATCGAAAACCCCAGGTACCTCCGGAGGGCCGAAAAACGGCTCAAACACGCCCAGCGGGCGCTCTCTCGAAAGCAGAAAGGCTCCCGCAGCCGGGAGAAAGCCAGGCTAGAGGTGGCCAGATTGCACGGAAAAATATGCAGCCAGCACCGGGATTTCCTGCATAAGGCGTCCCGCAGGCTGGTGAACACCTATAGCCTGATAGCGGTAGAGGACCTGGCCGTTAAAAACATGGTCAAAAACCACCACCTGGCAAAAAGTATTTCTGACGCGGGCTGGAGCGAGTTCCTTGCCATGCTCTGCTACAAAGCGGAAGAGGCTGGCAGCAGAGTAGTGAAGGTGAACCCTTCCGGCACCTCGCAGGAATGCAGCCGGTGCGGGGAACCTGTACTAAAAGATTTGTCCGTCCGGGTGTATGAGTGTCCTTCTTGCGGCCTTGTGCTGGACCGCGATGTAAACGCCGCCCGGAACCTCCTGGCGAGAGCAATAGCGATGTAAAAGAAACTGTTGGTACCGTGGGAACCACGGGAGCTTACGCCTGTAGAGCTAACCCAACTGGGTTACGATGAAGCGGGAAACCTACGAATTCGCTTAGCCCAGGAAGCCCCTTCCTGAGTGGAGCGAAGGAAGGGGTAGTTCACTGGTAGCAGGCAGCCGCGCCACATACCTGTCTCAGCTAAATAAAAACGTCTCAGTGCAATAATTTTTACGATGGCAGCGGCCTGCAAGGTCAGCACGAGAACAATCCAGCGCTACCTGGATCACATTGAAAATGACCTGAGAATACCGCTGGTCAGGCCGGAAAGAAACACCTCCAAAGGGGGAGGGGAAGGGCTGTACCGCCTGGACGCCGGCTACCTGCCGCCGGTCAGCCCGGAGAAGGCAGTGATCATCTTCCTGAGCCTGCTGCAGCAGAAAGGATCTGCTCTGGCCGGGCACATCAATGAAATAAAAGACGCGCTGGTGGGCACGCTTTTTAAGTACAAGTACTCGCCCCACAGCCTGCCGGTGGACAAGCTGCAGGACAGGATCCACATAGTGGAGGAGAAGCTGGCGGACCCGGAGGGCGTGGGCAGGATCTTCAGCGTGCTGGTGCAGTCGCTCCTGGACTGCTGCCGGGTGAAGCTGTATTACTTTACCGCCTACAGCAGGCAGGACACCAAGCGGGTGGTAGAGCCTTACGGCCTGATCTGCAAGCACCACAACTGGTACCTGGTGGCTTACTGCCTGGCCAGGCAGGATATCCGCGTCTTCCGGGTGGACCAGATCAGGGACGCCATACCGTACACGTCTGAGCGCTTTGCCTACCCGGAAGATTTTTCCTTAAAAGAATTCATGACCCACAGCTGGGGCGTGTTCAATGACGGAGAAGTGACAACGGTAAAGCTGAAATTCAGCCCGGAGGTGGCCCACCGGGTGGCCAACCTGGTCTATCACCCCTCGCAGGTGATCGAGCAGGAGCTGCCGGACGGGTCGGTGGTGATGTGCTTCGATGTGTGCGGCCTGGCGGAGATGAAGACGTGGATCGTGCAGTGGGGCGATATGGTGGAAGTGCTGGAACCGGATTGGCTGAGAAAAGAGATGCGGGAGATGGCCCTAAGGCTGGCGGATATGTATCCCGCTGGGGTTGATAAAGTCACGGGCTTAATTCCATAAAACCTCGGTTTCACTGTAACCGCTGTCATTGTAGGTACTAAACAAAATCTCACTGCACTCCACAGGGTGGGCAGTCAGCCAGTCGGCAAGCGTTCCCCTGGCCACCAGTTCTACACCGTTGGCATTCGCCACCTCTACCGCCGACTCCGTAAACCCGGATGCGTTTGTAACCACAGCCAGGTTAAACATGCAGCCATGCAGTGATTCGTAAACACTGCGCGCAGCCATAATTTCACGCACGGCACCCGGGCCGATCAGATCACTCGGGTGCCTTGCTTGTTTACACTGAATAAGGATTCCCCGATCGCCTTTTTCCTGCTTGGGCAGGACAACAATGTCAGCACCACGATCAAACACAGGCGTCATTGATACTTCGTAACCCATCTTCCTGAAAATAGCCGCTACGCATGCCTCGAAGAGCGTAGGCGGAATCTGGTCCACCTCTGATACATCAATGGCAGTGCCCACTCCTGCTGCTGCAGAACCATACGAAAAAATTTCTTTGGCAAAAGATAATTTTTCCTCTTCACTAACTTCTGGAGGTAAAAGCACCGTGCAGCTAAGTCTACGCTTTTTAGCGAGCAGGCTGTCAAGTTTTTCATCAAAAGATGCGCCTTCAAACGCAGGGTGAACAGCCAAAGGTATATGCACATAGACTGTTTTATTTTGTCCAAGACGGTAAACCCTGTCTGTAGCCTGGTCTTCTTTAGCCGGGTTCCAGGGGCGGCTCAAATGGATCACGTGATTGGCGGCTACTATATTTAGGCCAATTCCGGCAGCGTCCGGAGACATAATAATGACATTAAACCCAGGCTTTTTCTGAAACCTGTCAACCATATGCTTGCGTGTTTCACCCAGCACCTCGCCATTTATAATAGATACCTCTATACCGTAACGCTTATAAATAGCCAGCTGCAAACATCTCTGCAACTTTTTATTTCGCAGAAAAATTATAGCCTTTTCTCCTGCTTGCTGCACGTCGTCGAGAATTTCAAACGTCTTTATCAACTTAGCCGAAGAAGAAATAAAATTTTCAACGGCTGTGGATGAAATATTTACATTTGATAAAACCGGCAAATCAGGGTGAAGCGATATTTCATAGAGTAAATTAATCGTTTTCAAAATACCGCCTTTTTTCGGACATTGAAGGTTGCCATAACTTTGCCAGGCCTGGTTCAAGCATTCATTGTACATACGTGCCTGGCGTTCTGTCATAGGGACACGGTACTGAATAACTTTTTTCTCAGGCAGCCCCTTCAATTTTTCCTCTTTCAACCTGCGCATAATAAAAGGATCTACCTTTCTTTTCAACTGGTAGCCCAGAGCCTCTATATCGGCACCAGGCTTTTTCAAGGGGTAGTGGTATTTATTGATGAATTGATTAAGCGGTTCAAGAGTTCCAGGAACAGCAAAGTCTAAAACGCTCCATAGATCAATCCATGAGTTTTCTACAGGAGTTCCTGTTAAACAAAGCCCAAAATCGTATTTCATTGCTTTAGCAGCCATAGCTACCAGGGTCGTAGGGTTTTTAATCTTCTGCGCTTCATCCAGTACCATTACGCCCCATTCTATTTTGCCCAGCGACAACTGGAAATCACGCACTGTTTCATAAGTAGTAATGACCAGTTTTCTTTTCTTTATTGTTTCTACATCCAGCAGTTTTTGATATTGTACTGCAGTCAGGTTACCGTATCCAGAGGGCTGCATCCTGAACCTCCGCAGTTCGCTGCCATGTAAAATTAAAGGCATGCCAAATACAGCCGGATTTAAAAAACGCAGGTACTCTTCTTCCCAGTTTTTCAGCAAAACCTGCGGGGTCACGACAAGCATAGGGCAATCCTCAACATGACCAGCCTCCATCTGCTCGCGCACCCATGCCATAAAAGCTAACGCCTGGAGGGTTTTCCCCAAGCCCATATCATCTGCCAGCAAAGCGCCGCGCCGGCCTTGTACCCATGCTTCCTGCAGCCACTTGTAGCCCTCATATTGATACTCAAGGAGATTTACTTCTGGTTTAAGATACTTTGACAGCTTACCAATATCACCGCTGCGCAGATATTCATCGGGTGAATAGTCAATTACCTCAAAATTTTCTTTAATGATTAAAATATGCCTTGACAAAGTTCTTCTATTGAGCGCTGTCCCTTCAGGCAAACCTGATAATATTTTATGGGCAGTATCTAGTTTATTTATAGAATATTCAAGTTCTTCGCTGACTTTTAACAGCTTGCCCTCCCAATTTATTTCCGACTTCCCGCTAGCAATAGCTTCTTGCACCGAGTTTTTAAAACTGGTAATTTCTTCAGGGCGAATAGTGATACGCCTTTGCTCTCCGCTGCTTTCAATAACGATAATGCCCGAGCATATATTGCCATTTGCAGATCCCTCGGGAAACCATGATTCGCTTGTGATACTCAAGAAGGGTAAATAACGCTGCTTGTATTCACCAATTTCATTCACCCGCTCGCTGAAGTCTTCGATGTGTATTAAATCCGGGTCCAAAAATTCCTGCGGCGCTTGCAGGAATTTTTCCTTTTCTCTACCGGCTAAGCGCCGGCAGGCTTTTATTTGATTCAAAGCCTGTTTTTGTTTCTCCCTGAGGACTATCCTGGTACCGTCTTTTGAAGTGTAGATATCCATTACCCTGCGCGCATCAAATTTCCGGAGAAAGTCTTCTTCCTCCTCTGAAGAGAGCAATGGCTTTTGCTCAGGGCGACCTTCGTCATCTTTGACCGTTTCACAAAATACCGGATCGACTTCCAGCGTGTTGTCGGGCATGCGTCTTAAGCGTATGGTTATTTTTTCCGGCACTATTACTTTTTGGCTGTTTAAGTAATGGTCTAAGGCAGCACCGACACTCCGGGCGAGGCCAGCAATTTCTGCAAAGCACAGCAGCCTTTCCGCTGAATTGCGGGGTATAGCGGAGGACCTGGCATTAAAGCTTTCAATCGATTCCACCAGGTGATAAATATCTCCATGCAAAATGTATTCCAGCTCTTCTGTTACCTTTAAATATGCCCCACAACGACTTGGATTAACAAACGGTCGTTCCCTGCCATTTAAAAAAAAGATATTATAGCGGAAGTCAGCGTCTGTAAGCGAGCCTGATGCCTTTATTTCTAAATCAAAAGGGAACGGCTCCGGCAAACCGAGCGCAACCCTTTCTTCTTCATCTAAACCTGCTACTACTCTATGAGGAACAAGCACGGCTCCCTCAGTGTACTGTCCGCTCCCTTCATGAACAAGCGACTCCAATACTTGCAGGGCATATGAATCACCAGGAGCTAAAGTGGGATCGTTCCACTCAGGCAATGCACCCGTTACACCACCGTATTTAAACAAAAACCCTTCATCATTCACTTCCCAGAGGATTTTTCCTTCCGTCATCAATAGGGACTCTCCTTTTAACCTAAAATTTGATCTGCACATCGAAAACTAGATCTTCATCAAGGAAATAATCTGCTGGGGGAAGACCGAGTTCATCTTGCAACCACTGAGAAAAATTCTCCTGCCACCGATAGTACTCAGAACGCCTATGATTCACTCTGTAATCCTCAGAGACTAAATTAAATTTATTATTAACCTCGCTAATTTTGTAAAATCTTTTACCCACTTCCAGCGGGAATCTCGACTTTTTCCAACACCGGCAACTGCCTGAATGCGTCCACTCAACAAATACCCAGTCCTTAATCTCAATAATTAACATGCTGCGGCCACTATTACTCCCACTGAACTCACCGCATGCTCCAGAAGACACTCTCTCCGCAGCAGCAGACCCCATTATAAAACTAACGTCCTTAGAAAGCACTATCCACGTAGCATCTATATAAGGCAAATAAGCTGTCCAAAGTTTCTTTCTGTATTTCCAGGCACTATGTTCCACTACTTTAGTAATCATATCGAAAAAGTAGATTATGTCTTCCCTTGCCAGCCACCTAATCATAATCCTGCGGGCTTCAGCTGATACTTCACTCCACCTGATCCTCATCCCCGGCCACCGGGGATCTCCCAAGTATTCAAAGAAAAAACTGCGCAGGACGTTCTTAACCTCTTCACCGCTTTGCCTGTCAGCTCTGGGTATCCAAAGCGAGGCCATCATGCAAAGGACATCCAGGAAACGAACCTTTTCATACCGGGCATTTTTATCAATTAATAGTGCTTTAACGGTACTAAGTACAGGTAATAGGCTCACCTTCTTTTTATTTACCGCTTCCCGCACTATTTCCAGGAGAACCCGACGGACGAACTCTCCTGAAATGAGCTGTCCTTTAATGCCTAACATATTTAAATTTTGCATAGGATCTCCCCCCTGGTTTAAAAGCCAGCGAGCAGTGCTGGAAGGACCCTGGAGGGTAAACAATAGAATGTTTGAGTTTTTCCACTGAAGAATCTGCGGGCGTTTATCTGAATAATTGATTATTATTTTATTAACTTCTCGCCTCAGCATTTCTGTACCAGCATATCTGGGATCCCCACTTAAAAGGTATACGTAAGGCAGAAATTTTAGGGCAACTCTACATCTATTGGTTATCGTTTTTATGAGAGCATTGGTTAGTTCCATGTTTCTTGCAACCGGGTCTTCTTTGTTTAAATACAAAACCCAGGGGACCTGCTTGAGCTCCCGGTATTCCAGCTTTGCAAGCCCCCTCTCTCTTTCTTGTTGCCATAGGGCCTGTATTTTCTGCGCCAGCTTATTGAGATCCACGGCACTCGGTAGCCTTGGTTCTGCCTCAAATTTTTTTGCAACAAACTCTGCCGCTTCTTTTACCTGGACAGGTCTGGGAAACTTCCGTGGTTTCTCTAAAATGCCTTTTATAAACCGCTCAAATTCTTTAAGCAATTCACCGCTGCCGGTCATTTAACGCAACCTCACTCAGCTTCCGGGGGAACCATTGTGAATCGCAGGTCGATGCGCCTATTACGGCTTTTTCCCTCCGGAGTTTCGTTTGTATCAATAGGCCTTGTCTCTGCATATCCGCTGCACGAAAACAAAGGTTGAGCATTCTTGTTGGTCATGCCGCCTAATTCAGGGCAAGTTTCTGTCATGGCTAACCAGGTATTTATGGCTCGTTGCGCTGATAGCTCCCAGTTAGATGGAAAGCGTACAGTATATATGGGTGAGTTATCGGTATGCCCCTCAATAAAAACTGTTTCTATCGTGTCTTTGTATTCAGGTTCTTGTAAAACCTCACTCAAAAGCGGAGCCAGTGTTCTTATAGTTTGCCAGCCGCTTTCTTTTATCTCGGCCTCTCCCACATCAAAAAGAACGCCTTCTGGCAAATGCAATACACCTTTGTCAATATGCACAACAATACCGGCTTCTTCTAATTCTTCTTTAAGCCTGGAAAGTATCTCTTTTCTTTTTTCTTCATTCCCCATTAGCTTTGCCGATTGCTGCCCTAAACTAAGGATGTAATAAACCAGAGCCAAGATAAAAATAGTGAGCAGCCCGGCCATAAGATCGCTTATGGAAATAAGAAACGGGTTTTCTTCTGCCTCGTAATATTTTTTTTGAGCATTGCGGTAATTCACTAGAATTATCCACCCCATTCTCAGAGCTGGTTATCACATCAATTCTTTTTGTTTTAAACCTTCAAAAGTAGCCGCAACGTCATCTAGTGTTTCCCTTAGCTCAGTTACTCCTGCACCCAGGCTTCTAATTGCCCTGCTCATCTCTCCATCTATTTCACTTAAGTAAGCGGCAATCTTCTCAGAAACAAAATTATTGTAATCACTAAGACCGTTCTTCAAGCTGTCAAAGACCTTTTCCAGTTCTCCACGGAGTTTGCCGAACTGGTTTTCATAAGCACGCCATGCAGATTCAGTGTATTGAAGGGCTTGTTTTATTTCTGTCACTGCCAGTTTAGAGTACTCCCGGTACTCACCCCAAAGCTGCTTAAAATCAGCAGTCGACTGCTGCAGATTATGACTTGCTTTTTCATAATTTTTTACCGCTTCGGCAAGAGTCAAACCAGCATTACGAACAGGTTCTGCACTTTCTTTATAACCGATCAATACTTTGGATGCCTCACCCATCAGGTTTTTTAAAAGGTCCGTTAAGCTGGTAAATTCAACTAAAGCAGAACGCATCTCACTTATTCTGGACGAGTATTCTTTTCCTGTTTCTCGTACATGATTACTCAACTCCTCTAATAACTTTTCTATTTTATTGCCCATATCTAAAACAATACTACTGCTGTTGCTGCTAACATTGGAAAGCATATGATCAATATTTTTCAAGAAATCATCCATGTAACCTCTGGCATCTTCATTTACCCTGCCCAGCACCCCTTCAAACTGTTCCCTCTGCCAGGCTATATGTTCCATTAATGATGAGCGCACCTGTTCTACCGTGCTGTTAACTAGACCGGTTAACTCACGGAAGCAGTCGGATGCCTGCATCATACTTCCTTCTACCTGCGAAACAGCCGCATTCAGATGCTGGCTCACTGTCTCGCCAACACTTTTTTGTAACGCAGCAGACTTTTCTGCAACTTGGCTTAATACAGAACTTGCATTTTCGATTATTTCTCCAAACTTAGATATTTCTTTGCCTGCTTCCTTTGATATAATTTTGCCCAGCTCATTGCTTCCAGTTTCTGTAAGCCTGTCAATAGCATTAAGCAGATTTTCCAGAGCAGGCGTTAATCTTGCAGCCAGTTTTTCGTCTAATGCACTAGCAATACTAAAGGCTAACTCATCGTTGAATGTCTTTAATTGTTTGGTCTGCTCCATGGCTTCATGACAGATATCGGACAGCCACAGCTCGATAGGTTTTCTGGCAAACAGCCTATCAATCCTTTGGCATAAATATCCCAATTCCTCGTCAACTTCACTCGCATATTTTTTTTGCAAAAAAGTCAGCAGAATAGATAGCGATATCCCCCATACAGAAGTGAGGAAGGCTGTTTTTGCACCAGCCAAAAGGGTTCTTAAACTTAACTTTAATTTTTCTAATGAATCGCTGGTAAGATCGATATTGGCAAGCCCCAGGGTTAACCCTAAAAATGTACCCAATATACCTAGACCGGTAAGCACTGACGGCCCAACTGACGATAATCTCATATCCGCCTTGATTTCTTGGAAAATTCTTTCTTTGTTAAAAATATCCTCCGCAAATACAGTAGAGTAAATATGAATGCGACCTTCGCCGTCAGGCACCCTTAAAAGCGTTGACTCATATTCATCCCAAAGTCTAGCTATTACAGGACTGCTATCTAAATTCACACGTTCCTGTAAGGAATCTAAATCAACCTGGCCAGTTGGGTTATTTTCAATCAATGATAACAGACTATTTAGCTTTTCAAGTTGTGACGTGAGCTGCTTTTTCCCCAACTTTGTTTTAGAAAACGGCCAAAACGACCACAAGATAGCGGAGAGTGCCCAAAAGAAGACAACCAGGCATAAAAGCCAGACCAGCACGGTAGCCCAAGAAGTCGCATCAGTACCCGAAGCTGGTTTGTTTAATAGAATGGACAATGGGAACAGCAATTCTAATAATGATTCCAACATAACGCCATCTCGATCCCCAAAATTCCTTTTTTCTACCTAAATACTACAATTATCCACTTTTTCCTGCCAGAAACATCAGAGGTCAACATCCTTCCAAATTGATGTTAGCTGGCAGCATCGTCAGGTGCCTATCGCACACAACGCAAAATTTCGTCAACAAAAATATCGCGGCTGTCTCCTTTCTAAGCCACGGTGTCCAGTTGTTTATTTTCTACACAGTCAGGACGGCGAAAGGGTTCGCTTTTCCAGTCACTTACTGCTTAACTTGGACTCTATCCTGGCCAGTTCCTGGGGGGAGCCGATCAGCACAAGCGTGTCCCCGGGCAGCATTACGGTCTTGCCGCTGGGGCTGACCGTGACCTGTTCACTGCGGATGATGGCTGCCACTCCCACCCGGCTGCCCTGTTGGGCGAAAACTTCTCTGATAGTCTTATTGGCCAGCGGGGAGCGCTCGTCAATTTCCACCTCTTCCAGCCGACAGCTTTAGCTATGTATCCTTGAGCAGCGCCGCCCTCTTGACGGCACCCCTGCCGAACTTTTCCCGCAGCTCGTCCACCACGCGGCACACCTGCTCGTCCCGGTCCGGCTCTGCAAACAGGGAAAGCTGCTCGCAAGAACCGTCATCCAGGTTGGATACCTGCACGCCGACCAGCCGCCAGGGCGGCGAGCCGCAGTTATCCAGAAACAGGTCCCTGGCCACCCGGTAAATGATCCCGTCGCTGTTCACGTGATCGGGCAGCGTGCGTGAACGGGTGATGGTAACAAAATCGCTGTAGCGTATCTTCACCGTGACCGTCCGGCCTCTCAGTCCCTTCTTGCGCAGCCGGCAGCCGACCTGCTCGGCCAGCTCCAGGAGCGTTTTTAAAATCGTTTCCTTATTACACTGATCTCGCGCAAAGGTGGTCTCCTCGCCCACTGACTTGGTTTTTTTCTCCGTCTCGATTTCGCAGGGTCCGATCCCGTTGGCGTACTGGTGCAGGGTTACCCCAAAACTGCCGAACATCCTGACCAGCTTGCTTTCCGGGAAAGCCGCAAGCTGGCCTATCGTCCTCACGCCGACACGGCGCAGCTTTTCTTCTGTATGCGGGCCCACGCCGTGCAGCTTTCTCACCGGCAGCGACCAGATCAGCGCGGGCACGTCCTCCGGCTCCACCTGCTTCATCCCGTCCGGCTTGGCCAGCTCGCTGGCCATCTTGGCCAGGAGCTTGTTGACCGATATGCCGATGGAAACAGGCAGGCTTAACTCACGCCTCACCGTTTCTCTGATCTTCCTGGCCGTTTCCGCGCCTCTGCCGCGCGGCACGGCGAGGTAGGCTTCGTCTATAGACACCTTTTCCACCTGGGCGGCGAACCGGTTGTAAACGTCGAACACCTGGGCCGAAGCCTGGCGGTAGCGGGACATGTCCGCCGGCAGGAAAACGGCGTGCGGGCACAGCCTCACCGCCCGGCTCATGGGCATGGCCGAATGCACCCCGTACTCCCGCGCCTCGTATGAGCACGCCGCCACCACGCCGCGCTCTTCCGGCCGCCCGCCGACGATGACCGGCTTGCCCCGGTATTCGGGATGGTCGCGCTGCTCCACGGAGGCGAAAAAAGCGTCTAAATCACAGAGAAGGATGTCGTGGTTGGGAGACATGCAGACCACCGTTCCTGATATATGTTACAAATATTATAACTTATCAGAAACAACCGCGGCAGACGCCTCGCGCCCCCTGCTGGAGGTTTACAAAGAAGCAGACAACGCGATGTATATAAACAAGCTCGCCAGCAGGAGAGATCTGCGGGCAGCAGTGACCTGCGCCCTACGGGTGGCGCTGTCGGGCAAAGACTTCCACAACGCGGAGCGCATGAAGGAGATCGCCTGCAGGATGGGAGAGGCGCTGGGGCTTTCGCGCGAGGAAATGGACAACATCCCTGGTGCGCTTGTTTATTTCTTTTCTTACCCTGTCCCTGTACAGGGCTAGCTGCTCTTGTTATCCTGAACAGCATTATTATAAGTGATTTTTTCATCTGGTTTTCTGCTCCTTCGCTCAATATCAGGAATGAAGTAACGTGACATGTTTCGCGCTATCCTGCTCGTTGATTAAGACAACGCACACAAAACCAGGGTATTTTACTTTGGCATGTCGCTATGGTTGAAATTTGAAACCGGCCAGCCCTTGTAAAATAATGTTGTTCAGGCGGTTCCCTAAAGAATACGGCTGTTTTATTAATTTTTGAACGTCGCAACCGTATTCAGGCTTATCTTTCAGCCAAAAGAAATCCCAATACACCAGGGTCAATTTATCGCCTCTATACAACCTGGGAAAAACAGCTATTCTTCCATTTGCAAAGTAAAGATATCCTATATAAGCGTCAACACTATGACTCGGGTCAACAGATAACTTGAGATCCCAATTCTTGCTGCTGCTCAACCACAAACCATTTTGAAGTGTCCGCTCACGCAGCACTCTTCCGGCAGTATCAACATCTGGCGGGTTAACAAAATAATCTGTCGCGCCCGCCAACTTCCTCAGCACGGTGGACTTGTTCCAATCCGCCAACAGTAAAACAGCCCTGAGTTCTTTGGTATTGACATTTCTTTGAATAACAACATCAATGCTAAAAGCGTTTATATTGCGAGATGCTTGAGCTAATACCTGCAGTATCAACCCCGCTACTCCAAAACCTGTCATCATGGCAAGATTAGAGTCACTTGACATACCGTCAGCCTTAACAACATCTTCTAAGCTAAATTGGGAAAAGAAGTTACTCCAGTCAAAGCCTGTTGACTTATCCAGCCGAAATGAAGTGACCCTGTTCCAAGTCCCGTCATTAAAACAAAGGATGTTTTCCGAATTTTGATCAAAGGGAGGGACATAAATTGGAATCGGTTTATTTTTTGCCTCAGGAATTAGGTTTAAGAACTTCTCAGGAATTATTACCTTTCCATACTGTGAAGGTTGTGAGCTAACTGCAGTCAACGAAGCCTCAGGCTGGGTAACTTTTACAGTCACACTGATCTGTTTGCCCCCATAACTTATATTCAGCGCCGTCGTACCAGCCTTAACCCCCACGATATAGCCATTGCCTGGCAAGCGCGCGATGCTGCTGTCCGTCATTTGGTATGACGCGGCGTAGGTTAGGTCGCTTGTGCTTCCGTCACTGTACACTCCGGTAACTTTGATGCTTGATACGAGCCGCACACTACTGCCCACGTTAACCGGAATTTGGCTAACATTAGTTGTCAATGACTTCAACTGTCTAACCACAACTGTAATGCCGACCTGCTTGCCCTGATAGCTCGCGTATAATGTGGTTGTTCCGGCATTTACCCCGACTATTGTTCCGTTTCCGGGTAACCTCGCGATCGCGGGATTAGCCATTGAATAGTTAGCTAAGTAAGTAACATCCTGACTGCTTCCGTTGCTATATAATCCTGTAATCTTAATATTATCAACCAAGCGAATACTGTCACCCGCATTAACTAATACCCGGTTGACATTTGCTTTTAGTGACTGCAATACAACCGGGTTATTTACTTTGACTGTTATGCCGACTTTTTTGCCGCCGTAACTAGCATACAGCGTCGTCACCCCTGCTTTTACGCCAGCTATCGTCCCGTTCCCAGGCAGATTCGCTATGGTGCTGTTCGCCATTGTGTAAGCTGCTGAGTATGTGAGATCCCTGGTGGTGCCGTCACTGTATACCCCTGTGATCTTAACGCTGCTAACAAGCCGGATACTCTTGCCCACGTCAACAGAGACCTGAGAAGGACTAGCCTGTAAATACAAAAGAGTTGATGCTAAAGCAAGTGCAGGAAAACAAGAAAAACTTACTAAGGCACAAAGCAAAATAGAAACAACCTTCAGCCTCGTTCTGCTCCTAAAAAACCCCAATTCCACACACCTCTCCTCTTTTTTTCTTTTTCTCTCCTTCTTTTATTACCGCACCTCTCTATTATTATTAAAGACAAAGATAAATTTTCCTGTCTGCCAGGCACACCTCATGTAAATGATTTCAAACCTTTCTGCCCCACGAAGCCGCAAAGTCGGCTTCGTAGCTGGCCAAAATTATGCATTTGTTTGGAATGTCCCCGGGTACCAGGGCTGGGCATCCTGGATGCCGTAATGCATAGCACCAACAACGGCCAGAAGCCAAGCAGCAGTGTCACGATCTTTCGTCCCTGGCTTGGCCATGAAAGCCCTGGTTTCGCGCACCCCATCCTCGGCCAGTTGATAGAGTTCATCGACCGGTGCTTTAAGCCGGTCAGCGATATAATATAATCCTTGGCTTCTGCTACAGCTGCTTCGGCAGCTTGCTTGGCCAGGCGTTCTATAGTTTTTGGGTCTCTTTTCGTTTCGCTTGTTTCGCTTTCACTGTTTCGTTTCATTTCTGCCATCAAGCGCCCGATTGTTCCCCGGGGGATTCCGGTCTGTCTGGCCACCTCGGTGATGCATATTGACACGTATTTTTATACGTGCTACAATTGTCTTACGAGGTGAGGAAAGTGAAAACTTATTCATCCAGGGAACTAATCCGCATGATACAGGAAGCCGGTTGGGTACTTGTCAGAGTCAGTGGCAGCCACCACCAATTCAAACACCCTACAAAACCTGGATTAGTCACCATCCCTCACCCGAGAAAAAACCTGCCTGTTAAGACAGTCAAAAGTATCCTTAAGCAAGCAGGTTTAGACGAGTAATAACGCTACGAAAGGAGGTCCTAATTATGGCAAAGGATAGATATATATATCCTGCCATCTTTATTTATGCAGATGACGGCATATCAGTAGAATTTCCTGACTTGCCCGGATGCTACACCTGCGGTGACACCGATGAAGAAGCTCTGCATATGGCCAAAGAAGCATTAGCCCTTCATCTTTACGGGTTGGAGGAGGACGGCTACCCCATTCCCGAGCCCACTCCCGCAAGTAAAATAAAGATTGAACCAAAACAAGTGGTTGTTCTCATTGAAGTATGGATGCCCCCCTTCCGTGACGAAATGAAGCATCGGGCTGTCAAGAAAACGTTGACAATCCCTAAATGGCTCGACGATCTGGCACGTCAACATAATGTAAATTTCTCTCACTTACTTCAAAATGCCCTGAAAGAGTATTTAGGTATAATCCAAAAGCAGCCGTAGTTGGCTGCTGTTGTCTTAAAATCGGTTTATCTCCAGTTACCGTTAGCACGCTACGGTGCCCCACGCATACATTCACCCCCGCCCCTGGTCGAAAGTTGAGGGTGCACTAGACAGCATGACGGGCCGCCGATTTTTGCAAAACTAAAAGCCGCCCCCACAGACGGCTCCTCGATAGCATTATAACATACTTGGCATGCTTTCAGACTCCGCAAAAACTCTAAGCTAATCTGATATACCACACCCTAGCCGCATTGCTATGCCATACACGAACCCATAACGGTAAGCAAAGAGAGTACACAGGCATTACTGCTTGCCATATCCCGTGCCGTTATCAAGCCTATTCCGCCCTTCCATCTGCGCTCTCAACTAAGGCGGCGGCTATCAGTCTATTGCAAGGCCGTACTTCACCCACACCACCCGCCGGAGTATAAAATCGTTCAAATTCCTCTATGGACGATGAAAACTCCTGGTGCCATAGCCTCGCATGTCGTAGACGGCCTGTTCAAATTCCTCTATGGACGATGAAAACCGTTCGTGCCAGTCGATGTCGTCCCGGTTTAACTGCGTTCAAATTCCTCTATGGACGATGAAAACGGCCACAGCCCGCCGGCGCAGCTGGCGCCAGTCCCGTTCAAATTCCTCTATGGACGATGAAAACCTGCCCGGACGCATTAAGGTATGCGGTGTTTACGAAGCTGTTCAAATTCCTCTATGGACGATGAAAACTGAACAGGGAACCAAAAGCCCGACAATTCGCACTTGTTCAAATTCCTCTATGGACGATGAAAACAACTCATGACAGCGTCACCGTCCCTACAACTGCTACTGTTCAAATTCCTCTATGGACGATGAAAACCGCTCCAACTCGGGGGCCACCCGTTTCCATTCCCGCTGTTCAAATTCCTCTATGGACGATGAAAACCTCCTTTGCTTCTAAGAAAATCTGCAAAATACTCCAGTTCAAATTCCTCTATGGACGATGAAAACGAACCAGGATACCTCATATTCAGATAAACTGCTGTGTTCAAATTCCTCTATGGACGATGAAAACAAGAGCTTACCGAGGCACAGTACCAGGCAACCTTAGTTCAAATTCCTCTATGGACGATGAAAACGCCGTTGACCTCGGTTTCAAAGCTACCCTTCACCCGTTCAAATTCCTCTATGGACGATGAAAACTTCCAACTCGGGTATGAGCGCCTTCCACACTTTCTGTTCAAATTCCTCTATGGACGATGAAAACATTACAACAGCTTTTGCGCTCGGAAATTTATCCAGGTTCAAATTCCTCTATGGACGATGAAAACTATCCCGGGCGTTCTTATTTACATCACTCAGAGCTTGTTCAAATTCCTCTATGGACGATGAAAACATTTCGTACATCAAAGCCGGGCTGTCGTAAACAAGTTCAAATTCCTCTATGGACGATGAAAACCCCACCAATCCCAAAATTCTGCCATAGAGGCATAAGTTCAAATTCCTCTATGGACGATGAAAACCGCCAACTGCCGTTTCCTGCACCGCTGCACGGTCCACGTTCAAATTCCTCTATGGACGATGAAAACCTTCAATATCCTGCCAGACAGCTTCTTCAATGTCTCGTTCAAATTCCTCTATGGACGATGAAAACCGTGCCTCCCCCTCTCCAGCTCTGCCAACAGTTCTGTTCAAATTCCTCTATGGACGATGAAAACGGCTCCCCCGCCCTAATACGTATTATCCCCGGCGTTGGTTCAAATTCCTCTATGGACGATGAAAACGTACGCCTCCGGGAAAACGGGACGAGAAATAGCCCGTTCAAATTCCTCTATGGACGATGAAAACCGGGGAGCAGATAGTCACCTTAAAGAAGTTGAAGCAAGTTCAAATTCCTCTATGGACGATGAAAACTTGAGCAACGCAAGCAAATATTAAACTGGAAACCAGTTCAAATTCCTCTATGGACGATGAAAACCAACCTATCCACATTGGCAATCATCCAATCATATTGGTTCAAATTCCTCTATGGACGATGAAAACTACTTTTGTAAGAGATGTTTACCTGCGGCTTTGAAGTTCAAATTCCTCTATGGACGATGAAAACGGAGAAGGCCGAACTCCAGGCACGCCTACTGGGCCGTTCAAATTCCTCTATGGACGATGAAAACCAAACGGGGCCGGTGGAACGGCGGCCACGTGCCGTAGTTCAAATTCCTCTATGGACGATGAAAACCGCACTCTAGGGCCGCGTTTCTACTGCCTTCAGAACACCTCCCTATCAAAAATTTGCGTCAAACCTCCAGTTTTGATCTAAATAAAATTTTCCGTTGGATCAGGTGTATCTGTTAAGATATCACGATTAAGTTTTTTATTATCAGGCATATTATAAATTATTACAAAATCCAACTCTTGATCCGCTATGTTCATGACCTCCTTGCGCAAAAGCGCTAGCTGCCCTTCTGTGATTCTACCTTCAAAAACGGACCGCTGAACATGGGTCAGGTATTTGCGGCATGCCTCCATTATCTTCACCAGCCTGCGGCGTCCTGCTTTGTCCTCTGTATTAATATCATATACCAAAATGACGTAAATGTTACCACCACACCTTCATTGGAAAATAAGTCTCTTCCCCCAATAAATGCTTTATAAGCTTGTAGAGATCGAGCCGGATTAAATTTTTGTATCGGATGTTGCGCTTAAGGTTGCGGTAGAGGATGGTCTTTTCCAAGGTATCTTCATATTCTTTAACGAATACTTTCCGCCCTTCCTCACTCAGGTAAGCAAAGTTGGTGCTGATGCTGAAATGCTGCTCCTGAAGCATACCGAGGTTTATCAACCGGAAGATCAAGCGATCCACAAATACAGGCTTGAATATTTCTGCCACATCGAGCGCCAGCGAATAGCGGCGCTCCGATGGCTCATGCAGATAACTAATGGTAGGGTTCAGGGCCGTTCGGTGGATCTCTTTGAGAACGGTCGTGTAAGTCATGGCGTTCCCAAAGGAAATAAGTGCATTAAGAGCGTTAGCAGGAGGACGAATACTGCGCTCTTTAAAATCCCACCCAGTAATGTCAGTCCACGTAGTATAATACTCCTTGCGCACATGAGCTTCAACACTCATCATTTCTTCTATGCTGGCAGCATTTTCTAAACCTCTTTTAAATTCATCCAGTTTCCTGCACACCTGCTCAAAGCCTCTTTTCTCCAGGTTTCGCCTGATGTTATGAACAGACCCTTCAATAAAAGACCGGGCCAACTGCAGCCGCTTGCTGCGGTCAAGATAGTGTTCGACCTGCCGCACAACCAGGTAGCCGGAAAGCAACGATTCGCGCGGCACGAAACTTCCGCTATAATTACCGTAATAATCAAAGAAATGGATGCATATCTGCTTCTGGCCGAGAAACTCGAGAAGCCTGGTGTTAAAGTCCAACTGGGCAAAACAGTAAATGTGGTCTACGTCTTCCACAGGTATCATGCGGCGCTCATCATTGCTCTCAAAAGCCAAAGTATTGTCCTTACGGATCAGCTGCCCGGCGGACGGGGCTCTTGAAGCACGCGCTTGATGCCGGCAAGTGCCTGTTCTATCCGGTCATAATCCTCCTCGCCAAAGACTACCTCCAATTTTCTCATGCTTGCAGGGTAATGAATAATGCCGGACGAACAATCCAAACCCTTGCGCTTTAAAGAATAAATATAGTACTTTAACTGCCACACATGAGCTTCTTCAAATTTCTTGCTTTTCTTTACCTCATGCACGAATACCTCGCCGCCAAACTTCAAAAAATCAATTTTTACAGAATCAAAAGAGACATCTTTCTCGCGCTCCCGCTTAAACCGGCTTTCATGAAGTATTCTTCCTTTAATCACGTCGGCGTTGCCTGATATATTTTCCAGATTCAGCCATTTTGCGAAAAGCCAGAGCTTGCGGCGGCAAATAAAGTAATAAGAAACCATGGTGCCGGTGATGTGCAGGGGCCTCAGTTCCAGTTCGGCAGTGCCGCTATTCATCGAAGTATTTCAACCCTTTTTCCGGGCAGTACTCCAGATCGATGATTACCAGGTCGGAAAGCCACCGCTCGAGCCTGCCCGCCAACCTTTCGTCAAAGGCAGCCGTGCCGGAGGGGAGCAGCCTGCCCATGTCCAGCTTGATGAAAGGCGTCTTCTCTTCTTCTATGTAGCGGGGACACGGCACCAAATACTTCGGCAGGATACCCGCAGCAAGCTCAAAGTAATTCAGTTCCGGTGTGCTTCTGGCCGCCCATTCCCTGACCTCGTGGTAGAAATCTTCGGCTAAAGCTGCCGGCACCCCCGTTATGTCGCTCACTTCCCTGAACAGCCGCATGGCGTCTATTTTCTTGTCTGAGCAGTAACCCGCGTCGAGGATATCCAGTGCCTCTCTGTATCTCGCAAGATAATTCCCCAGGTTTAAACCGCTGACGCCCTCTTCCAGCAATGTGTAAGTCTGCTCAACCCACAACATTTTTTCTTTTTCTGTTATAAGGTACGTTTTTCCAGTGAAAGCCTCGAGGGCCCGGCATAAAGCTGCATTGACATCGCTGAGGCGCTCCTTTTTGCCCCTGAAGCATTTCTGCCAGCGGCTGCTGGCCAGCCACTGCCGTGCCTGTTCAATTGATGCTGCACCGCTGTCAAGCAACCCGGCGGCAGTTACAAGCGAAAGGGCAACTAGATCGCGGTCATAAACTTTACCCATGCCGGAGCCTATCGCTGCATCGAACATAAAAATCACGTTAGCCCACTCGGGCGCGCTGCACCCCTCGCTCCTGGCGTAACGCCGGTACACCCGGCCCATCCGCTGGATAAGGCTGTCGGCAGGAGCCGGTTCCGTGAACAGAACGTCCGCATCTATATCCAGGGAAGCCTCCACAACCTGCGTGGCCACCACAACACAGGGCCTGCCCGTCCTCACCGGCCTGTTCGGCAGGTACTCACCCGTCACCGCTCTCTCCAGCTCTTTTCTCCTCTGCTGCGTAAACCGGGCATGGAGCAGCACGGTATCCGCGTCCACGCCGACTTCGGCCAGCCTGCCTTTGATCAGGTCATAAATCCGGCAAGCCGAAGGCACCGTGTTCATCACCACCAGCACTTTGCGGCCGGCGCCCACGTGTTCCAGCACACGCGCTAAAACAGGGCCGTCACCGTTGCGCGGCAAAAACTCCAGCCGGTGGCGGGCAGAGCTGCCTATGCCGGCAAAGACCGGCTGGTCAAGGAGGTTGACCAAGCTGCTGCTGTCCAGCCCCACTCTTTTTTCGATCTGCCTGCGTATGAAGGGCGGCAGGGTGGCGGTCATCAGCAGGACTCTCCCGCCAAGGGCCGCACATTGCTGTACCAGGCAGGTCACAATCGCGGCAGCGCGCGGGTCATATGCCTGGACCTCATCTATGACCAAGGCACCGTCCATCAGCACGGCAAAAACCCGCTCAAAGCCGGGGTACCTCAGCGCGGCCGGGGCAACCTGGTCGGCGGTGGCCACAACATACGGCCGTGCCAGGTGCCTGGCAATGTCCATCGTCTTGCGGCAGTCGCCCTTTTTATTGCCAGTGCCCTGCCCGCCGGCACGCGTGTACATTTCCAACGCCGCATCACCGTGCAGGAGAGCTGCATAGCCGCTGCCGAACAGCTTCTCCGTCCGGTCGTAAATCATATTGGTTGCCGAGCGCAGCGGCAGGATCATGATGTTTTTCGCGCCTGCTCCCCACATATAAGCAAACTCTGTCTTGCCGAAACCTGTCGGCGCCACCAGGATCATGCTGCTTCCCCGCAGGCCGGGATTCTGTGCAAAAAAGTCTTTCTGCCAGAAGCTGCCCGTCCCCAGCAGCGACGATATCGCCTCCCCGATCTCACCGGGCCCCCGGGGAACACCCTGCTCGATGTCGTCAACACTTATGCCGGCGCCGGCTTCTTCTACCATAGAGGCAAAGTGGTCAGCACGCATCAGGTTGCCGGATAGGAACACCCTGAACCTTTCCCTATCTATGTCGAAATTCCGGCTCATCCTGGTCGGCAGGAAAGTCATCGTGTATGGCGGCACCAGCAGGCCTGCGGCACCCAGGTCGCTGTGCTGCAGGTAGCTGGCGAGCTCTTCATTGAGCCCGATGATCCCCACGTCGAGGCCGTACCGCTCGGCGGTTTCCCGCAGGTCCTCAGCCGCCCTGCGGCACAAATCCTCCCACTTCTGCCTTTCCTCCATCATTTCTCTGGCTTTCTGGCGTATCTCACCGCCGCGGTAGCCCAGCAGGAAGTCGGGAAAACTGTCGCGCCAGTGGTGGAAGGCCACGGCGGAAAACACCGCGTGTGCCAAAAGCGGGTCGCTGCCGGCTATTACCTCCGGCATAAACAGCAGCAGGGACAGCAAGCTGTGCGGTATTTCCGCGGGCAGACCGTCTGCGGGCAGCTTTTTCAGCCGGGCCTGGTTCCTGGGGTCTATCTTGCCGAGGTCGTGCAGGAAGGCAGCATAGGCCAGCGCCTTCCACCACGCCTCGGGGAAGCTGTCCCTGTGCCTGTCGTGCAGAACTTTAACGGCCCGCACCACATCTGCCGTATGCTGCGCGAGAGTTGTCCCGTTGCTCTTGGCCCAGAATTTTTCGCACACCTGTAATATCTCCCCCTTTTTCGAGTAACCCGGAACACCGGGCAAGTCTTAATCGATGCGGGCAAGGTAAACCGCCGTCCTGTTTTCCTGGTCGGCAAACAAAGCCGGCAGCCTGAACGAGTCCAAAAACGGCACCGGGGAATCGGTGAGCCGGGCCGGGACGCGTCTGAAGTTCCGGATGACGCCGGTCCTGCCCCAGCCCAGGTGCGCTTCCACCAACTCGTAAACCGACGTCACAAGCATCGCTGGGCCCTGGACTTTGCGGTAAAGCTCGCCGTATTCCTGTCCGCTGATGTACTCGCCCACGCCGAAGGCGGACCGCCGCTCCGGCATCCACTGAAAACAGCGGCTCGTTTCGCTCATGTCGGCCGCCCGGCTGGACACTTCGAGCTCAACCGGGCCGACGGCTTCAACCGCCGCCCAGTCCTCGGAACGCCCCAGGTGCAGGTGGCTGAACCACTTCTCCGACCGGCAGCAGTTATGCTCTATTGCTTCCAGTACCGCGGCTTTTGGGTGATAGACGTAGATCCAGACAGTGACCTCATTCAGGACTTCAAAAGTGACGGGCGACTGCCCGCCGGGATGCTCGGCCACCCCCTGCCAGGTGCGGTTCCCTGCGGCAACATACCGTCCCTGGTGCTATTCCGCGCCGAGGTTGTGCAGCCAGGTGTATTCCCTGGTGATGTACTCGTGCTGCCCCAGCACCCCCAGGGCCAAGCCGCCGGATAACATCTCCTGGATCTTCTCCCTGTCCCCCAAAATGTTGGCCAGAAAGCCGATCACCGTGGAGTAAGGCGGCACCGGGTAGGTGCGGCGGGGATCGCTGCTGTGCATGACCCTGAAGTGGGCGCTGGGCAGGAAGACTTTGAGCCTTAACGCTTCAAAACCCATATTTATCACCGCCGCTACTGCAGATTTTGGAGCACGTCTTCCACGCTGTTCCATTCTCTAAATTTATCTGAATCGACTTCCAGCCTCCCGGCGAGCGGCAGGATCCCGTCGTACCAGGCCTTTACGACGTAGCTGTTTTTTACTGCCTTGTTAATTGGACCGGCATCTACGGCCCCGTGCACAAGGTTTACATAGCTGTGGAAAACCGGCACCGGCACTTTAAGGGCAGCGGTCACTGAAAACACAGGGGTGATCCCGTAGTCCTCTGTGCTGGAATGTGCAGCAATGCCGCTTTTAATGGCCTCCAGCAGCTCCTGCAGCCGCTTTTTGCGCTCCTGCTGGCTCACTACAAAGACGATCTGGTTGACACTTCTGCTGCTCAGGTACCCCACCAGCCCTTTCACCGCGCCGTTCTCGCCGGCAATGCAGTGCCACCGCGCGTTTTCTCTCAGCTCCTGGTCAAGCTGGCCGAGGTCTTCTCTGTGTTCCTCCGCTTCCGCGGCAGGAAGGCCGTTTACCCACGCCTGAAGAGGCTCCGGCACGTCCTTCAGAAAAATATCGTGGCGGCCGAAGCGGCAGAGGTCCAGGGTGAAGGACACGCGGTAATAAGAGTAATGCTCCTCCTTTTGAAACGGGTTCGGGTTGGCATCAAGCCCGGCTTCTACCGCCCTTCTCACCATGTCGTGGTTGGCATAAAAAGCCATGTCCGCCTGCCAGGGCTCTAAAGATATGGCCTTGGTGATGCCCAGCGGGGCTTTGCGGATTATAGTTATATTCTCCTCTGACTTCGACTTATTTTTATCAGCTTCTTCTTCGGCACTTTTTTTCTGTCTGCTTTTTTTATCCTTTTGGATCTTAAGAGCCGTATTCATAAAGCCAAAGAGATCGATTTCCGGGTAATCAATGATGTTTGCCGCAGGAAAATCAAACTGGATTACTTCTTTTTTACCGTTTTCACCCTCAGTTACTGTCACCGGCGCCGGCTCCCAGCCGTGCAGGTACTGCAGGGTTTCAAACAAGTGGTGGCGCACAAAGGCCCTGCTCATAAACGAATAGGTTCCGTTGAAGCGCGAAAGCTTTTTTGTCGAGGTTATATTCCCTGTCAGCTTGTCGTCCCTGTTAACCGCCGAAGATTCAAAGACAACGGTCGCGCTTATCCCTTTTACATGCATAAGATGTATCTCCTTTCCTTTAAGTAAATGACCTGCCAGAGTTTCACAGAGACAGCCCGGCCGCTTCCTGGCGGAGGCCGGAAATGAAGGCGTAGATGCCGGTCTTAAACATTTCATCGTCCTTCACCTGAAAAAGGTTGACCAGCACCTCCGGAAACACCATTTCTCTGGCCACGTAAGCGTGCAGCAAAAGGTGATAGACCTCTGCTCTTTTGTTCAGCCTGGTCAGTTCCAGCAAGCGGAACACCATTTTGTCGCCCAGCGTCAGGGGAGCTGAGGCAGCAGCGTTCTTCAGCTCCTTCGTGTTTATATAGCTCACGCCGGTACCTCCTTCCTCGCGGGGTAAGTTTTTCTTTATTTCGCTGTAAAGCTCTACAGCTTCTAATATCGGCTCGGCGCCTCTAGAAGCCGTGCTGATTATTTCCGTGTCGCTGCCGGGGTTGCTGCCGGTAAGACTGACCCGCAGCGACTTGTAGATGATGACCGGGAGGTAGTCAAAACGCTCTTCGATAACGCAGTCCCAAACCGGGGACCGGCCGTCCGCCTGGAGGGCCCTGCTGAGCAGAGAGGAGACCTGCGGCACGAGGAGGAGCTTGGCCAGCCTGGCCGATACAGGGTAGTACCGGATACTGCCTCTCTCGAACAAGACTACCTCCATGTTCTGCAGCCCCCAGCCGCTCACCCTCCTGCGGAGCTGCGGGTCATATCTCATAGCGTCCAGAATAGCTCTGCGGCGCTGGAACGCCCCTTCCTCCAGCCTGCCGGAAACCAAACGGTTGAGATACCAGTTTGAGAGCAGAGAATTCGTGTTGATGAAAACCCTGCCCCTTTCGACAAAGTGAAAGTGCAGGAAGTACGACCTGCATGTCCTGCAGACCGGCAGGTTGGGTTTGCCGTCCCATGACATATTGGGAAATTTGTCTAAAGAGCTGCCCAAGTATGAGGACATGGGCCTTGTAAAGTAGAGGTCGTAAGCCCTCAAACCCGGCCCGGTCTTCAGAGCAAACGGCTCCCCGCAGAAACTGCAGCGCACCGTGTCCCCTGCCTCCGGGCCGTTCCTGCCGAACCAGTTGTTGAGAAAAGTTATTTTATCCCATGACGGCTGGGCAAGGTTTTCATAGGGGCAGCTTTTAGAGAAAAGCCTGCTGCAGACAGCATTCAGCCTTGCCACAGGGTTTGACAAATCTCTATCCCTCTGGGACTTTCCTATAAACCCTTCCTCATAGCCCCGCCCTGCCCACCACCTGGCCAGCCTCTTCAGGCTGCTCAGCCCGGGCGGCGCAGGCGGGCATTCATAGCCCTGCGGCATGGGGACGCTGTCGTCGCCGAAAATCGCCTCGGCCAGCGGGCCGGGTATCACCGCCCTGCCGTCGTCCTGCAGGACCACCTCCTGGATGACGCGCTCCCCTTCTTCCACATTCCTTCCTTCATTCCTTTCTCCCCCGCCCAGGCCCCAGGCGAGGGTTTCCAAAACCCCATGCACGCAGGCGTTGTAGTACCACGACGAGGGGTAAATTTCTATATCCTTCACGCCCGGTTTAGCACCTCCACCAAACCGAATCCCTGGCCGCCGCGGACACCCAGCCCGAAATCATAAATAAACTGCAGCAGCTCCGGTTTTCCGGTTAAAACGATCTCTCCCTGCACGGTCGTTAGTTTCCCTCCGTAATGCTGGCAGACCCCTTTCCTGAGGCGGCTGCAGTCCTCCACCCCGACCCTGGCCGGGGCCCCGCCCCACGTCTCACCGCACTGCCGGCCCCAGAAAGACATCTTTTTCTGGAGATGGACATTTATGGCCTCTTCGATGCCTTCTCTGTCGCCGGCGCCTATGTAGCCGTCTCTCCCGCGGAACACGGTGTGCCGCGCACAAAAAAAGCAAAAAACCGCGGCTTTTTTTCTGCCAAAGCCGCGGTGCCTGCTTTATCGCCGATATTACCATGTCTGCTGCCCAACAACGCTTGCGCCGCACGGCCGGCTTCCCCCGGCACTACCCGCGCCCCGGCCTGCCATCACATATTTTCCACGAACTGGACCCGCAGCCCGTTGGGGTCCCTGACGTAGAAAAACTTTATGTGCGGGTTGGGCTGATAAGGGCCACCCTCTATC
>Ga0067045_1027930_pt1 | contig 50043 bp, 49 predicted proteins | sample TerdegcTABiofilm_FD_59184 | JGI IMG/M metagenome (GOLD analysis project Ga0067045, IMG submission 59184) | Combined Assembly of (Gp0054472, Gp0054536) Wastewater bioreactor microbial communities from Singapore -Terephthalate degrading...
GGGGGCCAGTGGCGCGCGGCTGGCGACCACGGCGGTCAACCGGCTGCACACCACGGGCGGGCGCTACGCGCTGTGCACCATGTGCATCGGGGTCGGGCAGGGCATTGCGCTGGTCATCGAGCGGGTCTGACGCCGGATGCCCGCACACCCGGCAGGCATCAGGGTCCCGACACCGCGCCTGGCTCGGTCACGAAGCCCAGCTTGAGCACCCCGGCGCGCTGCGCGGCAGCCATGACCTGCAGCACCGATTCGTACTCGGCCTTGCGGTCGCCCCGGATGTGCAGCTCGGGCTGGGGCTGCTGCTGAGCCGCAGCCTGCAACCGCGACGCCAGCTCGGCCTCGCTCACGGCCACCTCGTCCCAGTGGGCCAGGCCCTGCGCATCGACAGAGATCGTCACCGTCTGCGGCTCCACCCGGTTCACCTCGGCCTGCGCGCGCGGCAGGTCGAGTTTCACCGAGTGGGTGAGCACCGGCACGGTGATGATGAAGATGATGAGCAGCACCAGCATCACGTCGACCAGCGGGGTCATGTTGATGTCGCTGACATCGGCATCGTCGCCGTCGTCGAAGTCGTTGATCGCCGAAGCCATGTCAGCGCCCCTGTGCCGCCAGCGATCCGTTGACCGCCGTGCCGGCGCGCACGGCCGGGCGAGCCGGTGGTTGGGGGGCGGATTCCGCGCCGTGGCCTGCGGAGCCCGACGCGGCGCGGGTGACCGGCGAGCCGGTGAGGAAATAGGCATGCAACTGGCGCGCAAAGCGCTTGAGCTGCCCCGTCAGCGAGCGGTTGCCGCGGTTGAGCGCGTTGTAGCCCAGCACGGCGGGAATCGCCACGGCCAGGCCGAAGGCGGTCATGATCAGCGCTTCACCCACGGGGCCTGCCACCTGGTCAATGCTGGCCTGGCCCGACGTGCCGATGCCCACCAGCGCGTGATAGATGCCCCAGACCGTGCCGAACAGGCCGATGAAGGGCGCGGTAGACCCCACCGACGCCAGGATCGACAAGCCCGAGCGCAGGCGTTCGGCGCTGTCATCAATGGCCCCACGCAGCGCATCGGCGGCCCACTCGGCCAGGCTCAACTGGCCGTGCAGGTCCTCCTGGTTGCCCGCGTGGTGGGCCACGGCGGCCTGGCCCTCCAGCGCAACGTGGCGGAAGGGGTTGAGTTCGGGCGCCGGGGTGCCGGGTGCCTGCAAGGCCTGCAAGCCTTCGGCAAAGCTCTTGGTGTGCCAGAAGGCCGCGGCCGCCTTGGCGGCACGGCGCAGCTTCATCAGCCGCCAGCTGCGCGTGATGATCAACCACCAGGAGGCGATGGACATGATCAGCAGCATGACGGCAACGGTCTTGATCACCAGATCGCCCTGGCTCCAGAGCGCGGCCAGGCCGTAGGGTGAGGTATTGGCATCCATGGGTAAGTCCTTGAAGTCGAATGGATGGAAAGAAACAGAAAGCGCGAAAACCGTTCAGCGCTTGAGGTCGAAGGTCACCGGCAACACATAGCGCCAGTCGAGCGGCACGCCCCCCTGGCTGGCTGGCACAAAGCGCCAGCGAGCCACCGCTTTGAGTGCCGACTGATCGAGCGCGGCAAAACCGCTGGATCGTTTCAGACCGATGTCGCCGACAGTGCCGTCGGCCAGCACCAGCAGGTCGAGATACACCGTGCCCTGCTCGCCACGCCGGCGGGAAAGTGGCGGGTAGACCGGCGCCGGGTTGTTCAGGTGGCTGGCGTTGGCGATGGGCAGTGCGACAGCGGGGGCCGCGACGGGTTCGGCCACAGGCGCAACAGCGGCAGGCGCAGGCGGTGCAGGCAGACTGGTCACCGGTACGGGCTGCACGGGTTCTGGCGGCGCCTCCGGCGCAGTGATCGACCGCTCTGTGGTGGGCGCTTTCACCGGTGGCGCAGGCCGAGGACGGGGAGCAGGTTGCGGCCGGGGCTGCACCACGGGCTGGGGTTCGGGCGGCGCCACCTGCTCCGGGGCTTCGACCACCAGCACGCCCGACAGCGTGGGTGGCGTCACGGGGTCGGGGGCCGGCTCGCGCAAGCCCACCAGCACGGCGGCCAGCAGGGCCGCGTGCACCCCGGTCACAGCCAACAACGTGGGGCCGCCGTCCTTCCAGCGGGGTACCGTCGGCGACAGAGACAACGCAGAACTCATGGAGAAACTCCTGTGGGGGCGGTGGCCCGCGCGGCGGTCACGGTGCTGGCGCCCCGGCTCCAGCCGCCGCCCAGCGCCTTGTACAGCGCCACCGAGGCTTGCAGGCGCTGCGCCCGCAGCTGTGCCGCCACGTCCTGAGCGGCATACAGCGTGCGCTGGGCATCGATCAGGGTCAGCAAGGTGTCGGCGCCCGCGCGGTACCGGCTCTCGGCCAGCGTGAGCGCGCGCTGCGCTTCGGCCAGTTCATCGGCCTGCGCACGGGCTTGCGCGTCCACGCCGGCCAGGGTATTGAGCGCGTTCGCCGTGTCGCCAAACGCGGCGACGATGGCCGCGCGGTAGCCGGCCAGCAGTTCTTCGCGCTGGGCCAGGGTCTGGTCGCGGCTGGCGGCCAGACGGCCGGCATCAAAGATCGGGGCCGCCAGGCCAACGGCCAGGGCATAGACGGGGTTGTCCCACACGTGCCGCAGACGCTCACCGCCCGAGCTTATGCCCGCGCTCAGGGTCACGCTGGGCAACAGGGCCGCCCGGGCGGCTGCCACATCGGCCTGCGCGGCCACCAGTCGGGCCTCTGCGCGGGCGATGTCCGGACGGCGCACCAGCAGCTCGGCCGGCAAGCCGGCATCGATAGACGGCACCCGCAGCGCGGCCAGCGACGCGGTCCCGATGGCCACACCGCCGGCCTGTCCGATCAGCAGCGCCACCGCCGTCTCGGCGGCCTGCGATGCCTGCCGCAGCGCTTCGACACTGCGCCGCTGTGCCGCCACCAGGCCGCGCTGCTGGGCCTGTTCCAGCGGCAGTGCCGCGCCGGCGCGGACCCGCGATTCCACCAGCGCCAGCAGGCGCTCGGCACCGCGCCACTGGCGCTCGCCGATGGCCGCCCGCTCGCGCAGGGAGACGGCCTCCAGCCAGGCATTGGCCACGCCCGCCGTCACGCTCAAGCGCACCGTGTCGCGGTCGAACACGCTCGCTTGCAGGCTGGCGCTCGCGCCCTCGCGATCGGCCCGCTGACGGCCCCAGAAATCGATTTCGTAGCTGGCCGCGAGCCCGGTCCCATAGGCCGTGCCCGCCACACTGGCGTGGCCATCGATCCGGCCTTCGCGGCTGGCGTTCAATTGGCCCGTCAGGGCCGGCCATGACGCCGCACCCGCCGCCCGTACCACCGCTTCGGCCTGCCCCACCCGGGCCACCGCCGCCGCCAGGTCGTGGCTTTGCGCCCGGGCACGTTCGACCAGTGCGTCCAGCTCGGCGCTGCCGAAGCTTCGCCACCAGTCCCGCTGGACAGCGCCCGCCGCACCTGTCGCCAGGCCGGCCGCCACCCACTGAGCGGGCAGCGCCGGCACGGTCATGTCTGCCGGTCGTGTGTCCACCGCACAACCCGAGGCCAGCAGCGCACTGGCCATGGCCAGCACAGAGACTTTCATCTGCATCGTCATTCCCCCGCCAGCGCGACGACCGGATCCAGTCGCGCCGCCGTCCGTGCTGGCATGAACCCGAACACCAGGCCTGTGGCCACCGCGCTGCCGAAAGCCAGCAGGATGGCCGAGGCGGAAAACACCATCGGCACGCTCCAGGCAACCAGCACCGCGCCGATCACCAGCCCGATCACCACGCCCACCGTCCCGCCCACCATGGTCAGCAGCACAGACTCGGTGATGAACTGGCGCAAGATGTCGCGCTGGCGCGCACCGGTGGCGATGCGGATACCGATCTCCCGCGTACGGTCCTTGACCGTCATCAGCATCACGTTCATGACGCCGATGCCCCCCACCACCAACGACACCGCCGCGATCAGGCTGAGCATGAGGGTCATGGAGTCTTTGGCCTCCGCTTCGGCCAGCAAGCGAGCAGCCGAGTTGTAGACGTAGAAGTCCTCGCGCCCATGGCGCTGGCGCAAAAGCGCCTCAATGGCTTTCTGCACGCTGTGCACGCTGCCCGAATCGGCCGCCTGCACCACGGTGTAATGCGGGTCGAACCGGCGGCCAACAGGGAACAGCCGCAGGATGCCGGAGCGGTAAGGCACCAGCACGACGTCGTCACGGTTGTGGCCCGTGCTGTCGGCGCCCTTGATGCTCATCACCCCCACCACCATGAACGGTGTGTTGCCGATCAGCATCTGCTGTCCCACGCCGGAGCCCTCGCCAAAAAACCGCTCGCGCACCTTGTCACCGATCACCACCACCGGGGCCAGATCGTGGTCCTCGGCGCGCGTGAAAAAGCGCCCTTCGGCCACGGGCCAGTCGTGGATCTCGGGCCAGGCATCGGTGGCGGCGATGGTGTCGGCTTCCCAGGCCACATTGCCATAGCGCACCATGGCCGGGTCCCGGGCCATGGGCATCACCCGTGTCACACCGGGCAGCTTTTCCATGGCCGCGACCTCTTCGAGCGTCACGACCCCCACCGGCCCGCCGCCCTGTGGCGAGCGGTTGCCGACATACATCAGGGTGGCGCCCATGGACCCCATGCGGGCCACCACCTCCTCGCGCGCGCCCATGCCGATGGCCAGCATCACGATCACCGAGACCACGCCGATCACAATGCCCAGCAGGGTCAGCGCCGTGCGCGAGCGGTGCGTGCGCATGGACCGCCAGGCCGAGCGAAAAGCCTCCCTCAGGTCGGCTGCCCACGGCGTGCCCCGGTCCTCGCGTGCGAGCGCGGTGTCGGGCACCGGCTGGGCCGCCAGCGCCTGCGCACCCGCGGGCTGCGTCAGGCTGTCGCCGACGATCTGGCCGTCCCGAATCTCCACGATCCGCTGCGCCTGCGCGGCCACCTCGCGATCGTGGGTGATCAAGATGATGGTGTGGCCCGCGTCCGCCAGTTCGTGCAGCAGCGCCATCACCTCGGCGCCGCTCTTGCTGTCCAGCGCGCCGGTGGGTTCATCGGCGAGGATGATGCGGCCTCCGTTCATGAGCGCCCGCGCAATGGACACCCGCTGCTGCTGCCCCCCCGAGAGCTGGGCCGGGCGCAAGTGCATTTTGTCCGCCAGACCCAGGCGCGCGAGCAGCGCCGCCGCACGTGCCGAACGCGCCGCCTCGCCCATGCCCGCGTAGATGGCCGGCATTTCCACGTTCTCGTGCGCGCTGTCGGTGGCAATCAGGTGGTAGCCCTGAAACACAAAACCAAAGGCTTCCCGGCGCAGCCACGCGAGCTCATCGGCACCGAGTTCGGCCACATCCAGGCCATTGAAGCGGTAGCACCCTTCGCTCGCACGGTCCAGGCACCCCAGAATGTTCATCAGTGTCGACTTGCCCGAGCCCGACTGCCCCACGATGGCCACGAACTCACCGGCGTGGATGCGCAAATCGACGCCGTGCAACACCTCCACTTCGGGCTGGCCGGAGAACCCGCCGCCAAACCGCTTGCGCAGGCCCTGCAGCTCGATCAGCGGGATCACCGCTGCCGCCGGACGTGCCTGGGCTTCGCTCACCACCGGAACCTCCTGAAGCCAGCGGCGGCGGGAGCTTCGCCCACAATGATCTGGTCACCCGCCTTCAGGCCTTCCAGCACCTCGGCCTGGAGCCGGTCGCGCCGCCCCAGGCGCACCCGACGCACCTCGACCACGGGATCGGGTGACGCCTCGGCCAGCACCCTGGCCTCCCATTGGTCGGCCAACCCTTCCACCGGATGAAACGCCGCCACGGGCACCGTCAACACATCCTGCGCGGACGCCGTCACGATGTTCACCTGGGCGGTCATCTGCGGCATCAGCACACCGTCGGCGTTCTCCACATCGAACAACACGGTGTACTGCACGGCCTTGGTGCCCGCGGCGGGCGGCTCACCGTCCTTGGCCGCCCCCGACCCCGGCGGGGAAGGCAGCACCTGGCGCACCGTGCCGTTCCAGCGCTGACCGCGCCCCTGGGGATCCGCCCCCAGGGTGGTGAAGTAGGCGGGTTGCCCGGCTTTCACGAGCCGGATGTCGGCCTCCGACACATCCGTCCACACGGTCATGCGCGCCAGGTCCGCAATGCGCAAGACCGTCGGCGTCTGGTAGGTTGCGTTGAGCGTCTGGCCTTCCTTGACCTCCAGGCTGGTCACCGTACCGGCCATCGGGGCATAAATGCGCGTGTAGCCCAGCCGGGCCTCGTCGGCGCGCAGGCTGGCCGCGGTCTGCGCGATGCCCGCTTCGTGCTGTGCAACCCGCGCCGCCGCCGATTTGAGCGTGGCAGCAGCCGTCTGCAGGTCCTCCAGCCGGGTCGAGCCGTCCTGCGCCATCTGCTCCTGACGGGCGTGCTGCAGTTGCGCCAGTTCCCACTGCGCGCGGGCATCGTCCAGCTGAGCCTGCAAACCCGCCAGTTGCGCCCTGCCCGCCTCCACCGTGGCGGCAAAAACGCTGGCGTCGATCTCGACCAGCAACTGCCCTTTTTCCACCACATCGCCAGCCTTGGCGTGCAGCCGCGTGACCTGGCCAGAAACCTGCGCCCCGACATCCACCGAATGCAACGGTTGCAAGGTTCCAATGGCTGCCACACTGGCCTCGATACGGCCGGATTGAACCGGCGCCGTTTGCCATTGCGGGAGCGGCGGCGGGCGCCACCAGAGCCACCCCACCACCAGCACACCCACCATCAGGACGAGCAAAACCCCGCCGGTCCACCGCCGGCGTTGAACAGCGTGTGCAACCATTACTTCGTGACCTCGAAACTGAGTGTGGCGGTGTGGCGAACGTCGTCGTATTTCTGACCGTTCAGCGTCACCGAGCCGTTGTTGACACGCGCCGTCACTTCCAGCACGTACAAGCCGGGAAAGGCGGGGTTGAAGCTCACGGTGCCGTCCTTGGCCGGCGTGAGCGTGCGGTGCCAGCCTTCACTGGTATCCACGTTCACCTGGCTGGCGGCCACGGGCCGACCTTTGAAAACGAGCCGGAAGGTGTTGCCGTTGGGCTCGGTGGGCACCAGTTCGAGGTCGTTGACGGCCTGGGTTTCGGTGCGGCCCAGACGGGCCTGGTAATGGGTGAGCACCCCATCAGCGCCGGCACGCGTGGCCGTGAAGCGCGAGTCGCTCCCCGACGCCGGCGCAAAAGCCCGGTGGTCCGCGCCGTTCTGGAGCGGCACCACCGCCCCGTCGGGGGAGACGGCCCTGGCATCCACCAGGGTCGGCCAGGGGGCCAGCGGCTTGCCCAGTTCGCCGGCATAAACCCGCACCTGCCCGTCACCGGACTGCAGCCACAGGTAATCGGCGCGTGCAGGCATCGACACGGCGAGCCACAAGCATGCCAACGCAGCCAGACGCTGAGCGTTGTGGCGGATAGCGTTTTTTTTCATGATCAGAATTCCTCTCCTGCCGATACCTCGGTCCACCCAGGGTTCATGGTCCTGTTCAAGGACGCAGTGCCTGAACGAGCCGGCGGGCGTTGCCTTCGATCTCCGACACCGGGTCTTCCCCAGCCGTTTCGACCACCACGACGGTTGCCCCCGCCGCTGTCACGGCGCGCGCCAGTTCCGGCGCCAGCTCCTCGTGATGCAACACGACGGCCACCTGCTCGCGGCGAATCACAAGGGCCAGTGCATCGGCATCGATGTTCTCGGCCACCCTGACCGGCTCCAGGTTGAAGCCCGCCACGAAGTGGTCCAGGCGCGGCGACAGCGAAATCACCGCCACGTTCGGCGCGCTCAGCAGGTCACTCTCGGTCTTGGCCGACAGGGCCACCAGCCGCTGCTTGAGCGCCGCCAGGTTGCGCGCCACCGCCGGCGCCGCCCCCGGTACCAGCCGCTCCATTTCGCCCCCCACGATGTCGGCCATGCGGCCCAGGTTCACCGTGTGCAGCCAGGGATAGGAGCCGATGTCGGCGCCGGGCTGCAACGCCAGACCGGGCAGTGCGCCATCCACCGGCCGTGCGGCGTCGATCTCGACGACACGGATGTTCGTGCGGCGTGCCAGCGGGTACAGCGGGTCCTGCGGCCACAGCGAACGCAAACCGATGGCCGCGTCAGCGTCGGCGGCCACCTTCGCCAGCGCGGCCGCGCCGCGCCCTTCAAAGTAGGCCACCTGCCGCGCCGGAGGCAGTCTGGCGGGCGCTGCGCGCACGACCTCGATCCCGCTGCCCTGCGCCAGTTGCGCCGACAGCGCGTGCACCACCGGGTGCGCGGTGAGCACACGGCTCTTCGTGGCCGGCTCGGCAGCCGGAGCAGCCCCGCTGGAAAACGCCGCAGCGGCAGCGAGACAGACAAACAGACGGCGCTTCACGATGGCATTCCTCTCAAACTCGGCACCAGGCCCCGCACCAGCGTGGCCAGCAGAAACGCACCGCCAGCCACCAGGATGATGGCGGCGCCCGAAGGCAACGGCAGTGCAAACTCGATCGGCAGCAGGATCCCGGCCTGCGTGCTCAACGTGGCGATCAGCACGCTGAGCCAGAAGAACCCCCGCAGCGACTGGCTCAGCAGCCGCGCCGCTGCGGCCGGAATGACCAGCAACGCGCCCACCAGGATGGCCCCGATCACCTTGACCGACGCCACCGTGACCACGGTCACCAGCACCACGAACAGGTAGTCCATGGCCTTGACCGGCACGCCGCGCACGGCCGCCAGTTGCGGGTTGAAACTGGCCAGCATCAGCCGGTTGTAGTTGGGCAGGGTCAGCGCCAGCGTGAGCAACGACACCACGACCAGCACCAGCAGGTCCTGGCTGTTGACCGTGAGCACGGAGCCGAACAGCACGTTCTCCAGAATGTGGATGTTGATGCGCCCCGAGAGCACCAGCAGCAGGCTGGCCCCCAGCGCGAGCGAGATCGACAGGAACACGCCGATCAGCGTGTCGGGCGTGAGCCCGGTGCGGTTGCGCAGGTAGTTCAGGCCGATGCCGAAGAGCAGGCAGTAACCGAACAGCGCGCCGTAGGGCCCTGTGTAAGGCTCGCCCAGCAGGATGCCGATGGCGACGCCGGTCAGCGCCGAGTGGCCCACGGCCTCGGAGAAGAAGGCGAAGCGCTTGACCACGACCAGCGTGCCCAGGCCGCCCAGCACCGGGCCGATGACCAGGCCCGCCAGCACGGCGTTGACGACGAAGCCGTAGGTGAACACCTGCGGCAGCGCACCGGCCTCGGCCCAGCCCTGGATGGCGATGCGCAGGGTATCGATGGCGTTCATGCGAGCGCCTCCTCGGCCCGCACCGGCTGGGGCGACGGCACCGCCTGTGGTGCGATGGCCGAGCGCGGCCGGGTGGAGAACAGGTCGAGCAGCGCCTCGGGCGTCAGCACCTCGGACGGCGGCCCACTGAACAGCACCTGGCGATTCAGGCCGGTCACGCTGTCCGCCAGGCGGGCCACCGCCTGCAGATCGTGCTCGATCCACAGCACGGTGACACCGGCCTGCCGGAAGTCGGCCAAAAGCTGTTCAAACACCTGCACGCCGGCCTCATCGAGCGCGGCCAGCGGTTCGTCGAGCACCAGCAGCGCCGGCATCGGCACCATGCCCTGGGCCAGCAACACACGCTGGCGCTCCCCCCCCGAGAGCGCCCCCATGCGGCGACGGCGCTTGTCGGCCATGCCCACGCGCGCCAGGGCCTCGCCGATCTCGCGCGAGCGCAGTGCCGAGAAACCCAGGAACGCCGGCTTGCGCTGCGTCATGGTGGCCATGAAATCGTCCACCGTCAGCGGCAGGCCGGCGTCGAAGGCCAGCGCCTGCGGCACGTAGCCGACCGTGCCGACAGCCGTGCCCGGCCACTCGATCTTGACGGCGCCTTCGTGCGGCGTCTGGCCCAGCAGGGTCTTGACCAGCGAGCTCTTGCCCGCCCCGTTGGGGCCCACCAGCGCGTGCACGCTGCCGGGCGCCACATGCAACGACACCTCGCGCAGCACCGCCGTCTGGCCCAGCCGCAGCGAAACGCGTTCGAGCGTGATGGCGGGACCTGTCATGCCCAAGGCCCTCACGCCCCGGCCTCCTGGATGGCCCTGACCACGGTGGCGAGGTTGTGCGCCGTGTCCTTCTCGAATTTGTCTTTCGTGTATTCGCCGTAGGAAATGTGGGTCAATGCGTACAGACGCACCCCGGTTTCGCGGCGAATCGTGTCGACATAGGTGGAGGGGAAATCCACCTCGGAGAAGATCACCTTCACATCCAGATTGCGCAGCATGTCGATGGTGGCCTTGAGCTGCGCGGGGCTGGGGTCGATACCGTGCGCCGGCTCGACGACAGCAGTCACTTCCAGACCGAATTCGCGCAGCAGGTAGTCGTAGGCGCCGTGGATGGTCGCCACGCGCAGGCTGGCGCCCGGCGCCTTGGTCAATTGCGCCAGCGCGTCGGCGCGCAGCTTGCGCAGTCTTTGCGTGTAGGCGCGCGCGTTGGTGCGGTAGGTCTCGGCGTTGGCCGGGTCGAGCTTGCCCAGTTCGCGAGCGATGGTGTTGACCTGCGCGATCGACGCGGCCACCGACAGGAAGGTGTGCGGGTTGACGACCTGTCCCGAGGTGTCCTTGCCACGACCGGCCGCGCCCACGGCCGCCAGCAGTGGCACCTGGGCGTTGGCTTCGATGACCGGCAGCTTGGGTTTGCTGCTGGCCGCGATCATGCGGTCGGCAAAGTCATCGTGGCCCACCCCGTTGAGCACGACCACGTCGAGACTGCCGATGCGCTGAATGTCCTCGGCACGCGGCTCATAAGCATGCGGGTTGAAACCCGCCGGGATCAGCGGCACCACGTCGGCCTTGTCGCCCACGATGTTGGTGACATAGCTGTAGTAAGGATGCAGGGTGACGCCGACACGCATGCGCCCGGCGGCCTGCGCCGACATGGGAGACGACACCAGCAGGCCGGACAAAGACAGGCCGGCTTGCAGCAGACGGCGACGTTGGAACTGTGTGGTCATGGACAAATCACGCAAAGGAAGGGTGGCGCTGTGACAAAACAGCGGAAAAAACCGAAACGGTCGAAGGTCGCGCGTGGCGCTAGCGCCGCTGCCGCGTCACGCCGGCATCGAAACGGGCGGCGATCTGGCGCCAGCCCGCCCGGGTCAGCCCGGCATCGTCCAGCGCCGTGGGGGCAACGGCCGCTGTGCGGTGGAACCACACATCCGGCTCGCCATGGGCCTCATCCGCCGTGCTGCCGGTGCCGTGACCATGCCGGTCTTCGGCGCCATCGGCCCCCGGCGGCACCACACGCATCAGCAGCGAACCGGCGACCTCGGTGTCAGCGCTCAGCCCCACGTAGGCCCTGGCCACCCCATCGGCCTGCAGCGTCCAGGTGTGGCCGCCACGCCGCGCGCTGCTCGGGTCCTGCACGAACGGCGGCAAGCCCCACTCGGCCAGCGCCGCCACCGTGGGCACCGCGCCCGCATCGCCTCTGTCGGCCTCGATCTCGTCCAGCGCCACGCGCAGATCGGCATACAGGCCCTGCTCGGCCGGCGACAGGTCGCGCCGAGCGTCCACCTGGTGCGCAGCCACACCCTGGCTCACATCGCGGGTGGCGCGCAGCGACACCACCGTGCCGGCCACCGCGAGGATGAGCGCACAGGCGGCCAAGACCACGGTGGTCTCGTGACCCGCCCCCGCGGGGCGTACAACCTGCACCGTCGCGCCCGCCGCCGTCATTTGGGCGCCGCCCCGGTGGGGATTTCCGCGTGATCGACTTCGACGATGTGGCCTGGGCCGGCATCGAACAGCACGAAAAATTCGCCTTTGGGCTTCTTGAAGCTCAGGGTGGAGTCTTTGCCCAGCTTGCCCGCCGCCAGCACCTTGTCGTCATAGCCGACCACGTCAAGCCTGACCCCCGGTGCCAGACTGCCGTCGGAAAATCCCCCGCGGCAGACGATGGTGTCGGCCGACACCTGCTTGCATTCGATCACCGGGTTATGCGCCCAGGCCACACTGCCCGCCAGCAGCGCCATTCCCACCAGGGTCTGTCCGGCCCAGCGGGCGCTGTGATTCCTACGGTTCATGTCATTTCCCTTCTCGTGCGGTAAACCAGGCCACCGTCGCCGGTGACACATCCCCCATGCGCACCGATGTCTGGTGCGTATCGCCGTTCTTGCCTACCACCGTGAGCCACAGTTCACTGTCTGCCGTGGTGTTGGCCGGCAACTGGATCAAGACCGATCGGTCCCAGCGCATTCCCCCCAGCACAATGCCCGGCGCGCGCAGCGAACGCGGCTTGTTCACTTTCAAGTAAGCGGCGCGAATCTGTTCATCGCACTCGGAACAAAAGCGCACGTGGTAGGACTTCATGGGGATGTCCATGGCCACCAGTTCGGGCACACGCTGTTCGCTCTCGGCCAGGCGAAACGTCCATGGCCCCACCTGGCCGGCAACCGCGTCGTCCCGCATCAGCGGCTTCACCGAAGTGGCTGCCAGCGCCAGCCCATAGACCACCGGAACGGCGGCCAGCAGCGCCAGCACCGTCCAGCGCCGGCGCGCACGCATGGGCACAGGGGACAACGCTGGCTCACCCTTCTTGGGCTGGCGCGCATGATGCGCACGAGCGGTTGGCTGCCAAGGCCATTTGGGCAGTCCAAACACCAGCGCCAGCGCCGCAATGCTCAGCCAACCCAGCCAGAGTGCGATGCCCACACCCACGTCCATGTACGCGATACCCAGCGCCAGCGAGAGCGCCAGCAGCCCCCACCCCACCGCGCGCGCCACATGCCGAACCGGCGGCGCCGGCAAACGCCGCAGCAGGTGCTCTGCATGGCGCTCCGTCGCCAGGGCCAGTGCAAAGAACCCGAGCACGCTGATCACCAGAATCGTCAGGTGCACAGCCATCATGCCGCCCCCCCACTCTTGAGCCACCAGGCCAGCATCGAGAGCACCAGCGTGCCGAGGACCATGCCTGCCCAGGCCCGCTTGAGGCTGGACGTGTGGATCACCCAGATCACCGCCACGGTGTAGATCGCAAAACTCAGCATGGTGGCCCACAGCACGGCCTGGGCTTTGGGCGCCGGCCAAAGCAGGCTCAGAAAAACCGTGGCGGCCGAGGCCAGCGCGTACCCCCCGAGGGCGGCCGCAGCGACCCGCGAAGCCACTCGCCAGCGGTAGCCCGCGGTGAGCACCCCTTTCTTGGCCATGGTCGTGCTCATGCTGCCCCCTCTTCCAGCGCCGTGCCAGCCATGGGGACAGGCTGGGGTCGGGCCGGCACGGTCAACCGGCGCTGCACCTTCACCGCCATCATGGCCAACAAGGCAGCCATGCCCCACATCGTCAGGTCGAAACCCGCCAGCACCCAATCGCCAGCCGGCAGCGTCTTGCCCAGGTGCTTGTCGGTGGTCAGCGCATTCAGCACGGGCACCAGGGCGTAGGCAGCGCAACTGCCCCACAGCAATTCGACCCAGGCGCGCGCCAGCGGCCTCGACAACGCATAGAACAGTGCGCCCAGCCAGACGGCAAACAGGCTGTGAAATTCCCACGCCCCCCGATCGGCCAAGTCGATCGGCAACAACCGGTTGGCCAAGAAGTACGCAGCCACCGCCAGTGGCAGGCCGGCAATGGTGGCCACATTCAGGGTTTCCACAAGGCGCACGCCCAAGTCCTCCGCCCCCTCGCGGCCACTCGCCAGATGGTGCTTGCGGCGCTTGACCGTCCAGAGCACCAAGCCTGTACCGATCATGGCGCAGCCCAGCAAACCGGCCACAAAGTAGACCCAGCGCCCCCACACGCCCGCAAACAGCCCTTCGTGCAGGTTGAACAGCACACTCTGCGTCAGACCCGCCTCGCCGCCGGTGCGGGGCTCTGGCGGCAATGCCTCACCTGTCTGTGCATCGAAACGCATGTGGGGCGCATTCCAGAAATCCAGCGACCCGCCGTAAACGCGGTGGACAGTGACGGTCTGCGGCTGCCCCTCGAAAGCGGCCACTTCGACGGAACGCACGCTTCCCGGCCCCCATTCACCCTCGGCCTTGGCCACCAGGGGGGCCAGCTTTGCCGCCGGCCGTGTGATCGCCAGCTTGACCTTGTTGCGATCAAACAGCTCGTCGTAGAACGCCTCCTCGCTCTGCGGATCGCTGCCGTACAGCACATCGCGCCCCGCCGGCATGTAGGTGAACAGGAAGAACACCAACCCGCTGTAGGTGATCATCAGAAAGAACGGCAGCGCCATCACGCTGATGGCGTTGTGCGCATCAAGCCACGAACGCTGCCCCTTGCCGGGACGGAACGTGAAGAAATCCTTGAAGATTTTCTTGTGGGTGATCACACCGCTGACGATGGCCAGCAGCATCAGCATGGTGCAGACACCGACGATGTAATAGCCCCAGGTGTACGGCACGTAGTGCAGTGCATAGTGCATGCGGTAGAGCCCTCGCCCCCCCGCGGTGTCGCGCGGCTCGGGGCCGGCAGCGGCCAGGTCGCCGGAAACGGGATCGAGCTGCTCACTGCCCGTGGCGCCGAAGTCGTGGCCTTCCGGAGGAACCTCTTCCCAGCGGATCGAAAAATCCTGCCAGCCCCGCGGCGCCAGCGATTCGTGCGGCAGCGTGATGCGCCAGTTGGCCGCGCCCGGCGCCACCTGCTCCAGGCGGTCCAGCGCCAGCCCCAGCATGCGCTCGGTAGCCGCCGCATCGGAGGGGGTTTTCTGCACCAGCGGACGCTCAGGCTGCATCCAGCGCGTGATCTCGTACTGGAAGTAGCCAGCCGTCCCTGTCACAAACACAAAGAACAGCACCCAGCCCACGATCACACCGCTCCAGGTGTGCAACCAGGCCATGGATTGGCGAAGCGACGAATGCATAAACAAAAACTCCGTTTCAAGGATGCAGAGCCACAGGCTGCATGCGCGGCCCGCTACCGTCTCGCGTCAAAGAGGCAACCGCCTTGAGCGCAAACGCGCCCGGCCGGGCCGCCGTGATCACCACCCGCGTCGGCGCCAGCATCCGCTCCAACGCCTCGCGCGGTTCGTAGACACCGTGCACCGCCGCGGAACGCTGATCCCCACCCGGGACGTCAGCGGGAAAAAGCACCTGGGACTGGGTCTGCAGGCCGAAGGCACGCAACGCCGCCAGCAAGGGTTGAGAAGGAATGCTGACCTGCACCCGGCGCTCCATCGCGGGCTCCGCTGGCATCGGCTGCGAAGCCGATGCCCCCTCCTGGGCAACCGCCGGCCAGGCGCACAAACCCAGGCCCGCTGCGACGGCCGCAGAGACCAAGCCCGATCCCATCCACCGGGTCACTGACCCCGCCTTGCCACCCCATTGACTCTGTCCCATGCCCCTTCTTTCGTCATCAGCACCAGGCACGAGAAACGCGGACCCCAAGTTCACGACCCGCACGAACACGGGAGACCACGGGGCGCCAGCCATCTTGCGTACCCGGCATACACCGGATGTGTGGCTGTTGGCGGGGACAGGACCGATGTCCTGGGAGTCCTTGGCTGGCAGCCCAGGCCCGCCCAGATTGGCGAGCCCTCATAAGGAAGAACGGAAAAGCGTCCAAACATGGAACCCGTCCGCCCCACTTTTTTTCCGTCACCGGCCGATCGCGCGCCCTCAGCGCCAGGGACACGTTGCCCCACGGCCGCTGCCAGCGCTGCATCAGCTGGGTTCGGTGCGCGCAGTCCCCGGCTGCCAGGGGGCATGCCGAAAGGGGATGAACAAAGACGTGGCCCTGGAACCGAGCGGGCGCCATCTCACCGCGTGGGAGAACCTGTCAGCCGGCCATGTCCTCAACCGCCTTCAGAACAGGCAGCGGCTGTTGCCCTTCGGCTCAGCGCCGCGCAATGCGCCAACTGCCGTCCGCCAGGCGGTCGACCCGCACCGGCACCACGTCGGGCAGGGCCTGGATGAAATCCTCGGGCGACTGGACAGCCAGGAACCCGGAGATGGGCACTGACTTCAAATCGGCCCCCGCCACCACCACCGGTTGCCCCAGATAGGTGGCCAACTCCTGCGCGACTTCCTCCAATGGTGTCCGGCTGAAATGGACCTGGCCCGAACGCCAGCTTCCCACGGTTTCCGGCGCCAGGCTCAGGCTTCGATACCGTCCGGAAGATGGGTCAATGCCCACACCGCTCCCCTGACGCAGCAACAGCACCGCACCCGCCGGCTCGCGATGATCCGGCCGGACTTCCACCCGCCCTTCCAGCACCTTGACGACCAGTTGAGGCGGCGCGGCACGAACATTGAAGGCCGTCCCGACCACACGCACCCGGCTCGGACCGCTGTCAACCGTGAAAGGCCGATCCGCATCAGCAGCCACCTGAAAAAAAGCCTCTCCGCGGTTCAAAACCACTTCCCGCCGGCGCGGGTAGAAACGCACCCTCAGCGCGCTGGCAACGTTCAGGTCGATGCGCGAGCCATCCGGCAGATCGAGCGTGCGGGTTTCGCGCCCCCCGGTGGCGATATCGAGGCTGTAGTTGGCCGTCGCATCCCAGCGCTGCCAGCCACCGGCGACCAGCGCAACGCCGGCCACGGCGAGCGCAGGGACCAGAAACCCCCGACGCGAAAAAGACAGCGGGAAAGGCGTCCAGGCCGCCCTCTCGCCACGCGGAGCGTCAACGGGCGCAGGTCGAGGTATCTGTCCAGAGACGGGCGCATCGCCATGCGCACCCGAGGCTCGCAAACGGGGCGCCTTGAGCAGGTCGGCCTGCTGCCAGGTGCTGTCCAGCCCCGCCATGATCTCCCGGCGTACCGGGTCGGCCTCAAGCCAGACCTCCAGCGCCCGCTCATCGCTGCTCGTCCAGCCAGGCTGCAGGCGACGCACGTACCAATCCGCAGCCTGCTCGTGCAGCGCCAGCAGCGCATCCAGCGTCAACCCTTCGGGCAGGGGCCTGTATGTCATGCCCCGCCCTCTTCGTCCTCGCACCCGCCACAGGCGCGGCCGTTCGCGGCCTGTGCCTGCCGCATCTGCTCGCTGCTGGCATAGACGACTCGCACCTGGCAATACGCCAATGCCCTGCTCAGATGCTTGACCGCCATGCGCGTGGAAATGCCCATGCGCCCGGCGGTCTCGTCCACCGTGTAGCCTTCAATGCGGTGCAGCAGGAACGCCTCGCGCTGGCGTGCCGGCAGCTCCCGCAGCGCTTCGTCGAGGCGGTTCATCATCTGCTGGCGGTCGGCCTGCGCCGCCGTGTGGTCGCCGTCGGTCTGCAGGCCCGCCTCTTCGTGCTCGGCATCCAGCGACACACGCTGGAGACGCTCGCGGTCGGCACTCTTGCGCCAACCGTCGATGGCCACATTGCGTGCCGCGCGGCGCAAATAGGGCTGCTCTTCGGCGAGAGGAATGGATTTGCCCGCAGCGGCCAAACGCACAAACACCTCTTGCGCGGCATCGTCCACCTCAGCCGGTGACCCCAGGTAGCGGCGCAGCATGCGCGCCACCGGCAGGCGCCAGCGCTCGTAGAGGCCGGACAGCTGGCCATTGTCCAGTGCCAGATCCCGCTTCACGCCCGATACGCCCTGGCAAGAGGCCGTGCCACGACGCCCCCCCGCCCCTTCAAGGGCCAAGAAGCAGCGTGGGGCGAGCGAGATGAGGTGACCATGACGGCGCTTATTTTACTGAGAACAATTCGCATCCATCAACTGGCTATGAAAAATGTTCCCAGTCTCCCGCATGCGAGCGCCGCGTTGCCCGTTGAGCCCTCCTGGCGCAGCCCCACCCACCACGCGAGAGCGCGCGACTCAGTCGAACGATCCACGCAGTGTGAGCATCGCGCTGCGCGGCGTCCCGTACCCACTGCCATTGCGGGTACCGCCCACGTATTCCCAGTACGTCTTGTCAAACACATTGCCCACATTGAGCGAAGCGCTCCAATGGCGATCGATGCGGTAAGACGCCCTGAGATCCAGAATCGCCCGCCCCGGATTGCGCACCACCGTGACGTAGCTGCTGCTTTGGGCGTTCAGCGACGCACCGATGGTCCAGGCAGACCACGCGCCCGGCAGCGTGTAGCTGGAGGAAACGCGCAGCAAGTTGTGCGGTGCATCCGACGTCAGCGGTGCACCGGCGTCATCCCGGGTTGTCAAGTAGGTGTAGCCGGCAGCGACCTCCCAGCCTGGGGCAATGCGACCAGCGACTTCGGCGTCAAACCCTTTGCTGCGCAGCAAACTGGCATTGCGATAGCAGTCGCTGGTGGAAATACCAGGACACCCGCCCAGGTTCTCGGTGTCCAGCACCGCCACATGGCGCTTCTTGGTGTGGAAGAACGCGAAAGCCACATTCAGTTGGCCGTCCAGCAACGCCCCCTTGACGCCCGCCTCGTAGTTGTCGCCTTCGGCGGGCTTGAGTGCCCCGCCATTGAAGACGGCATATTGCGATTGCGGCACAAAGGTGCTGGCATAACTGGCATACACCGACCATTGCGGCCCCAAGTCGTACACCAGCCCGGCATAGGGCGTGAACTGGGCATCCTGCTGGTAGTCGCTGGTGACCTGACCCGTGATCAGGTTGTCCGTGTGGTACTTGTACCAGTTGAGCCGGCCGCCCAGATGCAGGTACAGACCCGGCGTGACGGCCAGACGCGTGTTGCCATACAGCCCCAGCAGGCTGGCCTTGTCCTGGAGCTGGCTGGCGTAAGCCGGCGTTTCCGGCTCGGGAATGAGGGCGTGGTTGAAATTGAAGATGTCAACCGGAATGTTCATCGTCGCCATCGTCGTGCGACCGGTGGCCTTCTGTTCGGTCCAATTGGCACCGAGCACGGCCTTGTGGGTACCGCCCCAGGCATTGAAGCTGCCCGCGAGGCTGGCGTCCACACCACTGGCCCCGATGTCGCGGTCCACGAAGTAGTTGCCCGTGATCGCCGTGCCCACCCCGGTGGCCAGATCGACTGCGCCACGTGCCGTGCTCAGTTTTTGAACGATCCCGGTCTGGCTGTGGTTGACCGCGAGCCTGGCACGCCAGCCGCCAGCCATCTCGTGCTCCAGTTCCGCAAAGACCTCATCGGTTTCGGCCTGGTGCCGGTTCCAGTACTGGCCCAGCGATGTCGAACGGGGCAGGTTCAGCGACGTGGCATCGCTGTACATCGGCAACTGAAAGATGGTGTATCCCCGCGTATCTTGTTCCTGGTGCCGAAAACCCACGGTGGCACGCGTGCTGGCAGCGAGGTCTGCTTCAACGACGCCGTAGAGCAACGGCTCCTTGGAGTGGGCAAGATCGTAAAAGTACCGCCGATCGGTGTAGGCGGCCACCACACGCCCACGCACGGTGCCCGCTTCGTTGAGTGCACCGCCGCCATCGACTTCCGTTCGGTAATGGCGCCACGAACCGATACTCTGGGCAAAGTCGACATGTTTTTCCGCGCGGGGCCGTTTGCGGACCATGTTCACCACGCCACTGGGATCCCCCGCCCCCACTTCCAAAGCCCCTGCACCGCGCAACACCTCCACGCGGTCAAAGGTCGCGGTGTCTATGGGCACCCACCCTGTGGGGTTGTAGGCGCCGCCTGGAATGCCGTCGATGAGGTAGTTGGTGTCGGGGATGACGTAGCCCCGCATGGTGTAGACGTGTGCCCCGAAGTTGCGCTGGGATTTGGCCGCCCCCGTGGTCTGCCGAATGACATCCTCCACCGACACCAGGTTCTGATCGTCCATCTGTTGGCGCGTGACGACGGTCACCGACTGCGGCGTCTCGCGCACAGACAAGGGCAGTTTGGTGACCGTGTTCATGCCCACGGAGGTGTAGCTGCCCGATCCTTCGGTGGACCCTTCGCGCTCGGCTTGGGCCGTCACGATGACCGGCGCCAGCGTCACCTCCCCCAACACCGGTTGCACAGGCGCGAGCTTCAAGGTGAATACACCTGCCCGCGTGCTGTTGATCTGGATGCCCGCCCCCAGGAGCAAACGCTCCAGCGCCTCACGCGGCGCGTAGCGCCCCTGCAGCGCGCGGACACGTTTGCCGGCCACGGCCTCTTCCTCGAACAGCACCTGGTGCTTCGACTGATCGGAAAACAGCCTGAGCGCCGCGTCCAGCGGCTGCGCCGCGATGTTGAACTCGACGGCTGCCGCCTGCGGCTGGGCTTGTGCCACCAGCGGGGTCGCCATGAAAGCCAACGCCCCCGATACCAGCCAGGCCATGGCGTCGGCCCGGCCCGTGTAGCCCGCCACCCGGTTTTGACACATTCGCGCCGCCAGCGCGCCACCCGCGAACGCGCTCCTCAGTATTCCTCGTTGCATCCATGCTTCTCCTGGACCGAATCCGATCCTTGGTTTCCGACGATTCATCGCGCCAGTGCGCGCCGCTGTGTGCGGCCTGTGGCTGGAGCGGTCGTCAGGCTTTGACGCGACTTGGCTGAGGCTGCAGGGCAAAAAGCGCCCCGCTTCGATAAATGCAAAACCGGTGGGGCCTGGGAACCCAGGTGGACAAAATTTTTGCGGGCTGCCGCAAAAAACCGGTTCAACGCGAGGTGATGAGATACCCGCCCTCGGCTGGGCGCTGCACGCGCACGGGCAGCAGGTCGGGCAGCGCATCCAGGAAGGCGCCGGGCGCCCGCGTGTCGGCAAAGCCCGAGACAGGCAGGGCCTTCAGGGCGGCCCCGCCCTCCACCACGACAGGCTGGCCGAGGTAGCGAGCCACCTCTTGGGCCACCTCGGCCATGGGCACCTGACGGAAGACGAGGCGACCACTGCGCCAATCGCCCACACTTTCGGCCAGCGCGCGCACAGGCTGCCAGGCGCCACCCGACGGCTCCACCGCGACCCCCTGGGCGGCCTCCAGCGCGACCTGCCGTCCGGGCTGCTCACGGTCGGGCGTGACCAGCACCCGCCCTTCAAGCACCTTGACCACCAGCCGCGGCGACGCCGCCCGGACATTGAACCGCGTGCCCACCACGGTCACCCGGCTGACGCCGCTGTCCACGGTAAAGGGCCGCTCTGCATCGGCTGCGACTTCAAAAAATGCCTCCCCCTGTTCAAGCACAGCCTCCCGGTGGTGCGGGTAGAAACGCAACACCAGGCGGCTGGCACCATTCAGGTCGATGCGAGAACCATCGGGCAAATCGAGCGTGCGCATCTCGGCAGGACCGGTGGCCACCGCCCATGTGTAGCCTGGCGTGCGTTCCCAGCGGTACCACCCCCCGGTGGCCAGCAACACCCCCAGCGCCAGCGCGGTGGGCACGAAGGCGCGGCGGGCCGGCCACCCGAAACCCCCACGGGAAGATGCGGCCTGAACACGGGCTGCCGCCTCTTCGCCGTGTCGACCCGATGCCAGCACCGGTCGCGGCACCGCCGAAAAATCGCCCCAGGTGCGCGAGAGGCGGTCGAACACCTGCCGGCGCAACGGATCAGCTGCCAGCCAGTGCTGCAGCTCGGACTCGTCGCGAGCGCTCCAGTCCGCGTCCTGCCGCCGCACCAGCCACTCGCTGGCGGTTTCCAGCAGTTCAGGCGCCACGGTCTCAGAAGATGGCACGGTGTTTCTCATGAAGATGGCGTGGCATCGTCCGCCTGCCACTGCAGGCGGTGCATCTGTTCGGCACTGGCGTATTGCACGCGCGCTTCGCAGTAGGCCAGCGCGCGCGCCAGGTGCTTGACCACCATGCGGCGCGAGATGCCCATGCGCGCGGCCACCTCGTCCTGCGTCAGACCGTCGAAACGGTGCAGCACGAAGGCTTCGCGCTGGCGCTCGGGCAACTCGGCCAGCGCCTCGCCCAGGCGCGCGATGCGCTGGCGCTGCGCGGCCTGGTGCAGCGGACCGTCTTCGTCCGGTCCGGCCAGCGCATCGGCATCGGCGCTGGCGGACACCTCGTCCAGCGCCACGGTCTGCAACCGCCGGCCTGCCCGGCGCTCGCGCAGCTCGTGCGCCGTGCCGTTGCGCACGATGCGGTGCAGATAGGCCCGGGCCTGGTCCTCATTGGCCAACGGCGCCTGGGCAGCCAGGTGCTTGACGACGGCGTCGTGCAAGGCGTCCTCGGCCGAAATGCCCACCGCCCGGAAGCGGCTGAGACCGCGCAAGAAGGCCTGGCTCCAGCGGGCATAGACCTTGGCAAGGTCGGCCGCGCCCCCGGGCAGGCCGACCGGCAGCGGGTCGTCGCGCCTCATGCGGCGCACCTGGCCCGTCGCAGGGGTGACCGTGCCACCCGAGGGTCAACCGGGGCAGCGTGGGAAACAGCGTTGGAGCGAAGGTGAAGGATCAGGGACACAGCAGATGGGGGGGGCATCACCTCCTCCCCTGAGCCCCGGAGCGACCAGTGCCACTCTGCAAAGGACTCAAGGCGAACAGGCTATTGACCTTGGTGCATCACCGCATTTTAATGAGAATATTTATCATTAATACGGCAACCACCCTCCTCCCGCCGAGGCTCAGAACGTGTAACGGGCACTCACGCTGACACTGCGCGGCGCGCCCCAGGTGTAGAACAGGCCCTGCCGGTTGAAGTTGGTCACGGCCGAAAAGTACGCCTTGTCGAACACGTTGTTGAGGTTGGCGCTGATGCTCAGCTTCGGGCTGACCTGGTAGCGCGCCATCAGATCGAACAGCCAGTAGGCGTCCTGGCGCAGCGTGGCGTTGGCGCCGCTGACCGAAATGGCGCTTTGCCAGCGGGTGGCCGCCCCGACCGTCAGGCCGCTCAAGGCGCCCGCACCGAACTGGTAGGTGGTGCCCAGCTTGAACTGGTGCGCTGGCAAAGAGCTGGCGCTGCTCAGATCGCTGCTGTTCTGCACGTAGCTGCCCTGGGCCTGCCAGCCCCTGGCCAACTCACCCGACAGCTCCAGTTCGTAGCCGCGCCGGCTGGCCCCCGACACCGCCTGGTAGAAAACATCACCCCGGGCGTTCATGCCCGCTTCTTCGGGGGTGTTGTCGGTTCGCATCCAGAAGTGGCTCACGCTCGCGTTGAGCCGCTTGTTGAAGAACTCGCCCTTGGCACCGATTTCGTAGGTCTTGCCTTCTTCGGGATCGAGCGCACGACCATGAATGTCTTTGGCGCCAGACGGGTTGAAGATGCTGGTGTAGCTCGTGTAGACCGACACGTCCTTGGCCACGTCCACCACCAGGCCGGCGTAGGGGGTGGCCACGCCTTTTTGTTTGAAGTCGTACTGGTACCAACTGATGTCGGTCATGTCCTTTTGTTGGTAGTCGGTGACGCGCGCCCCCGCAATCAGCTTGACCGGATCGGCCAGCGTCAGGCGGCTGGCTGCATAGACGTAGCTGCGGTCGCTGCTGAAGAGATCGCTGGAATACGCAGCGTCTGCACCCGTGTAGGGCACGGCACGACCACCCTGGGCATAGCCGACGCCCGTGAGGTCCGGGTCGGGTGAGGTACCGCGCAGCAGCGTGGTTCGGTGGCTTGCGGTGCCCGCGCCCAGCAACAACTGGTGCTCGCGCCCGAACAGGCTGAACGGGCCTTGCAGCTCCATGGTCAGGCCCCGGTCGCGCGACGCGATGTCTTTGTACATGCCCACTTGCGGCGCGACCTCGGGCAGTGCAAAGCGCAGCGAGCCGATGCGCATCTCGGGCGTGTCGATGGCGTCGTGCGTGGCCTGGATCTTGGCGCTCCAGCCGTTGTCGAACCGGTGTTCCAGCCGGACGAAGGCATTGAGCGCATCCTGCTCATAGCCGGCCCAGGGGGCGCCGTTGTTGTAGTTGCGCGGCATGAGCGGCACGGGCGTGCCGTCGCCCGCAAAGCCCTGGATCGGCGTGGTGCCGGCGGCGCCGCGCTGTTCGCGCTGGCGCCACGTCAGCCCCACGCCGAGCACGGTGCTGGCGGACAGGTCGTATTCCAGCGTGCCATACAGCATGTCGCTCTCGCTGCGCTTGCCGTTGAAGCTGTCGCTTTACCGGTGGGCAGCCACCAGGCGGCCGCGCAGGCTGGCGTCGGCATTGAGCGGGCCACTCACGTCGGCGTCGAGGCGGTAGGTGTCCCAGCTGCCGGCGCTCACGGCAGCGCTGCCCTGGAATTCTCCCGTCGGCCGCTTGCGGATCAGGTTGACGGTGGCGCCGTAGGAGCCATCGCCGTTCATCAGGCCCGAAGAACCCTTGAGCACTTCGACGCGATCGATCTCGGCCAGATCGTCCATCGAATGCACGATGTGGGAGTTCCAACCCCAGCCGGTGGAGATACGGCGCGCGCCGTCGATCTGCAGGTTGACCGCAGACCCGCGCACGTAGAAGGTGTTGCGCTCGGACTGGCGCTCGATGCTGACGCCAGGCGTTTGCTCCAGCACGTCGGTCAGCGTCTCCAGCTTGAAGTCGTCCATGCGCTGGCGCGTCATTACACTGACCGACTGCGGTGTCTCGCGCAGCGACAGGGCCAAGCCGGTGGCCGCGCCGCTGGGGCCGGTCTGGGTGTAGCTGGCCGTGCCTTCCGTGGTGCCATCTTGCACGGCTTGCGCCGTCACCATGACCACCGGCAGCGTCGCGCCCATGGCGGCGCTGTTGGCTGCGTCCGCGTTGGTCGCAGCCGGCAGCGCACGCACCACGAACGCGTTGTCGGCACTCTGCACCGCCTGCAAGCCGGTGCCCGCCAGCAGCAGGGTCAAGCCCTCGCGCACGCCATGCAGGCCCTGCAGGCCCTGGGTTGTCTTGCCCTGGACCCATGCCGGCGGGGTGATGATGCTCACGCCGGCTTGGGCGGCGAAATCGGCCAGGGCGGCGTCCAGCGCGCCGGCACCGATGTGCCAGTCTTTGGCAGCCGGCACGCGCACAGCGGGTGTCGGCGCGGCAGCGGGCGTTTGCGCGTGCGCGGCGCTGGCAACGGCGCAGGCCATGGCGGCCAGCGCACAGCGCACAGCCCAGGCCACGGGGCGGATGGAAGCGGTCTGGCCTGCGGTGGCAGGCGGGAAACGGTGTGCCAAGGGGATGCTCCTGAGGAAAAGCGGATGAATGAACGGTTCCTCAAGACATCACACGCAGCCTGGCAAAAAGGGACAGCAGTTCGCCAAAAAACTATCCGCCCGGCGCGACCAGCGTGACCCACCACGATGTGCGATAGATCACCGTCACCGGCAGCGCCTGCGGCAGGCTGTCGAGCACGGGCGTGGTGTCGCGCAACTGGAAGGTGCCGGAAATGCGCAGATCGGCCACGGCCGGATCGCAGCGCACGATGCCCGGTCGGTAGCGGCCCAGCTCGGCGGCGAAGTCCGCCAGGCGCATGTCGCGCGCATGGAGAATGCCGCGCGTCCAGCCGTCGGCCAGCGGCCCGACGGGCTGCACGGGCGCCACCACCACACCACTCATGCGCGCCTGCTGGCCCGCCTGGACCACGGTGACGCCGCCCTGCGCCCCCACAGGCCGGGCTTCGACCGCACCTTCGAACACGGCGATGCGGGTGTGGCCGCCATCCTGCCGCACCGTGAAGCGCGTGCCCAGCGCACGCAGCCGGCCCTGGGCGGTGTCGACCACCAGCGGGCGCGGCGGTGCCTGCGGATCGGGTGCGGTCTCGACATGGATGGCGCCCGTGCGCAGGTGGATGCGGCGCCAGTGCGGACCGAAGTCGATGTCCACCGCGCTGGCGGTGTCCAGTTGCAACTGGGTGCCATCGGCCAGCCGGACGCTGCGGCGCTCGCCGGTCGCCGTGCGGTGCTCGGCCAGCCAGTCGCGCGCGGGCGAGTGCCGCCAGGCCAGCCAACCCGCCGGGGCGACCGTGAGCAGTGCGGCCAGCGCGCGGGTGGCGGTGCGCCGCTGCTGGCGCACGCCCCGGCGGGCACGCCCCAGCGCGGGCCTCGCCAGCTCGGGGGGCAATTGTTCAAAGGTCTGCCCCACGCGCAAGGCTTTCTGCCAGGCCATGGCATGGGCCGGATCGGCGTCGTGCCACTGTGTCCAGCGCTGGCGGTCGCGCTCGGCGGCTTCGCCGGAGCGCAGCAGGAAAAACCATTCGGCCGCCTGCAGCGCCACGGCTTCGCTGATGGTGGCGGCCTCGACCGCCAAGGGTTGCCCATGCGCACCCACCGTTCAGGCGCTCAAAAGGATGCAGCGCGCCATGGCCTGTGCCATGTAGCGCTTGACGGTGCGCTCGCTCACCGCCAGTTGGGCGGCGATCTCGGCATAGCCCAGACCGTCGAGCTGCGCCAGCAAAAAGGCCTGCCGCACCGGGGCAGCCAGGCCGTCGAGCATGGCGTCGACCGCTTGCAGCGTCTCCAGCAGCAGCGCGCGCTGCTCGGGCGACGGCGAAAAGGCCTCGGGCACCTGCGCCAGCGCTTCCAGATACGCCTGTTCCAGCGAGCGCCGCCGGTACAGATTGGCCAGCAGCCGCTTGGCGATCAGCGTGAGGTACGCACGGGGTTCGTCAAGCTGCCAGCCGCGCTGCTTCTCGGGCGAGCTTTCGGGCGCGGTGAGCACGCGCACGAAGGTGTCCTGGGCCAGGTCGGCGGCATCGAATGCGTTGCCCAACCTGCGGCCCAGCCACGCCTGCAGCCAGCCATGGTGCTGTGCGTACAGAAGCTGCACTGAGTTGGACGCCGGGGCAGATGCGTGCATGACCATATCCCTTATATGCGAATGAATCGCATTTTAAGGCTTGCCCGTCCCCTCACGCTGCGGGGCAGCGGAGGGGCATCGGGTCGTCTGCGCAGGCGGTCAGAACTTCGTGTCGAGCGCGACCCGCAACGAGCGCGGCGCGCCGTAGTAGCTGTTGCCGGCGTTGGTCAGGTATTCCTTGTCAAACACGTTGTTCAGGTTGACCGAGATCGTCGTTTTTTCCGACACGGGATACCGCGCCATCAGGTCCACCACCGTGTAGGCTGGCTGGACGAGACGCACGCGGTTGGGCCCCATGTTGTTGGCGTAGATCTCGTTCTGCCAGCGCAGGCCCCCACCCACCACCAGACCACGGGCCAGGGCGTCGAGCTGGTACGAGGTGTACAGCTTGGCGGTGTTCTTCGGCACGGTGGTGTTGATGAGCGTGCCCAGGCGGTCGCGCGTGACGTTGCGGGCGAAGCTGGCAGACAGTTCCCAGCCAGGAGCCACCTGCCCGGCCACCTCGACCTCGAAACCACGGCTCTTGGTCCCGGAGGTCGCGTAATAGGCCTGTGCACCGTCGGGCGCAAAGGTATCCGGGATCGCGATGGCCTTGTTGTCTTCCTCGGTCTCGTACACCGCGGCACCGATGTTGAGGCGGTTGTCGAAGAAAGCGCCCTTGATGCCCACCTCCGTGCTGTTGCCGCTCAATGGATCGATGTAGCGGCCGGTGATGGTCTTGTAGCTTTGTGGCTGAAAGATGGTGGTGTAGCTGGCATAGGCGGACCAGTGTTCGGAAAAGTCGAACACGAGGCCGGCATACGGGGTGATCTCACCGGACGCCTGGCTCAAGCTGTAGGTGGTCGACCCGGTTTTCAGGGAGTGGGTCGACTCGGCCCGCTGCCAGTCGGTGTAGCGAGCCCCCAGGATGACGGAAAGCGCATCCGTTGCGTGCAGACGGGTGGAAGCGAACACGCTGTTGCTGCGCTCGTTCATCGTGCCCGAGCCGACGGTCGGGTTGTCGGGGGCAGCAGGGTCGGTGCCATCCCAGGTGAAGATGTTCGAGATGGCGTTGCTCCAGCCGTCGTGGTACCAGTTGGTGAAGTGGGGGCCGTTGCGCCGGGTTCGGGCATGGGTGACACCCAGTGCCAGATCATGTTCGCGGCCGAACAGATCGAACTGGCCGTTGGCATTCACATTCACCACGTTCTGGTGAGGCTGGTACAGCCAGTGCGTGGCCCAGATGCCGACGCCAGCACCGGTGACCCGGTCCGGATAGCCACTGCTGGCATAGCCCACCAGTTCGTCGGAATCGGTGAGCGTCCGCATGGCCGAAGCCTTGAGCTCCCAGCCGTTGTCGAACAGGTGTTCCAGTTCAACGAAGCCCGAGGTGCTGTGGCGCTTGGAATAGGCCCAGGTCGGTGCCGCGGAATCGGAACGCGCCCATTTCGTGCGCGTTCCGTCGCTGTAAAAGGCGGGCAGCCCGCCGCGGGCATGGCCCGTGGCGTCGTGCCGTTGCTGGCTCAGGCCAGCACGCACCAGGGTTCCCGCGTCAAGGTCCGCCTCGACGACGCCATAGAGCACCGTGCGGTCCTCTTCAAAGCGGTCGATGTAAGACCCGGCGTCCTGCACGGCGGCGACCAGACGGCCACGGACACTGCCCGACTCGTTCAACGGCGTCGAAATGTCGACATCCGCGCGCCGGTAATCCCAGGACCCCAGCTCCAGCCGGGCCGATGCCTGGAAGTCCTTCGTCGGCTTCTTGCGCACCATGTTGATGCTGGCGCTGGGCGAGCCGGAGCCATTCATGAGACCCGTGGCGCCTCGCACGATCTCGACGCGGTCGTACAGCGCCATGTCCTGGCTCTGAAAGATGCTGGTGTAGCTCTCCAGCATCTTCACACCATCGATCAGGTAGTTGTCCACCGAAAAGCCACGCGAATAGATGGGCGAGCTGTCCGAGCCGACGTTGCCGTTTTGCGAGACCACCAGACCGGCGGTCTGGGCAACGACATCGGCCAGTTGGGTCAGGCCCTGGTCTTCCATGCGCTGGCGAGTGATCACGCTCACCGACTGCGGCGTTTCCCGGAGGGACAGCCCGAGCCCGGTCGCACTGCGCGTCGAATGGGTGGTGTAGCTGCCCGTGCCTTCGGTCGCGACACCTCGTTCGGCCTGTGCCGTGACGACCACAGGCGCCAGCACCGTATCAGCGGCGGCAGCGGCTGCCTGCGGCGCTTTGCGCAAGGTGATGGTGCCTGGCTGGGTGCTCACACCCACCAAACCACTGCCCGCCAACAGGCGTTCCAGCGCTTCGCGCGGCGTGAAGCTGCCGGTGATGGCCGGCGCCTGACGCCCCTGTACCAGGGCATCGTCGAAGAGCACCTGGTACTGGGTCTGCCGCCCGAAGGCTCGCAGCGCGTCCAACAGGGGCTGCGAAGGGTACTGGAACGCTTGCCGTGCGGCTTCCACCGCCGCGGCTTGCTGCGCATGTGCCGGCATGGATGCCAGAACGCCTGCGCCCAGCACGCCAGCCACCAAAAGGGCCGCCAGCGCCGTGGGGCGCAAGGCCATGGGTTGTGTCAGGGGAGCCCCCGCGCAACCTGGTTTCAATCCCCTCACCACGCCCTTCGATACGTCCGTGTGCTTCTTCACTCTGACTGCTCCTGCATGTTTGCCTGTGTTGGTATGCCCATGCACCGCCAATGCGCAGGCACCGGCAACCGCTCCCTTTTCAGGAGTGACAGGCACCCGGCCAACCTGCGCACTGGGCGCACCGCTTTTTTGCGGCTGTTGGCTCGGGAAGGCGCACCGCGGTGCGCTGCAGGCCCTTGGCTGACAGCTCAGGACACCCCGCTGCGGGGGTATCCAGTAAGGAGAAGCAGATTCACTCGCATTTATGGAACCCGCCGCGAAAAATTCTTTTTCTGTCCAGTCATGGCGCACCAAACAGCACACGGCCGCATCGGGTTGCCCCGCACAGCCGTCCCTTCGGCGGGCAGTGGCAAAGTGGCGAGGCGCCCATCAGAGGGGCGTGATGTGCCAGTGCCCGTCGGCCATTTGCTCCACCCGCGCGTCGATCAGGCTGGGCAAGGCCAGCAAAAAGCGCTCCGGCTCACGCAATGCCAACAAGCCCGAAATGGGTGTCGCCCCCAGAGCGTCGCCATCGACGGACACCGGAGCGCCCAGATAACGGGCCAGCTCCCGGGCGACCTCACGCAGTGGCACCTGCTTGAAATAAAGCTGACCCGACCGCCACTCGGCGACCGCACTGGCCGATGTCGGCACGATGCGATAAGCAAGCGTCCTGTTGTCAATGGCCACCCCGGCACCAGGGCCCATCACCAAGGCCTCCGTATCGGAACGCGCACGGTCCACCCGCACGGCCACACGCCCCTGTTGCACCTGAACCACCATGGCGGGCGAGGCAACCCGCACATTGAATGCCGTGCCCAGGACGCGAACCCGGCTGCGCCCACTGTCGACGGTGAAGGGCCTGTCGGCGTCGGGCGCCACCTGGAAGAACGCTTCGCCCTGGTCCAGAAGAACCTCCCGACGCTGGGCGTAATACCGCACCTGCAACGTGCTGCGGGTATTGAGATCAATGCGGGATCCGTCGGGCAACTGCACCGCCCGCAGTTCGCCCGGCCCGGTAGCGATGCTCAACGTGTACTGGGGCAGGTACGCCCAGTGGTACCAGCCGTAGCCGCCAAACAGCCCGATGCACAAAAAGGCCGTCGCCAGCCCTGCGCTCAAGGCGGGTCCACGCGCCCAGCTTCCTCCGCCATGGACCAGGCGCCGCAAAACCTGGACCCATCCCGATATCGGGCTGGCCATCCGGCGATCAGAGGCACGCCTTGTTTTTTCGCCGTGTGTATAGGCCTGCGGGAAATGGTGCCGAAGTTCGGCCGCGTCACGCCAGGAGCGTTGCACGCTTTCGAAGGCAGCCCGGCGTTGCGGATCGCCGGCCAGCCATATCGCTAGTGCCTGCTCGTCCTCGGGCGTCCAGCCATCCTGTTGTCGTCGCACCCACCATTCACCGGCCTCATGGCTCCGACGCAGCCGCGCTTCCAGGCTCTGCACCGGCGACGCTTCGTCTGCACGCGACAGACTCACAGCAAACCTCCGACGGCACCAGCCGCGCCCGATGACTCACCGTCATCGGCACTCAGCATCGCGTGCACAGACTGCAAACGCTTCATCTGCTCCACATTGGCAAACTGAACCCGGGTTTCGCAATAGGTGACGGCGCGCGCCAGATGCTTGACCACCATGCGCAGCGAGATGCCCATTTGATCGGCCGTCTCCTGCACGGTGTAGCCTTCCACACGGTGCAGGAGAAATGCCTCCCGCTGGCGCTGGGGCAACTCGGTCACAGCCTGGTGCAGACGCACCAAACGCTGGCGCTGCTCAAGCCCTTGCCCGATGCCCGCGTCCTGCGGCACCGCATGCAACTCGTCCTCGCAATCCGCGTACGACACCAATTGCACGCCCTGCGCCACCGGGCCTTTGTGCCAAGCCTGCGCCGCCACGCTGCGCAAAGTCTGCCGCAGGTAGGGCTGCTCCTCGTCGGGTGCCAGCGCCTTGCCGGCGGCCGCCATGCGCACGAAAACCTCCTGCGCCGCATCCTCGACCTCCGCCGTGCTGCCGAAGTAGCGGCGCAGCATGCGCATCACCGGCACATGCCAGCGGGCGTACAAGCTGGCCAGATACAGATCGTTGCGCGGCACGGCCGCATTCGCCACCGCACCGCCCCCGGGTTCCCGGATCACCGCCCGGCTCCGCGACCTGCGCGGGCCAAGGCCATGCGCTCCCCGCAGGGAGTACAGATGCCAATGCCAGCAACGAGGAGGGGCCAAAGAAAGTGGTGCACCACGCTGAATCCAGAGGCCGCCCCCTCGCATCACATCACGCCTCGCCGCGCCCACCGTCAGGCGATGGGAGCAGGAAGTCGCGCCAAGGGCAGCGGATATTGATGCCGCATTTTACTGAGATTAATTCTCATTCATGAAAATTTCACCCATCTCAGAAGCTTCCGCGTAGGGTCAGCGCCACACTGCGCGGCTCACCATACCCATTGCCGCCACGAGGCGTGCCCAGCGTCTGGTAGTAAAGCTTGTCGAACAGGTTTTTCGCATTCGGGGCCAACGACCAGTCGCGGTTGAAGCGCGATGGCCAACGGGCATGCCACGACACATGGCCCCTCCGCCGCATGGCAAAGGGTGAACCACCCGCGGCGGTTCACATGGACCGCTTTCGGCCATGCTGTTGCCCCCCGCTTGACACCCACGGGAAACGGAGAGGCTGGCCGGATTGGCCACTTCCCGCCGCCACCGCGCCGACATCAACCCGCACGCACAAACTCAGATCGCAAGGCCTCAACCAGCTCGGCAACCGACGGAACAGACGTCACAGCAGACACGGTATGACCCGCGCTCCAAAGGTCTTGCCATCGCTGAATGACCGCGGTGTCTGCGCCCCCGCCGAATTTTTTCCTGGCCTCGGCCACCGTCACCGTTTCGTCCAACTCGGCCGGATTCAGGCCAACACGCTCAATCGAAGGCTTCAGAAAGTTGGCCGGCAGGCCGGTGAATGCACGGGTGACCAACACGTCATCAAGCGAGGTCTCCATGAGCATCTGCTTGTAGGCGGGTGCCCCCAGACTCTCGCGCGTGGCCACGAAGCGCGTACCCAAGGAGCCCAGGTCGCAGCCCAGCACCGTGGCGGCTTTCAACGCCACGCCATCCGACATGCCACCGGCCAGAATGATGGGGCCGTCGAAAATCGCCCGCACGGCGCGCACGAAGGAGAACGGATTGGCCCATCCGGTGTGCCCCCCGGCGCCCGCCGTCAGCAGGACCAGGCCATCGGCTCCGGCTTCGATGGCACGCTCGGCGTGGTGCACCGAAGCCACATCCGCCAACACCATGCATCCCCCATCGTGCAAAGCCGGAATCACGGCGGCGGGCGAACCCACGCTGGTGATGACCACTTCCGTGCGGTGTCGGACGATCAGCTTCGCCTCCGCCATCACGCGCTCCGGGTCGCGGCGCATGATGAGGTTGGGGCAAAACGGTGCGCGCCGGGGATTGTCGGAAGCAGCTTGGCTCAGGCGACCCAACCACTCGCCGAACTCGTCCAGCGAGGCACAGTTGGCGGTCGGAAAGGCCCCCACCACACCGGCCTCGCAGGCGGCGGACACGAGCTCATAACCCGACACCCGCAGCATGGGCGCGGCAATTGCGGGAATGCTCAGGCGGTCCAGGAAAGGCAGCTTGTTCATCTCTTTGGCATCCGGGAATCAAATGTTTGAAAGGCGTGTTGGGCTTCATGGATAAGACCCGACACGATGACCGACAGGGGCTCGATACGATGAGCAAATGCGATGGCAGGACCGAGCGACAACATGCCCCGGTTCCAGTCGCCGGTGGCATAACAACCATCGCGCACCCTGGTGCCCTTGATGAGGTCACCGAAGGCAGCATGGTCCAGTGCACCCGAGCGTTCGAGCGCCTCGATCTGTCGCGCGGTGTCGTTGCTCAACACCCGCCAGGTGTTGCCCAGCGACTGCAGGACCCGCACCGTGGCGTGCTCATCGCAGGTCAGCAGATGCGCCTTGTAGTCGGGGTGGACGCTGATTTCTTCACAGACCAGAAAGCGCGAGCCCATCAACACACCGTCCAGCCCCTGAACCAGCGCGGCGGCGATCTGGCGACCGTGGCCAATGCCCCCGCCCAGCACCAGCGGCACACGGAACCGGCCCACGGCCAGCGCCCCCATCAACATGGCCGGCAGCTCGTTCATGCCGGGGTGACCGCCCTCCTCCATGCCGATCAAGGCGATCGCATCGGCGCCCGCGCGCTCGGCAGCCAGGCCATGCCGGATGCTGGAGGCCTTGTGGATCACGGTGGCACCCGCGGCGTGCAGCGTGCCGATGAGTCCGTCGGGTCGGTAGCCCGCGGTCTCGAAATGGCGCACGCCATGGGCCAGCGCGATCTCGACCCAGCGCTGGACCGAGCGGTTCGCCTCGGGACGGCTGGAGAGGGTCAGGTTGACCCCGAAAGGCCGGCCCGCGCTCAGGTCGGCGCACAGGTCGAGCGCCTCGGCAAACGCCTCGTCGCTGGCAAAGGAGCGCGGCGTGATGAAGCCCATGCAACCGGCACGGGCCAGCGCGGCCACATACCGGGCGTCCGACAGCCACATCAGCCCGCCACCCAGGATCGGGTATTCGATGCCCAGCAGCTCGGTCAGCCGGGTGCGAAACGGCGCTGCCATCAGCTCAGACGCGGGCACTGCCGAGCGCAGGCACCGGTCCCAGCACACCCTCGCTCATGCCGGCCAGGGGCACGGGAAAGCGCACCAGCGGCATGGGGTCGCCGGCTCCGAATTTGTCGCGTGTCGCGAACTGCGGCAGCGTGGCCAACCCGGCAGGATCGACCACCGGGGCCACCGGCACGTCGTACCGGTTCAGCAGCTCAAACAGCGCATCAGCGTCCTGGTCTTTCACGGCGTCGGCGATGCGCTGGTTGATGGCCTGCGCATGGGGCTTGCGCCGCTTGAACGACCGGTACGCCTCACCATCGAACGGCGCCAGATCAATGGCCTCACAGAGGCGTTGCCAGAAGTGGTCTTCCAGCGCCGCGATGGAGAGGTGGCGGCCGTCGAGACAGGCGAACGCGCCATAGGCCGGCTTGACCAACGTCACTTCGCGCTGCGCTTCCAGCGTCTCCGCGCCGCCTTCCCGGTAGGTGCCCAGACGCGGGTTCATCCAGTGCAGGGCGCAGTCGGCCAATGCCACGTCGAGGTGCTGACCGAGCCCCGTACTTTCCCGCTGGAACAAGGCGGCCAGCGTGGACGACAGCGCATACATGGCACCACACAGGTCCGCCACCGGCAGACCCGCCCCCAGTGAGGGCGGACCGCCCGCTTCCCCCGATACGGCCAGCACGCCAGCAGCCGCCAAATAGTTGATGTCGTGCCCGGGCAGGTGGGCCCAGGGGCCCGACTGCCCATAGCCGCTGAGCGAGACATAGATCAGGTGCGGACAGTCGGCTTGCAGCGACGCGAAGTCCATCCCCAGACGCGCCATCACGCCCGGCCGGTATGACTCGACCAGGATGTCGGCGGACACCACCAGTTGACGCACCTGGGCACGCTGGGCCTCGTCCTTCATGTCGACCAGCAGGCTTTCCTTGCCCCGGTTGACCGCCGCAAATCCCCCCGCGCCCAGTCGGCGCGCATTGTCGCCATGGGGCGGGCGCTCGATCTTGATGACGCATGCGCCCATCTCGGCCAATGCCTGCGTGAAGAACGGGCCGGGCAGCAGTTCGCTGAAGTCGACCACGGTGATGCCCGCCAGCGGCGGGCGCGTGGAAGGGCCCGTCATGCCGATGCCTTCTGTTCGGCGCGCTCGATGATGACGGCGTCGAGCGGCAAGGCCCCTTCGCCCTCGGCGCCCAGCCACACGGGGTTGAGATCCATCTCCTCGATGCGGTCGGCGTTCGCCACCACAAACGCCGAGACGCGAAGCAGCAGCGCTTCGAGCGCCTGGAGGTCGGCCCGTGGCCGACCGCGTGCGCCGTCGAGCAGCGGGAAGCAGCGCATCTCGCGCACCATGGCCGCCGCATCTTCCGCACCGATCGGCAGCATGCGGCGCGTCACATCGCGCAGGATTTCCACGTAGATGCCGCCCATGCCGAAGGTCATCACATGACCGAACACCGGATCCCGGGTCACGCCGATCATCAGCTCCACGCCGCCCTGGGGCGCCATCTTCTCGATGAGCAAGCCATCGATCGTGGCATCGGGGCGGTGGTGTGCCGCCGAGGCCATGATGTCCACCCAGGCGGCCGCCACCTGCTCGGCGGTTTTCAGCCCCACCTGCACGCCGCCGATGTCCGATTTGTGCACGATCTGTCCGCTGGCGATCTTGGCCACCACCGGGAAACCCATCGCCGCCGCCTTCGCCACGGCCTCTTCCTGGCTTCGGGCCAGGGCGTTGGGCAGCACCGCGATGCCGGCCTCGCGCAACTGGCGCTTGCCTTCAAGCTCCGACACCGAGCGTGTGGCCGACGCGGGCGGCAACACCGAGGTGAGCGTGACCGCGGACACGCCCGACTGGCTGCGCTTCCAGCGGCCATACGCCACCCAGCGCCGCACCGCACTCAGGCCTTTGCCCACCGAACGCGGCGGCGCAAAACCCTGTTCCACCAGCATGCGGTAGCCCTCGCCCATGCGGTCGCTCATCCAGATCGGAACAATCGGTGTGGCGCAGCTCTTTTGCGCCGCAATGATCGTGCGCGCCATCTGGATGGTGGTTTCACCGTAGTCCAGGGTGATGGGCACGATCACGCAACCGAGGTGGGGGTCGCGGGCCACCGCGCCCAGCGTCTTCTCGATCAGCTGTGCATCGCTCAGCACCGCCGCCGTGGTGTCCACCGGGTTGTCGACTGCGGCGTAGTCGGGCAGCAGCTCTTTCAGCAGCGCCCGGGTTTCGGGCGCAAACGTGGCCAGCCGCAAACCCCGCGTGCCCACCGCGTCAGCCGCCAGTGCGGCGGTGCCGCCCGACGAGGTGTAGATGCCGATGCCGTCCTCCGGGCCCGGCATGGCGCGCGCAAACATCCAGGCCGTGTCGACCAGCTCGTCGATGTCGTCCACCTCGATCACGCCGAACTGGCGGAATACGGCGCTGTTCACTTCGGCCGAACCGGTCAGCGAGGCGGTGTGCGACTGGGCCGCGCGCTGACCGTATTCGGACTTGCCCACCTTGAACGCGATCACCGGCTTGCCGTTGGCCGCCGCCCGCTGGATGGCGGCCAGGAACTTGGCGCCGTCCTTGATGCCTTCGAGCAAGGTGACGATGACCTTGATGTCGGGCGCGTCGGCCATGTAGTGGATGAAATCGGCCACCTGCAGGTCCACCTCGTTGCCGGTGGATGCCCAGAGCCCGATGCCGATGCCGCGGTCCATGGCCTGCATCACGTTGCGGCCCAGGCCGCCGCCCTGGGTGGCCAGACCGATCGGCCCCTTGATCAGGTCGTGCGGGAACGAGGGGGAGAAGGTCAGACCCAGGCGGTGGTTGACGTTGGTCAGTCCCGGGCAGTTCGGACCGTAGATCCGCATGCCGCCCGCGTCGGCGATGGCCTTGAGGCGAACCTGCGCCTGCTCGCCTTCTTCTCCGGCCTCGCCAAAGCCGGAAGTCAGCACCACGGCGAAGGGCACGCCCCGGCCGGCGCACTCCTCCGCCACGGCCAGCACGCCCGCCACCGGCACCACGATCACCGCAATGTCGGGTGTGACAGGCAAGGCGGCCACGCTGGGCCAGCATTTTTTCCCCCGGATCTCGGTCTTGGTCGGGTTCACGAGAAAAATCTCGCCGTCGAACTCGGAGTGGTCCAGCAGGTTGCTCAGGGTGCGCTCGCCAATGCTGCGAAGGCGATCGGAGGCGCCCACCAGAGCAATCGAGCGGGGGTGAATCAGCCGCGTCAAATCGGTCAACGTTGTCTCCAGAGGTCTTGTGTTTTGGGATGAGGCTGCGGTGCTCACCATCAGGCGATGGCCGACATGCCCAGAATCTCGCGGCCCACGATCAAGGTCTGCACCTCGGTCGTGCCTTCGGGGATCGTGCCGCCGCGCGTGTCCCGAAAAATGCGTTCGATGGGGTAGTCGGTTGCATAACCCAGTCCGCCGTGCACCTGCAAGGCCATGCTGGCTACCTCGTGGGCGGCTTCGGTGGCGTACAGCTTGGCGATGGAAGCGGCCGTGCGGGCGTCCTGCCCGGAGTCCAGCGCGGCGGCGGCGCGCAGGCCCAACGCCCGTGCAGCTTCCACGCGAACCGTCATGTCCACGATGAGCTTCTGGATCAGTTGGAAGCTGCCGATGGGCTTGCCAAACTGCGTGCGCGTGCGGGCATGGTCGATGGACAGGTCGAGCGCCGCCTGCGCAGCCCCCACCGCCCCCATCGCGATGTTGACGCGGGCACCATCCAAGCCCTTCAACATCTTCTTGAGCGCCTTGCCCTCTTCACCCAGCAGGTTCTCGCGCGGCACCTTGACGTTGTCGAAGTTGAGTTCGGCCGTGCCGGTGCTGCGCAACACCATGGTGTCGACCGGACGCACTTCGTACGGCGACACCTCGCGTTCGACCAGGAAGGTAGAGAGCTGGCCGTCGCAGTCGGGGCTGAAGGTGCGCGCCACCACGATGCCGAAATCGCCAAAGACGCCGTTGGTGATCCAGAGCTTGCGGCCGTTGAGCACATAGTGGTCGCCCTGGAGGTCGGCCCGCGTCTGCACCTGGGCGATGTTGGAACCGGTGCCCGGTTCGCTGATGGCGTTGAACACGCGGCGCTCGGAAGCCATCAGGGGCTTGAGGAATCGCTCCTTCTGCTCCTCGTTCGCCTCGGCCGCCAGCTTGTGGATGGCGGCGTTGGTGATGTTGACCATGGTCCGGAGCGACAGCCAGGTGTAGCCCGCCTCTTCCATCAGCATGGCCCAGTTCATGGCGTCCAGCTCCATGCCACCGAGCGACTCCGGCAAACGCCCGCCGATGTAGCCGAACGGGGTCAGCGCCTTGAGCAGCTCGAAGGGAAAGGTCTTGGCCTTGTCGTGTTCGGACACGAGGGGGGCGACTTCGCTCTTCATGAAGCGGCGGACACTGTCGCGCAACATCTCCTGGTCGGCATCGGCAACAAAATACATGGGTGGGTCTCCTGTGGGTTGAAATGGGATCGGACCCGGGCGCGGACTACGCCGGCCCGGTCACTTTTGCGGTGGCGGCGCGCCGCGCACCGGTGGCACGCGGCGGCGCCGCGCCGTCGCGCGCGTGGAACACGAGCGCCTGGACGTCCTTGAGGGCTTGCAGACAAGCGTCCTTGTGGGCCAGCATGCGCTGGGTGGGACCGGCCACGGAGATGGCCAGCGGCTGGTCGCCCACGTAGCCGGCCACCGCCATGGCGGACAGGCCGTCAAAACCTTCGTTCTCGACCCAGCTCCAGCCCTGCGCCTTGGCCTGGGCAATCTGGACCTCCAACAAGGCCAGATCGGTAATGGTGCCGGGCGCGATCTGCTTCATCGTCTTCAGACGCAGCTGGCGCGCCGCCTCTTCGGGGGTGCCGAGCGCGAGCTCCGCCTTGCCCAGCGCCGAGACGTGCAGCGCGATCTTGTTGCCCACGTTGGAAACGTAGCGCAGCGGATGCGTGCCTTCGGCAAACGCCAGCACATGCACCACCCCCGACACCACATGGCCACACAGACCGGTCTCGCCGGTCTTGTCGCGCAACAACTCGCAGGCTTCCGTGGCCACCGCGAACAGCGGATCGCTGGCCGAAATCTCCTTCGCAATGTCCAGCAGTCGCGCCGTGGGATAGAAGCGCTTGCTGCGCGCCGTGCGCAGCAGATAGCCCATCTCGTGCAGCGTGAAAAGCAGGTCCGAACAACTGCTTTCCGGTAGGTCCATAAGACGCGCCAGATCCGAGTTGGACAGCTCTCGGCGCTCACGGGCAAACACTTCAAGCAGCAGCATGGTGCGGGTGGCAGCAGGAACGATGGTGGGCATACTTACTCCGAAATTTCGTAGACAAGTTCGAATAATAACGAAACGACTTCAGAAACCCATCCGACAGAACTCTGTCATCAACCTTTTTTATCAAAGAAAAACTCAAAATACGATCTTGCTTTTCTACGATATTTTGAAGTATTCTACGACCAGTCACGATATTGTGGCAGAAAAAATGGAGACAACCATGCGAAACATTCTGAGGAAGCTGTCTGTTCTGGCGCTCGGGTCACTCACCCTGTGCACCGCCCATGCGGCAGATGTTCAATGGCCAGAACGTCCGATCAAATTCATCATTCCGTTCACCCCCGGTGGCGTGACCGACAACACAGCCCGGTTGCTGGCGACACTGCTCGAACCCCATCTGGGGCAACCCGTGATCGTGGAAAACCGCCCTGGTGCTGGTGGCTCGATTGGCGTGGAAGCCGCTGCCCGCCAGACTCCCGATGGCTACACGATGGTCTACGGCACGCAAGGCACTCAGGGCGCCAATCTCGCGCTGTACAAAAAGGTGGGGTATGACCCGATCGCCGATTTCGTGCCGGTGCATGGCGTGTCGGAATCCCCCTTGGTTCTGGTGATCAACCCCAACCGGCCATTCAAAACGGTCCCCGAGCTGATCGCCTATGCCAAAGCCAACCCGGGCAAGCTCAACTACGGCTCGGCTGGCGCGGGCACGGGTACGCACCTCACGGCAGAGATGTTCCAGATGGTGACCGGCACCAAGATGACGCACATCGCCTACAAAGGCAGCAGCCCAGCGCTGACCGATCTCATGGCCGGCAACGTCGATCTGATGTTCGATTACCCGGCCATCGTGCTGCCGCTGGTGAACGGCAAGAAGCTCACCGCATTGGCGGTCACGGCCGACAAGCGGCTTGCCAGCGCCGCTGATGTACCGGTGATCAGCGAGTTTGGCCTGACCGGCGCCGAGTCCAGTTCCTGGGGCGCCGTCTTCATGCCTGCCAAGACCCCACCGGCCATCGTCAAGAAGCTGGCAGACGCCATCGAGAAGGCCATGGTCGACCCCCAGATGGTGAAGAACAACCAGAAATACGGAAGCATCCCGATGACCGGCATGCGCGACCAAAAGCTGGGCGACTTCGTCAAGACGGAAATGGTGCGCTGGCGCGATCTGGTGCAGAAATCCGGCGCCTCGCTCGAATGACCCCGCGGCCACGCTCGCGTGGCCCTTCCCCTTGGCTTGACCGACCTTCATTCATGATCGACCAACTGACTTCCTTGAAGCCTCTGCACCCCACGCTCTACCAGCTGGCGTCGGACGGCACCTCCCTCGACTTCATCTTCTCACAATGCCCGGTTTGCGGAACGGTCAACTTTCCGGCCAACGTCCCGGGCTGCTCGCACTGTGGGGACCCACTCACCGAGGCCCCCCGGCTGACCCGCCCTGGCCAAGGAGAGTTGCTGGAGTTCGTGACCATCCATGTGCCGCTGATACCGGACATGCAGGCGCCCACGATCGCTGGCGATATCCGCATCGCAGACGGCATCGTTGAAGAAGGCGTGATCGGGGTCAAAGACGAGTCTGGCTTGCGCACGGGCATGACCCTCAAGGCCATCGCAGAGGTGCGCGAAGCGCAGGGGGTCTATGCCTGCGTCTTTGTTCCGATGAATGAGGAGGTCGCGACATGAGCACCGGCACCCAACAACGAGCCGCCACCTCCACGAACTGGATCGACCAAAACGGTGGCATCTACGTGGTGGGCATCGGCATGCACGCCTACCAGTTCCCCACCGAAACACCATACACCCAGTTGGGCCTGACCGCCGTGCGCGCCGCGCTGGTCGACGCCGGGCTGCGCTGGGACCAGGTTCAAAGTGCCTACGTCGGCACCGCCGCCATCGGCATGGCCACCGGGCGCGTGATGCTCCGCCACCTGGGCTCGACCGGTCTGGCCGTGACGCAGGTCGAAAACGCTTCTGCTTCAGGGTCTTTCGCTTTTCGCCAGGCCTGCATGGAGATCGCCACCGGCATGAGCGACGTGGTGCTCGCCGTCGGTGTGGACAAACACGGCGACGGTCGCCGCGCGGCCAACAAGAACGGGCTCGAAAGCCTGAGCGACACCGCCAACCTGCCTCCGGTCAAGTTCGCCATGATGGCGCGCACCTACCTGCGCGAGCGCGGCGCCAGCGTGGCAGAGATGGCTGCGGTGGCGGTCAAGAACCATGGCAATGCCGCACTCAACCCCTTCGCCCAGTTTCGCAAGCCCCGCACGCTGGACCAGGTGCTCGCCTCGCCGCGCGTCGTCGGGGATCTCACGGTGCAGCAGTGCACCCCGCGTGGCGAAGGCGCCGCCGCCGTGCTGCTGGTCTCTGGCCACGCGCTCAAGCGCCTGGGCTTGGACGCGAAGCGCTGTGTCCGCGTACACGCCTCGGTAGCCGGCAGCGACCGCGAAGAAACCGGCTACGGCGATGCGGCCACGGAACTGGTGCGGTCCAGCGCCCAGGCTGCCTGCGAGCAGGCCGGCATCGCCCCGACCGAGCTGGACCTGCTCGAACTGCACGACGCTTTCTCCATCGAAGAACTGCTCTACACCGAGGCCATCGGCATCTGTGAACCCGGCGAAGGCGCGCGCTACCTGGCCCGTGGCGACTCCCAGATCGGCGGCCGTTGCGCCGTCAACGCCTCGGGCGGCCTGATCGGCATGGGCCACCCGCTCGGGCCGACCGGCATTGGCCAGATCGCCGAGATCACCCGCCAGTTGCGCGGCGAAGCGTCCGGTCGCCAGCACCCCAATGCGCGCTGGGCCATGGCCCACATGATCGGTCTGGGGTCGGTGTCGATTGCCCATGTGCTATCGACTGCCCACTGACCGCCCCGCACAACAGGAGAGAAGAGCATGACCACCCAAAACCAGCCACAGGACCTGGGCACGCTGCTGTACGAAGTGCGCGACCAGGTCGCCGTTATCACGCTCAACCGCCCCGAACGCATGAACACGCTGGGCGGCACGATGAAGGCCGACCTGGCTCGCGCCTTCTTCGAGCTCGCCCGCAGCGATGACCAGGTGCGCGCGGTGCTCATCACCGGCAGTGGTGACCGGGCGTTCTGCGCCGGCGCCGACATCAAGGAGCGTGCAGGCGAAGTGGTTTGCGGCAGCGAGTACTTCGTTCGCCAGAAGGCCACCCACGACCTGTTCCGCAACATCGAAGAGTTCGAAAAGCCTGTGGTCGCCGCCATCAACGGCGTGGCGCTGGGCGGCGGGCTGGAAATCGCACTGTGCTGCGACATCCGGCTGGCCGCCTCGACCGCACGCTTCGGGCTGCCCGAAATCAAGCTGGGCGTGATTCCGGCCGCGGGTGGTACACAGCGTCTACCACGCGTGATCGGCGAAGCCCGGGCCAAGGAACTGATCTTCATGGCGGACCTCATCGATGCCCATACCGCACTGGGCATGGGCCTGGTCAGCCGGGTTCTCCCCGGCGAAGAGCTGCTCCCTACCGCGATGGAGTGGGCAAAACGCCTCGCGCAGCACCCGCCCCTGGCGGTGCGCTTCGCCAAGCGCGCCATCAACCGCGGCATGCAGACCGATCTCGATTCCGGCCTGGAGTACGAGCGTTACGCCGCGTCGATGCTGGTGGACAGCGAAGACCGCATCGAAGGCATGCGCGCCTTTGTCGAAAAACGCGCACCGCGTTTCGTCGGTCGCTGACCTCCCTTTCAACAACATCAACTTCATCAAAGGAATCGTATGCAACTGGGATTGAACGGACAGATAGCCCTCGTCACGGGTGGCGGTCAAGGCGTGGGACGCCAGATCTGCCTGGAACTGGCCGCCGAAGGCGCCAAGGTCGTGGTCAACGACCTGTTTGAAGAGCGTGCCAACGCCGTAGCCAAAGAGATCGCCGCTGCGGGCGGCCAGGCGCTGGCGGCACCCGCCAACATCACCCAACTCGACGAAGTTGAAGCCATGGTCGCCCGCGCACGCGCTCACTTCTCGGCCCCAATTACCATCCTGGTGAACAACGCCGGCATCATCCCCGAGCGCCGCGAAAAGGGTGGCCGCACGCCCCCCTTCCTGGAAACGCCGGTGGCCGACTGGACCAAGATCGTTGACCTCAACGTCTACGGCACCATGTATTGCTGCCGCGCAGTGCTGCCGGGCATGGTCGAGAAGAAGACCGGCCGCATCATCAACATCATTTCCGAGGCGGGGCGCATCGGTGAGGCCAACATGGCGGTGTATTCGGGCGCCAAGGCCGCCATCGGCGGTTTCGCCAAGGCGCTGGCGCGCGAGCATGGCCGCCACGCCATCACGGTGAACTCCATTGCCTTGGGCGCGGTGTCGCACGAGGGCATCAAAGATGGACCACTCAACATCCATGCCACCGTGGACAACAACGAGTTGCTCAAAAAGATGCTCAACGTCTACCCAATCTCCAAAGGAGTGGGCCGTCTCTCGCGTCCCGGTGACATCTCTGGCGTGGTGGCCTTTCTCGCTTCCGACCAAGCCCTGTTCATCACGGGTCAAACCGTGGGCGCATCGGGCGGCTTCGTGATGAATTGAGCAAACGGCGAGTGTGGTGCCAGGCGCAGCTCCCCGCGCTCAGGGGTAGACGCAGGGTCCTACACTCGATCCCTGTCCCAATTCGCGTTGGACATCCCTACAGCGATCAAGGCAGCCAGGACACCAGCCTGGCCCTTGGCGAACGTTGCCGGCAAATGCAGGATCGCCCATCTGCGGTGTGCGATGCCCACGACAGCGCGATGGCCGAGAGCATTTTCGCCAGCCTGGAAGGCGAACTCATCGAGCGCAACTCTTTCCAAAGCAAGGCACAGGACCGCACGGTGGTCTTCACCTGGATGGGAGACGGGTAACCCCCTCGGCGCCGTCACAGTGGCCAGGGTTTCTTCTCACCTCTGAACTGCGCAAGGAGCAACGAAACCCTGTTTGAAGTTGTCGAAGAGGCCGTCGCGCATGTCGAGACAACACCCGAAATGGTTTGAGAATCAAACCGGTGCCCGTCCACGATAGTGAGTCAGTTCCAACTCCAATGCGCTTCTTCTTGGTATCAACCAACCGTCCACGCCGCTTCTTTCCCAAAACCATGCCACTGCCACCGGCCATCGCGATGGCGGGAATCAAGCCCCATAGACCTGGAGTCACGATGAGCGATTTCAGTCGCGCCACCGCTGCATCAGGGCCCAATAGCTCAACGAGGACGGTGGATGGACGTCCCCCCGTCTGTGCCCCGACATCCACCTCGCGTCCCGTGGAAGACTTTGGACAAAAGCGGACCAAGGATCATTCATTCTCCAAAGAAAAAAGGCGTTCACTGGACTTCAGTGAACGCCTTTGGACGTTGTGGTGGTGGAGCTGGGGGGACTCGAACCCCCGTCCGCAAGCCTTCTTCGCGCAGTTCTACATGTGTAGTCGTCTGTTTTGAATCTCGCCGGTTGCGCCGCGCAGCGACACGCTACGCAACCCGCCAGTACCCTTGAGTCTCACCCCGCGCCAAGGTACCCGGCGCCGGGCCAGCCGATAAAAATTCCCTTGCAGCGAGGACAGCCTTGCGGCCACCCTTGCCCAGCCTATCGGCCTGCTGTTGCAAGGCTCGCCGGATTAAGCGGCGAGTGCGAAACGTTCGTCGTTTGCAGTTAGTTTTTTTCTGCGGTTTAACGAGGTGACAGAACCTCGACATGCCCTGCTGCGTGTCCGAACCCACGTCGAAACCAATGCAGCCCCGGTACGCCTGAGTTTAAGGCAATCCGAGCAATTTCAAGAGGTCGGCCGGAGAATCGATGTGGGCATCGGCGCCCCAGTGGTCGACACGGCCTTCCACGCCCAGGTAACCGTAGCTGGCGGCCACGGTGTACATGCCGGCCTCGCGGCCAGCCACGATGTCGCGCTCGTCATCCCCGATGTACAGGCAGGCAGTCGGTGCCACCGCCAGCCGGCGGGCCGCTTCCAGCAGGGGTTCGGGATGGGGCTTGGCGTGTGGCGTGGTATCCCCGGAAATCACGGTGCCCGCCGCAGCCAGTTGAGGAAAACCGGCCACCAAGGGTGTGGTGAAGCGGTCGACCTTGTTGGTCACAATGCCCCAGGGCAAGCTGTGGCGGTGCAGCGCGGCGAGCAACAAATCCACCCCATCAAAGCAGTGTGTGGTGTCCAGCAGCCCTTGGGCATAGCTTGCCAGGAACTCCTGCTTCATCGCCTCGTAGACAGGCGCTTCGGGGGTGATGCCAAAAGCAATGTCCAACATGCCGCGAGCGCCAGCACTGGCGTGCGGCCGGTAGCGGTCCAGGGGCAAAGGTTGTAGCCCACGGGCAGCGCGCATCCGCTCGGCAGCAAGCGCGAGATCGGGCGCGCTGTCGACCAGGGTGCCATCTAGGTCGAACAGCACGGCGGCAATGGGGTTGGGAACGGGCCTCATGCCTTGCGCGTCGCCAACAGGTAGTTGACGCTGGTGTCGTTGCTGAGCCAGTAGCGCTGGGTCAGGGGGTTGTATTCCATGCCCCGGGTACGGAGGGCGTCAAGCCCGGCGTCACGGCAGTAGGCGGCGAGTTCGCTGGGCCGGATCATGCGAGCGTACTCATGGGTGCCTTTGGGCAGCATCTTGAGCAGGTATTCGGCGCCCACAATGGCAAACAGAAAGGCCTTGGGGTTGCGATTGATGGTGGAGAAGAAAACCGATCCACCGGGCTTGACCAGCGTAGCGCAGGCGCGAACCACCGATGCCGGGTCGGGCACGTGCTCCAGCATCTCCATGCAGGTGACGACGTCGAAGCTGCCCGGCACCTCGGCCGCCAGGGCTTCGGCACTGACTTCACGATACTGAATGCGGGGTGTTCCGGCCTCCAGTGCGTGCAGTTGGGCCACCTTGAGCGCTTTGGTGGACAGGTCGATTCCAGTCACGTCGGCACCGCGCCGCGCCATCGAATCGGCCAGGATACCGCCCCCACAGCCCACGTCCAGGACACGCTGGCCGGCCAAGGAAGCCTGGCTGTCGATCCAGTCGAGCCGCAACGGGTTGATCTGGTGCAGGGGTTTGAATTCGCTTTCGGGGTCCCACCAGCGGTGGGCCAGATCGGAGAACTTGGCCAGTTCGGCCGGATCGGCGTTGATCGGAGCTGTCATGCCCGGATTATCGCCACCGGCCATAAAAAATGTCCGCAGTCAAGCGATTGTTGAAATCAGCCTGATGGCCGGAAGTCTATATGGGGTGCGGGTTTGGCTCTACTTCGGGCCGCCTTGCGGGGCTGTGGCGTTGTGGGCTGGGAGCCACATAGGAGCTTCGCGGTAGAAAGCCCGAGCGTGCTGCATCGGGGGCGGTTGCCTGCAGGCGGTAGCCGCGTTTGGTCTTCATAGCCCAATCGGTCGCCGTCCTCCAGAATGAAGAACGCGCAGCCTTGGGCTGCGCGTTTGAGGGATGGCCGCCAGCGGAAACCGGCATCATCAGCTTGGCTTCGGCGGCGCGGCCTTGCCCGCGCCTCCCTTCCTGAATCCCCGATCTCCGACCATGAAGGCTTCTAGCATGTGCGGAATTAGCACCGTGGCATCGACCGCCTCGCCGTAGGTCTGCGCGTGCAGCGTAGCGTAGCGGTCGAGGTCGGCTTTCAGGCTGGCCGGGCAAGCAAAAGTCAGCTTCGTGGATTCCGTTTTCGGCAGCGGCCCGAGCCGTAGCTTGCGCGTCGTCATCGCGAAGTCCCCCTGTTGAAGAAAAGTGGCTGGTACGGCCGCAGCACCAGATCGCGGTTGACGATGATGCGAACCGGCAAGCCGGGGCGCTCCGTCAAGGTGGGCTGGATGTTGAGGTTGCGCCGGGTCATCTCCTGACCGACCTGATTGATGCTGTCCTGGGCGCTATCGCGGCCGGCGATGATGACGCGATCACCGTCCTGCCGGTTCTCCGGCGCAGCCAGTTCGGCACCGATGCCCAGTAGCGTCGTCAGTGCCGCACCGGCAAAGACGCGATCCCAATGCCAATCCACATCATCTTCCAAGCCGGCGTAGCCGGCCGGATCGGTGCCGGCCAAGTTGTCGAGCTTGAGCGAAGACGTGTCGGGCAGGATGATCCGGTTCCACACCACTTGCACGCGGCTCTGCCCGTAGCTGACCTGGCTGTTGTATTTGCCCAGGATGCGTGACCCCTGCGGGATCAGCAGGAACTTGCCGGTAGCCGTGTCATAGACCGGCTCCGTCACTGTGGCGATCACATCGCCCGGCAAGTCCGACTTGATGCCCGTCACCAGCGCCCCGGCGACCACCGTTCCGGCCATGACCTGATACGGCGACGCCGGCAGCGTCAGGTTGCCGGAATCACGGGCTTCCGTGGTTCCGGCTTTCTGGAATGCCTCTTTCTGGTCTTGCCGGTTCTGCACGGCGGTCGGGTCGGCGGGCTGGGCCGCCGTCGACGCAGGCCCGGCCGCCAGCGGGTCGAAGGCCGCATTGGCGGTGAAGCCCGGCGCAGCGGCTACCTGTGTCTGCGCCACCGGCGCGGCCTTCTGCGAACCAGAGCGGAAGAACACCGCCGATGCCGCTGCTGCTTCGGCTTCCTTGCGCAACGCGTCGTTGGGGTCGTTGCCGGGGGCCGCGTAGGCGGCCGTCACCGGCTGCTGCGACTTCACAATGGCCGGGCCAAGATCGCCTGGCAGCGGCGGCCCCAACTCCGGCACGGATGCCGCCAAGGGGGGCGGCAGCTTCGAGTAGTCCGCCGGCAGCGCGTCCAACCCTTCGGACTTCGAGACGCGATCGACGTTGTAAAGCTCGGTCTGCTCGCCTGCACCGCGCCGCTGCGGTTGCAGCGACCACATCAGCGCGCCGAGCACAGCGACCGAGAGACCGCCGACGAGGATGGCCAGCGTGCGCCGGTTCAGGCGCGTGACCGGGCGCGGTTGGGCGCGCAGCGCAACTGCCTCGGGTGCCACCTTGCCCGCATGCGGCGTGGCGAGGTCGGGAGTGTCGTCCTGGCTCATGGTCAGTTCCTCCGCGCCAAGCCATCCGTGCGTTCGATACGCACCACGTCACCCTTGTCGCCGCCCAGGCGCAGTTCGGCCGCGCCGAACAGCCGATCCACGATGTAGTAAGGCGAGCGAAAACGGTAATTCACCAGTTGTCCGTCGCCCTGCGCGCCGATGACGAACAGCGGTGGCAGCTCGCCTTGGGCGATTCCCGGCGGGAACTGGATATAGACCTTCTCGCCATCGTCGAAGGCGCGCAGCGGCTTCCACGGCGGATTGCTGCCTGAGACGGAATATCGGAAGCGGATCTTCTCCAGCGACAGTCCGGTATCGACCGGTGCGGCGGCGCTAGCCGCCTGCGACTGGCGCTGCAAGGCCAACATCCGGTCTTTTGGGTAGTCCCAGGACACCGACGCCATCCATGCCTTTTCCGTCGAGGTCAGTTCCAGCAGGTATGTTCTGCGACTGGTGGTGATGACCAAATTCGTCTTGAGGCCTGAGCGGATGGGCTTGACCAGCACATTGATGCGCATCGCGTCGCCGCTGCCGCTGGACGTGTCACCGACGATCCAGCGCACGGTATCGCCGGCTGCGACCGTCACTAGTTCCTCGCCCGGCTGCAAGGAAACCACGGTCACGCGTCCCGGCGCGGCATAGACTTGGTAGAGCGCACCATCGGTGAAGGGCCACACCTGAATCGCATTGACGTAGCCCTCGCGCGTGGGCGCGATGCGCGCCTCGGCATTGGCACGGGAAACGCGCACCTTCTCATCGGCCGGCTCCGGCTTAGCCGGGGCCGCGTCCAACTCGTGCAGCGGCTTCAACTGCGCTGGCAGCGCCAGCGGCTCGGGCATGGCGACGACTTCCACTGGAGCAGGCGGCTCCGGCAGCGGCTGTGCCTGCACCGGCTCATCGAGCGAAATGGACGGAGGCGGCTTGCCCTGCGAAGCGCAGCCCGACAGGGCCACCACGGTCAGCGCGAAAGCGTATAAGCGGAAAGACAGGTTCATGGCTTGGCTCCTTCAGAAGAATCCAGTTCGCGGCTCCACGACAGGCCGTTGACGTAGATACCCAGCGGGTTCTTGCGCAGGCGCTGTTCGGTGCGCGGGGTTTGCAGGACGGTGGAAAGCACCGCGTTCCATCGCTCGGTCCCGGCGGGGGCACCGTTGATGAACCGTTGCTCCGTCCAACGGACGTTGAACGAGGCATCGCTGGCGCGTACCACGCTGGTGATCTGCACCGTCACCGACTCGCGGCCAACACGGGCGAAAGGATCGTTCTTGCTGGCGTAGTCGTTGAGCACCGCCGCGCCTTTGTCGGTGGTGTAGTCGTAGGCGTCCAGCCAGTTTTGCCGCACCACGATGGGATCGATAGACAGCGAGCGCACCAGCGTCACGAAGCGCGCCAGGTGGTGCGCGATCTGCGCATCGGCGGGCCGGTACGGCGTGGCGGCTTCGCCGACGGCGCGCACCTGCCCCGACTGATCGACCTCGATGACGTAAGGGGTGACGATGGACTGCGCCGAGCGCCACACCAGGCCACCGGCCATCAGCAGCGCAAGCGTGAGGCAGCCGAAGGCCATAAAACGCCAGTTCTTGGCCTGGACGCGGGCCGAGCCGATGCGCTCGTCCCACACCTGCGCGGCGGATTGGTACGGGGTGGCAGGCTGCGGCGTGTCGGCATAGCGCACCTGCGGGCGTTTGAATCGCATAGGGTTCTCCTTGGTGGTCAGGTATCGGGTCACGCATCGGGGCGCAGGCTTGGGCCTTGCCCTGAGCCGCCGCCGTCGCCACTGCGCAGCGTGTGGGCTGCGGTGGTTGCGGCATGGGTGATCTGCTGGCGGCGGTGCATCCGCTTTGCCCAGGCGGGTTGCTCTTGCTTCGGCGCGCTGGCTGCGCCTTCGCCTGCGGCGGCCTGGCCGGAACCGGCAGCGCCGACATCCGCACCGTTCCATCCTGCCCGGAAGGAGTCGGCCACCTTCTGACCGGCAGCGGAAGCGCCCGATGCAGCTCGGCGGCCTGCCGCTTGCGCGCCGGTCTTGGCGACATTGCCGAGGCCCGCAGCCGCGCCTTTAGCCCCGCCGCCCGCAGCGGCGGAACCGGCCTGGAATGCGGACTTGGCGCTGCTGGCCGCCGACGTGGCGGCGCGTGCGCCGCTCCCGGCCAGCTTTGCGGCGGCCGGGGCCATGCGTGCG
>Ga0067045_1027931_pt1 | contig 49954 bp, 42 predicted proteins | sample TerdegcTABiofilm_FD_59184 | JGI IMG/M metagenome (GOLD analysis project Ga0067045, IMG submission 59184) | Combined Assembly of (Gp0054472, Gp0054536) Wastewater bioreactor microbial communities from Singapore -Terephthalate degrading...
GCGATTTCCTTTTCGAGCTTCTCGCGACGCTCCACAGAAGCGGGGTCTGTCTCCTTCTTCAGTGCGTCGGCTTCCATGCGCAGCTGAATCAACCTGCGCTGAATCTGGTCGAGCTCGGTGGGCTGGCTCTCGATCTCCATTTTGAGCCGTGAAGCAGCCTCGTCGACGAGGTCGATCGCCTTGTCGGGCAAAAAGCGCGAGGTGATGTAGCGATCGGAGAGCACCGCCGCCGCGATGAGCGCGTCGTCGCGGATTCGAACACCGTGGTGCACCTCATAGCGCTCTTTGAGACCGCGCAGAATTGCAATCGTGTCCTCTACACTGGGCGGAGCGCAGTACACGGGCTGGAAGCGGCGTTCGAGCGCGGCGTCCTTTTCGATGTGCTTGCGGTACTCGTCGAGCGTGGTCGCGCCGATTGCGCGGAGCTCTCCGCGTGCAAGCGCAGGCTTTAAGAGGTTGGAAGCGTCCATCGCCCCTTCGGCTGCCCCGGCTCCCACGAGCGTGTGCAGCTCATCGATGAAAAGAATGATCTTGCCCTCCGATTTGGCGATCTCGTTGATGACCGCCTTGAGGCGTTCCTCGAACTCTCCGCGGAATTTGCTTCCTGCAACGAGAGAACCCAGGTCAAGGGCGAGCAGCTTTTTATTCTTGAGGCTGTCGGGAACATCGCCCGAGATTATGCGCTGGGCAAGACCTTCTACAATTGCGGTCTTCCCCACACCGGGCTCGCCGATAAGCACGGGGTTATTCTTGGTTCGTCTGGAGAGAACCTGCATGACGCGCCTGATCTCCTCGTCCCGACCGATGACGGGATCGAGCTTCCCCGCCCGCGCGAGCGCCGTCAAGTCGCGCGTATATTTCTCCAGCACTTGATACTTCTCTTCGGCATTCTCGTCGGAGGCACTCTGTGTACCGCGTATCGACTTGAGCACCTCAAGTACTGCATCGCGCGTGATCCCCAAGGACTTCATCAACGTTGCGACGCGGGACTCCACTGCTATGAGCGCCAGGAACAGATGCTCGCTCGCGACGAATTCGTCCTTCATTGCGCTCGATTCGGCCTCGGCCTTCGCCATGATCTTCTGCATCGCAGGCGAAAAGTAGACCTGGGCCGCCTCGCCATAAGCCTTGGGTAATTTTTTCAAAAGCTCCGCGTTGCCGTGCTCGAGCCTGGCGATGTCTATCCCCAAGCGTTCCAAAAGAGAAGGGACGACACCACCCTCCTGCTCCATCAGGGCCGAGAGAAGGTGTTCAGGCTCTATCGAGCTGTGGTCATTCTTTTGCGCAATGGAAGCGGCATCCCGCAAGGCTTCCTGCGCTTTGAGAGTAAACTGTTCATAATTCATACTGCTGATTTCCTTCAGGATTTCTAGAATTCTGTCTTTTTTCAGGATTAAGTATACAAAATTAGACAACCAGCGGCAAATACCCACGGCTGTGAATGAAGTTCCGGCAGCAAATGCCACCACGCCGGAGCAAGAGAGCTTTTCGGCAGCCCGCTTCAATCTGCCTTGGATTCCTGATAGAGTTGGTGCATGGACGAGAAGAATAAAGAGCCACCTACGCTACCCCAGGCCAATGAAGGGCAACCCCTGCCCCAGGACTTCCGCGCGGTCATTATGTACGGCATGTCCAACCAGGAGGCCCTCGCAGTGATGAAAGCGATCAAGGCGATCTCCCCTTCGATGAAGGACACGGCTTTTGCCATGACGACCAAGACCAATATCACTTGGCCTCTCGGCCAGCTCATCGCTGAATTGAGTGCGGAGCACAAAATGATGAAAAAATGGACTGAGACACAGCGAGAAAAGCCCGAGTGAAGAAAGCTGCGGGGAAGCCCCAGGCTTCCCTGCTGACGGCCTCCCATGGTATGGCCGTCATCGCGTCGCGGCCGGAAGAATCGTGCCGCCTATTCCTCTTCGAATTCGGGGACTTTTACCTTGAGAGAACGAATGAACTCATCGCCGCTCACTCCCTTCTTCAGCGCGATGAAAACGACATTGTCGCGGCCCGAAATGGTCCCGATGACTTCTTCGAAGCCCATGTTGTCGATGGCGAGCGCGACCGAATCGGAGTGACCCGAGAAGGTGCGCACGACGACCACACTCTCGTTCCAGTCGACCGACACATAGCCGCGCAGAAAATCCTGGATGTAGTGCCGTTCGGATTCCCTCCGCTCTTCTTCCGAGGGGATGGAATAATAATACCCGGAACGGCCGTCCGAAAGCTTGCCGACCTTGAGATACTTCAGGTCCCGCGACAACGTCGCCTGGGTGACCGAATACCCATGATCCTCAAGGAGCTGCAGCAGCTTTTCCTGAGAATCGACCCTATTTTCTTTGATGATCGCCTTGATGGCTTTTAGCCTTTCGGTTCGTTCTTTCATAATTTCTCCATACACCGCATCTTTCCCTCAGGTCTGTACACGGCAGAACACACCTCTTAAAAAGCCACATTTTTCCATGTGAATTAGAGGGAATAATTCATAGACGGCAAATATATATTATTGCATGATTATGCCAAAAAGGCAAGGATTGCCAATATGGAATAAAAAAACTATAGTTGTCCCCCATGCAAGACATTGTCACAAAATTCGGCCTACCCTATAGAGCGACCCCTTTCTGGCTTTCGCTGGCGGATGAAGATCCCAAGACCTGTGCAAGAAATGCCGACGGAGTACCAATCGATCCGATTCTCGCCCAGGCGCTGCCTTCGCCTGCCGAGGCCCGTATCTCTCCCCTTGAGCTGCGCGACCCCCTGGGAGAAGCCGGCAACACCATTTTCGAGCGCGCTATACGGCATTATCGCTCTCGCATTCTGGTGCGGGCCACTGGCCAGTGTTTTCTCTTTTGCCGGCACTGCTACCGGCGCTCGCTCCTGTCCTCCGAACGCCATTTCCTCGATGGGGCAACAATCGAAGCGTTGTCAAAATATCTCGCAGCCCATCCGGAGGTTCGCGAAGTGCTCGTATCGGGCGGAGACCCCCTCACCGCCACAGACGCGCAGCTCGCCGCGCTTCTCGAGACAATCCGCTCGGCCAGGCAGACCATACTCGTCCGCATCTGCACGCGCGCGCCGATAGTGCTGCCGGCGCGTATTACACAGGCACTTATCGATCTCTTCAAAAGATTTCGCCCGCTCACCGTGGTCCTCCACATCAACCACCCCAAAGAGCTGAGCACCCAATTTCTCGAAAAGGCCGAGGCTCTGCTAGGTGCGGGGATCCCCCTTCACAGCCAGACGGTGTTGCTGCGCGGTATCAACGACAGGCCCGAAATTCTGACCGAGCTTTTCTCTACCCTCAATCTAAGGGGGATTCATCCATATTATCTTTTTCAGGGAGACCTGGCCGCAGGCACGGCGCACTTCCGCGTCCCTCTCTCGCGGGGCTTGGCGATCTACGAAATGCTGAGAAGAGATCTATCGGGTCTAGAATTGCCGCGCTACGCGGTCGACGCGCCTGGCGGCGGGGGGAAAATATATCTTCCCGAAGGGATAGCCGGCCGAAAGGCGGACTCGTGGCTGCTCTGGGCATCCGACGGCAGTATCCACGAATACCCCGAAGAGGAATGAGATACTTTACTCCCACTCGATCGTCGCGGGCGGTTTCGACGAGACGTCGTACACCACGCGGCCGATCTGCGGCACCCGGTTGGTGATCGCGGCTGAAATCTCGAACAAGTCCTTTGCATCGAAGGCATAGGGCTGGGCCGTCATGCCGTCCTCGCTTTGAATCGCGCGGAGCGCCACCACATATTTATACGCACGCTCGTCGCCGGTCACGCCGACCGAGCGCACCGGCAGAAGGACGCAGAAGGCCTGCCAGATTTTGTCATACAAGCCGCGTCTGCGCAGTTCGTCGATATAGATGCTGTCGGCCTCGCGCAAAATGTCGCACTTCTCCTTCGTGATGTCGCCCAAGATGCGCACACCGAGGCCGGGACCCGGGAAGGGATGCCGGCCGACGATCTCCTGCGGCAGGCCAAGAACCCGACCGAGGGTGCGCACCTCATCCTTGTAGAGCCTGTCGAGCGGCTCTATGACGCGCCCCGCCTCTCGTTTTTTCTCGATGAGGGGGCTTCGGACATTGTGGTGACTCTTGATGACCTGGGCCTTGTTCCCCACACCTTTGCCGGACTCTATGAGGTCGGTATAGAGAGTACCTTGGGCGAGGAATGCGTCGGGGATCCCGAGCCGCGCTACGGCCTCCTCCTGAACCTTTATGAACATGTCCCCGATAATGTGACGCTTTTGCTCGGGGTCGAAGACGCCGCGGAGCGCGTCCAAAAACCGAGCCTCTGCGTCCACGGCCTCGAGGTGGCGGGCACCGAGCCGGGAGAGGTTCCGCATGATTTCCTCGTTCTCCGCCTTTCGCATGAGGCCCGTATCGATGTACAGAAGATACACCTGCTCCGGATCGAGACTCCTGAGGAGAAACGCGCCGGCTACCGTGGAGTCGACTCCACCCGAAATCAGAAGCAGAACCGGTTCGGAGCCAACCTTAGCCCGGAGACGTCTTGCCTCCTCCTCGAGATAGGCATCCATCGACCAACCACGTCGCGCTTTACAGACATCGAAGACAAAATGGGACAGTATCTCCATGCCATGCTCGCAGTGGCTCACTTCAGGGTGGAACTGGAGACCGATCCATGGTTTTGTCGTATGGACCAGGATTGCGGGCACGCCAGTCTCAGAGACGCCTATGGTCTTCCAGCCATCCCCGGGGCGGACAATGCTGTCGCCGTGGCTCATCCAGCTCACAAAGCGCTCCGGCCAGCCCTCCAAAAACGCTCTCCACGCCAATTCGGTATGGGCCTCCGGTAAAAGATGCACCGGCATCGAGCCGTATTCCCTCGCCTCGCGTCGCTCGACGGAACCGCCCGAATGTATCGTAAGCCACTGGATGCCGTAGCAGATCGCCAGAATCGGCAGCCCCGAGTCCAGCATACTCTGATCGGGCGAGGGCGAACCCTCCTGCCATGCACTGTAGGGCGAGCCTGACATCACGATGCCTATGCAGTCCTGCAGCAGCGCGGCGTCAGCCACACGCTCTCCCGGCACTATCTCCGAATACACACCCAACTCGCGAATCCTTCGGCCTATGAGCTGGGTATACTGACTGCCGAAATCGAGAATGACTATTTTATCCACGGGCTTTCCCGAACAATGGTCTGATTCCGATCCGAACCCACAGAGACAATGGAAATGGGTGTCTCTGTAAAATTCTCTATAAACTCAATGTATTCGCGCGCGCGCAGCGGCAGTTCCTCGTAAGTCCTGCAGGCGCCGATGGCTGTTTTCCATCCACTGAAGGTACGAAGGACAGGTTCGGCGCGCTCGAGATCCCTCACCGATGCAGGGAAATCTTCTATCATCCGACCATCGATCCGATAACCGATGCAGGCCTCGAATTCCTCAAGGTCGTCGTACACGTCAAGGTGCGTGAGGACGAGCCTGTCGATGGAGTTCACGGCGCAAGCGTAACGAAGAGCGACAAGGTCGAGGTAGCCGCAGCGCCGCGGGCGCCCAGTCGTCGTCCCATACTCGTTTCCCACCCTGCGAATATACTGCGACAGCGAACCCGGCGAATCGTCCGCGAATTCCGTCGGGAAGGGACCGTTTCCTACCCTCGTCGAATATGCCTTAAAGACTCCTAGGACCCGATCGATGGCACGCGGACCGATTCCTCCCTGGGCGGCTGCGCCCGCGGCGCACGACATGCCGGAGGATACAAAGGGGTAGGTGCCCGTATCGATGTCGAGCAGCGCCCCCTGTGCCCCCTCGAAGAGCCGCCACGTGTTGCGGTGCTGGCGCAGGTACGCGGCCATATCGATCTTGAGCGGCAGAAGTTTGTCTTTCCACTGGGAAAGCCAGACCCTATCCCCCTCCGTGAGGTTTACAAGCCGCTCTCCGTCGTCGATATCAGCCAGGCGGATGCCGTCTCTGCTTGCCTTAAGCGAGTATGCGACACCGATACCGCGCCCTGTCGTCCCTATGGGCTTTGCACGTCTGGCCTCCGCGTCTCTGTCCATGTCCCGATACCGAGGCAGCACAAGATGCGCCCTGTCGGAGATGAGGACTCTCCCCTTCCAGTCGATACCCTTCGTTTCGAGGTCTTCGAGCTCCTTAAAGAGTACCTCGGGGTCGATCACCATGCCAGTGCCGAGGATGACGGTCTTGTCAGGGTAGAGAATGCCGGAGGGGACAAGGTGCAGGGCGAACTTCTCTTCTCCCAGCACAATGGTGTGTCCCGCATTCGCTCCACCGGAAAACCGTATGACGATCTGGGCATCGGATGCCAAAAAGTCGACGATTTTCCCTTTGCCTTCATCTCCCCATTGAGCGCCTATAATGACGACATTCACTGTATGCTCCTTCTTGCTATTTCTTCGGAGAAAAAACTCTGTAATTCATGTGTGGAAATATATTGTGGCGTTTTTCGAGGTTTGTCAGCCATTCGGTCTCTACGGTATGCGCGGACAGCATCTCATAGATATGATTGAAATTGTATATCGATTCACGGATTTGGCGTGCGGCGAAGTCCGCGGATTTTCCGCTCCGCAGAAGAAGCGCCCAGTCCGAAGACATGGAGAGCAGCACTTCGCGTGCGGCCTGATTCAAAATGCGCTCGCGCAGCCCAGTCTCGTTTGGATACCGGATCGTCAGCTCGCGCATGCGCTCCGCGGCTTTACGTGTATGGCGGGGCACCCAGTCGTTCCGGCCATCGAGCCAGGCTTCGGCGTAGCCGCCCTCCGCCCACGAGGAAAATTCTGGTTCCGACTCAGGGCACTCGGGATGCGCGGCAAGGTACTCGGAGAGGGTCACGAGACGAATCGAGTTCTCTTCTTCTTTGCGGTTTGCGGCACGGAAAAAGGCTTCGAGGAACTGTAGCCCTTCGAACCACCAATGACCAAACAATTCGGCATCGTAGGGACACACGATGAGCGGCGGGCGGTCCTTCATCCAAAAGGATGCGGCGCGCGCCTGGACTTTGCGGTCTGAGAGATACTCGTGGGCATGAGAGACCGCCTGGGCTGCGGCCGCAGCAGGCTCGTAGGGACGCTTGATATCGGTCTTTCCCGTCACTGCCCAATATTTGAACCCCGTATATCCCCGTTCGATCCCGCTCAGATGAGGCGCAAGGTATGCCGTATCGAGATCGTATCCAATATCTCTGTAGAAATCCCGATAGACGGCGTGCGCCGGATACCCTTCGGTCTCGGACCACACTGCCTTCGTGGCTCCAGCATCCCGGATAAAGGCCACCACGCGGGAAGGGGTCATGACTGGCGAGAAAGAGCCGTAGAACGGCAACGGCGTACCCAAAAGGGCGCCATTTGTCGTAACGATCGTATACTTTATGTTATAGGCCCGCAGATGCTTTTCGAGTCCTCGGTACCACCCAAGTTGGGGCAACCAGAAACCGGTAGGGTTCTTTCCAAATTCGGTTCTGTGAGAGATGATCGCCGTTTCGATCTGTGCATCGATGACCTCTGGTATGTCGGCGTATATGGGAAGGAATGCGTGCGTCGCCGCAGTCGTCATGAGTTCAATATGACCTTTCTTCGAAAAATAATCAAAAGCTTTGATGATGTTGAGGCCATACTGGTTTTCAAACTCGTCCTTGCTCCGACGATACAGCTCATAATACATCGAGGCCAAAGGGCCGAACACGACATCGCCGGCAAGCCTGTTTTTCTCCTTCTGCGCAAGCTCAATCTGATTGTCCAGATATGCCACATACCGCTCGCACAAAAGCCTGTCGGAGAGCATCGCAAGCAGGGTCGGAGAAAAAACCATGCTCAGCTTGAAGGGTATATTTTCGAGTTCAAGCCGGCGGAACATCCTTAAAAGAGGCAGATACGTCTCCGATATTACCTCGAACAGCCAGCGCTCTTCGTAGAACAGTGCATACTGAGGCTTACGCACAAAGGGAAGATGCGCATTCAGAACCAGCGCAAGAGAAGGGGAACTCGTCATCGCTTCATTCTCCATCCATGCTTAAGATGCGCATCGAGTTTTCTTCTTTGGGCTCGATGAGATGAAGCTCCTCAGACCCTGAGAGAATGAGCAAGCTCTTGGTCATCTGCGGCAATTTATCCGGTATATCCATATATTGCGAAGGCATGCGGACAATGTTGGAGCGGGCGAGGACCTTGATTTTCTGATATTTGGCCATGCACAGATCGATGCGGTAGGACCGCTTTGCATACGGCACGTTGATATACCATTTCCGATCTTCGAAATTCACCGATATATCGTAGTGGAACTCCGGCTCGGTCTCACTGATCTCGCACACTCGCAAAAAAAGCTTGATGTTCTCCATCTCCGCGATGATTTTCTCTCCGGCACTCTCAGCGATATCCCAGAATGAAAAAATCCACAAGGGGTCGCGCACAATGGCGACGATGTAGGTCTCGTTGTATCGATCGGGAATGGCGATCTCTTCGAGCCTTCCGGGAATAAAGCCTGTGCCGGTGAGTTTTTTTTCCTCCACATGATCGGGAGCATCGTGCGAAAACGATTTCTCAGCCGTATCGTCCTCGAAGGCCTCGATAATTTCTTCTATCAGAAAGAGTCTGTCGAGCCCCTCCGGGACATAGATACCCATTTTTTCAGCTAAAAGCCTGAGCTCTTTGTCCGAAAGGAGAGACAATTTTTCGACATCCACACGGCTATAGTGGGAGAGCATCCCTGCCCTTGTCAAGTATGACCCCTGCTTTCAAAAGAGAGGGCTCTCCTGCGCCCGATTGCAGGAAAAGCCCCAAAACTCTCGAGGGAACCCTCAGGACAGGCCTGTAATCCTGCCTGTGGTCGTGTCGATATCCATGCCGATGTACGCCGGCTTGGACGGAAGTCCGGGCATCGTCGTAATCTCGCCGGTTATCGGCACAATAAACCCTGCACCCGCAGAGAGTCTCACCTCTCGAACCGGGAAGTCGAAGCCCGTCGGCACCCCTTTCAGGGCAGGGTCGTGCGAGAGAGAATACTGTGTCTTTGCCATGCAGATCGGAAAGTTCCCATAGCCGAGCGAGGTATATTTCTCGAGCGAGGCCTCGGCCTCGGCAGTATAGACTACAGAGCCGGCACCATACACTTCTCTGGCGATTATCTCGATCTTTTCTTTGAGCGGCATATCAAGCGAATACAGAAATTTCGGCTCATGGGGTGTAGAAGAGGCCTTGTCGACTGCGGCCGCAAGCTCTGCCGCACCTTCGCCGCCCATAGCCCAGCTCCTCGTGATGACTGCATCAAAGGCGCCGGCTGCAAGCGCCGCTTCCCTGACGAGCGCATGCTCAGCCTCGGTGTCGGTCGGGAACGCGTTGATCGAAACGACGACAGGCAGCCCGTATTTCTTGACGATACCGATATGTGCTGCCATATTTGCAAGGCCCTTCCGCAAAAGCTCGAGATTCTCCTGAGTGTAGGCGCTCGAGAGAGACTTGCCGGGGGTCACCTTCGGTCCGCCTCCATGCATCTTCAGAGCCCGTACGGTGGCGACGAGCACCACCGCATCCGGCATGAGACCGGAAGCCCTACACTTGATGTCCATCAATTTCTCAAAGCCCATGTCGGAGCCGAAGCCAGATTCCGTCACGACATAGTCCGCAAGCTTGGTCGCGATCAAGTCTGCGGCGATCGACGAGTTGCCGTGGGCGATATTTGCGAAGGGGCCTGCATGTACAAAGGCAAGCTGCTCTTCGAGCGTCTGGAGCGCATTGGGCTTCAGGGCGTCCTTCATGAGTATCGTCATGGCGCCTGCGACGCCGATATCCTCCGCGGTGACTGCATTGCCGGATTTGTCGAGTGCAACGACGATTCTTCCAAGGCGCCTTCTCAGGTCTTCCAAGCTTATCGCAAGTGCGAGTACCGCCATGACCTCGCTCGCCACCGAGATATCGAAGCCCGTCTCCCTTAATGGGCCGTTCTCCTGCCCTCCCATGCCGATGATGATGTTGCGCAGCGTTCTATCGTTCATGTCGACCACACGGCGCCACAGCACCGAGTATGGGTCGATATTGAGCTTTTTGAGGCCGAGCTTTTCAAAGTATGCATCGGACCAGCGGCTCTCGTGGTACATACGGGCATCGAGCGCCGCAGCACAGAGATTGTGAGCTGCCGAAACCGCGTGAATATCCCCCGTCAGATGGAGGTTGAAGTCTGTCATGGGGACAATCTGGCTGTATCCTCCTCCTGCGGCTCCACCTTTAATTCCAAACGTCGGGCCCATAGAAGGCTGGCGGATCGTCGCGATCGCTTTTTTGCCGATATATCCCAACCCCTGGGTAAGGCCGATCGTCGTCGTTGTTTTGCCTTCACCGAGCGGTGTCGGGGTAATCGCGGTTACATCGATATATTTCGCACGCTTCGTCTGTGTTTCTGTGTCGGAGAGAAACTCGAGGCGCACCTTCGCCTTGTCGACGCCATAATGTTCGAGATACTTCTCATTAAGGCCATAGCGAGCGGCGACCTCAGAGATCGGTCTTATATCAGCCGATTGAGCAATATCCACGTCATCCGGAACTGGACTTTTCCTTAATGCCGACATAGAAACCTCCTAGGAGTTGTATAGTAAGTGAATGTCGTCATTTTACTATGAAGCAGTATCGATGACAACCGAGTCTTGACATCGAGGCCGGTGGAACCCTGACCGAGCTGCTATATCAGTTCTCCGAGGCGTGGATTAAAGCGTTCGGAAAGATAATCGCCGATAATATTGAAAGAAAGCACCGTAAGGGCAAGGCAGAGCCCCGGATAGATGGCCATCCACGGCGCCTGCACAAGGTAATTACGTGCATCCTTGAGCATGAGTCCCCAACTTGCCGAAGGCGGCTGAATTCCCACTCCCAAAAAGGAAAGCGAGGACTCGACGACCACTGCCTGCGCAAAAGTGAGCGAACACTGTACGATCACCTTGCTTATGATGTTCGGGATGATGTGTTTGAATACAATCTTTAAGGGAGGGGTACCGAGAGCCCGCGATGCCTCTATAAAGCCTTCGTTTTTGACTGAAAGCGTCTCCGCACGTATGAGGCGCGCGAAGATCGGGCTGCTTATGATGCCCAGCGTGAGCATCACCTGTACAAGGCCATAGCCCATGAACGATACGATAGTGATCGCAAGCAGTATCGTGGGAAAGGAGAGTACGCTGTCCATGAGGAGCATGAGCGCGCTGTCGAGCGCAGGTGGCCCCATGCCTGCAGCGAGCCCGATGACACCACCCAACAAAAGGGCGACCGACACGGTCACAATGCCGACGAGCAGGGCCGACCGCGAGCCGTATATTATTCTTGTCAGAATATCTCTGCCGAAATTGTCGGTGCCGAGAAAATTCGCAGGCCCCGGTGCATGGAAGCGCCTGTCGAGAAACTGCTCAGTAGGACTGTAGGGCGACACCAGCGGCGCTGCAGCTGCCAATACCGCGAGCAGCAGCAGATACAACGAGGCGAGCGAAAACAAAAGCCTGCGAGTTTTTCCCGGTACCATAGTTCACCAGTTCACCGTATCTCTGTCCATCTGAAATCGTAGGTGTCCAAATTCGGCGTCATGCGAAAATCGAACACATTCGACCGCGTCCCCACATATCGATACGATGTGCCGAGGTAGACGAAGGGAACCTCCTTCGCCATGATCTCGAGGGCTTCGGTGTACAGTTTCTTGCGCGCGGCGAAATCGTATACTTTCGCTGCCTCCTTTATCTTCGCCTCTACCGTCGAGTTGTACCATTTGACGTACTTGCCGGCTCCATAGCCAGCCAGCGTACCGTCAGGATCGAGCTTGCCCGTATGGCCTATGACCGTAAAATCGAAATTCCCCCCGCTGTAGACGCTCGAGAGCCATGTCGACCAATCGACAAGTTGAATTTTTACCTTCATCCCGACATTGGTCAGCATCTGCTGCATGAGTTCGGCCGCCTTCACGTGGAGAGGATAGTTCTGCGGCACGGAGATGGTGAACTCCTTATTGCCCACACCTGCATCTTTCAAAAGCTGCTTCGCCTTTTCGGGGTTGTAGGGATACAAGCTCGAGAAATCGGTGTAGTACGCATTCCCCGTGTCGAGGAACGTCGAGCCGACCTTGCCGCCGCCATAGGCGACATCCAGCACCACCTGCTTGTCGATAGCATAATTCACCGCTTGGCGAACGCGTAGGTCGCTGAGAGGCTCACGCGATGTGTTCATGGCCATCACCAAAATGAGAGAAGTCAGCTCTTTCTTTATGGTGACATTGGGATTGGACTGCAATATCGGCAGATCGTCCGGATCGATGAATTCGAGCGCATGGATCGAGCCGGCGGCGAGCCCCTGCACCTGAACAGCTTGCTCGGGGACGATCTGGAACTCGACTCTGGTGAGCTTGGGGAGGCCTTTCATCCAGTATCTGTCATTGCGAACCATCGATATTCTGCTGTCGCGAATCCATCTTTCGAACTCGAAGGGCCCCGTCCCCACAGGCTCGGCGCCAAAGTTATGGCCCGACGCGATAAGAGAAGACGGCAGGATGGCGCCCCAGCCGGATGCAAGGCTTGCAAGCAGCGGCGCATATGGCTCCGAGAGCGAGAGCACTACGGTATAGGGATCCGGCGTGCGAATCTCTTGTATCACCGTAAACTCGCTCCGCTTGGGAGAGGCGGTCTTCTCGTCCAAAATCCGGTTCAGCGTAGCCGCGACATCTCTTGAGGTAAACTGCTGTCCATTGTGGAAGACTACATCGCGCCTCAGTCTGAAGGTCCACGTGAGCCCGTCGGGTGAGACGGACCAGCTCTCCGCGAGGGCAGGCACAATCTTGCCCGACGTGTCGGGCTCGACGAGGGTATCATAAAAACTCTTCACCACCTGAAAGGTGAGAGTTCCGGAGGTCTTCTGAGGATCGAGCGTGTCGGGATTCCCGGAAAGCCCGAATACCAGTGTGCCCAAACTCTGTGCAAAAAGCAGGCCCCCTGCCATAAGTATAAAAAGCCCGAAAAAAACGTAATGCTTTGGAGCTTTTCTCATCTTGTTCCCTCCACAATATCCGGCTCATCGCTGACCCGGCTGGTACTATTCGACACAACGTGTCGTGCTGTATTTTCTATGCTTCCACCTCTTGCGATATCCGCGTCTATCGCATCCGACAGGCCTGAGCTGCCCGGTATTGAAGCCAAAAGCGTCCGCGTGTATTCATCCTTCGGATTCGCAAAAAGCTCCTCCGTCGGCGACTGTTCCACAATTTTGCCCCTGTACATCACGGCGATTCTGTCGCACATATAGGCCACAAGGTTGATATCGTGCGAAATAAACAAATAGGTAAGCTTGAGTTCCTCCTTGATGTCCAAAAGAAGATTGATCACCTGTGCTTGAATCGACACATCGAGATTCGATACAGGCTCATCCAGAATGAGAAACTCGGGGTCCATGGTCAGTGCCCGCGCGATGACGATGCGCTGTCGCTGGCCTGTGGAAAATTCGTGCGGAAAGCGTGAGCTCAGGGTGCTGCTGATGCCGACGAGGTCGAGCAGGCGGCTTATTTTCTTTGTGCGGTCTACTCGGTCCACCCCAATATTGATGAGGCCTTCGGAGAGACTGTCGTAGACCGTCATCCGGGGATCCAGGGAGCTATGAGGGTCTTGGAAGACAATCTGCATGCGCCGCCTGAAGTCCCGTAACTGTCGCGGTCTGAGCGATCCGAGATCGACACCGTCGAAGATAACCTTTCCGGAGGTCGGGGGATCAAGATACAGGATAGCCCGCGCCAGCGTCGTCTTGCCGCAGCCGGACTCCCCCACAAGACCAAAATTGCTATTTTTCTCGATGGAAAAAGAGACATCGTCGACTGCCTTAAAACCCCGCTTTAGGCCATCGAGGCCTCTGCCCCGGTGGATCTTCACGACATTGCGGCACTGGATCAGAGGTTCCATGCTTCCTCCGCAAAGTGGCAGGCACTCATATGACCCTGTTCGTACGCAATGAGCTTTGGACTTTCCCGTAAACACAATTCCTTGGCCAAAGGACACCTGGGAGCAAACACGCAGCCCTGAGGATCCTCCCTGGCATCCAGAACCTGCCCCGCAATGGCCGCAAGCCGCTTCCCCCTGCGTCTCGCATCAGGGATCGACATCAGAAGCAGGCGGGTATAGGGATGCATCGGATGCTCGAAGAGTCTCATCACACTAGCGCTCTCCACTATTTTCCCCGCATATATCACCGACACCCGATCTGCGATTTCCTTTATTACGCTCAGATCGTGCGATATGAATAGCATCCCCATTCTCTTTATATTCTTGAGCCTTTTGAGCAGTCTCAAAATCTGCAGCTGCAGCGTGACATCGAGCGATGTCGTCGGCTCGTCCGCGATCAGAAAATCAGGATCGCAGGATATGGCAATGGCGATCATAGCCCGCTGTTTCATTCCGCTCGAAAGCTCGTGAGGGTAGGCGCCGAGAACCCTGCTATCCTCTCCAAGCCCCACAAGGTCAAGGAGCTCCACTGCTCGAGCGTCGGCCTGGGTTCTATTGAGCCCCATGTGCAGGCGAACCACCTCTCTGATCTGCTCACCCACGGTGAACGCAGGATTGAGGTATTTGGCAGGCTCTTGAAACACCATGGCGATCTTGTTCCCTCGATACCTACGAAGCTCATCTTCCGAGAGCGATAGCAGTTCTTTCCCCTCATAGCGGATGCTACCCGAGAGCAGTTTCGCCGCCGGCTTGGGCAAGAGACCCATGATCGACATCGCAGTCACTGTCTTGCCGGAGCCAGACTCGCCGACCAAACCATGTATCTCATCTTTATAAAAAGAAATATCTATACCACGAAGCGCAAACGCCTTCTGCCTCTCCTGAGTGAACTGGACGCGGAGATTTTCAATCTCGATGAGGGGCTCTGCGGTATTCATCATTCCAGCCTTATCTTCGGATTGACAATGCTGTACAGCATGTCGGCCACAAAATTCACCACAGAGAAAATAATGGCGATGAACACGACACCTCCCTGGATGAGCGGGAAATCTCTTTGGTAAATCGCATACAGAAAAAGCCTGCCGAGTCCGGGAAGCGAAAAGACCTGTTCGACGATGATGGCGCCCCCCAGCATATACCCGAACTCGATGCCCGTGATGGTGATGATCGGCAAAAGCGCGTTTTTAAGCGCATGTTTGTAGCGTATGAGAGACTCGGGAAGGCCTTTCGCTCTAGCGGCGATGATATATTCTTTCGAAAGCTCTTCTATCATGGAGGCACGGGTGTGGCGGAGTATGATCGCTGCCCGCGCGATGCCGAGGGAAAGGGCAGGCAACACGAGTCCTGCAAAGGAGTCCGCACCAAAGAGCGGAAATATCGGAAATCTGATCGCCAGAATCAGCAAGAGCAAAATACCGAGCCAAAAGCTCGGAATTGCCATGCCGAGCTGCGAAAACACAAGTCCTAGATAATCCCAGCCCGACCAGCGTTTGACTGCCGACAACACCCCCAAGGGAATCGCGATGAGGATGCCGATCAACAGTCCCAAAACCGCGAGGGTGAGCGTGAGCGGAAAACGCTGAAGTATCAGCGAGATCACCGGTTCATCCGATATCATGGAGTGCCCGAAGTCTAAGTGTAGGATGCTCCACAAAAATTCGACATATTGTGTGGAGAGAGGCCTGTCCGTCCCGAGCCTGGCCCTGATGGCCTCGATATCCGCAGGGCTCGCATCCACTCCGCCGATAATGAGGGCTGGGTCTCCCGGAATCACGCGGATGACGAAAAAGATGATGGTAGAGATAATGAAGAGAGTGAGTATAAGCCGGAGAAGTCGTTTTGCTGCATATTTAATACCATTCATCACTTGCTCCGATGCTGCGCTCTTCTGCTCCTCATATTCTTTGGGGGCGCTTCTTCCGCCGTTGCCTTCGTCTTTGAACAGGCGAATATATTAAAGATACTATTATTAAATTTCAGTTCAAAATATATGAATTCATGATAAATCCGCGCTGGGAGGCTGTACATGCGCCGATTCCATGTGCAGTTGCGGTTTTCTTTTTCGTGGACCGCGCTTTCGCCGTTTGGGCGGCGGGGGAGCCGGCAGCAAGCCGTCCTCCCGCAGCACCTGTTCCATAGCATCCTCTAGCGCGACGCGGGGCAGATTGAGCGGAGCAAGAAAAGCGCGGATGTCGGAGAATGCCTCGTGCCTAAAGAATGACGGGTCCTTAGAAACAGCTTCCTGCGCGGCAAAACTCCTCAGGCGCTGACGAATAAACCAACCCAGAAAGGGAGAAATAAGCCTTCGGTCACCCTGGACAATCTCCGCTGCGCTGGCGCTGTTGAGAAGCGAAGCCTCCTCAGGAGGAGCCTGCGTCGAAAGATCGAGCGACGACAGATGTTGAAAGAAGGCTTCCCTGAAACTCCTATCCCCATGAATCGAGGTATGGACCTCCGGCAACATATATTGCAGAAGACCGTATTTATCCAGCGCCTGAACAATGATCGCGGATTTTCCTGATGCGATTATTTTATAGAATTCCTCCGCCAGCCGCGAAGGACTCACCTCGGAGAGAAGGGGCGCATCACGATGAATGGCAAATCTCAGCGAAATCGAGATCGAGAAATGATTGACGGCAGCATATTTCACGCCCCGAACCATGCGCACTGGATCTTCGCGAAAAATCCTGTCGAGGGGGATGATCGCCTTGAGCCTTCCGGCACGGAGGTCCTCCATGCCCCCCAAAAAATCCAAGACTTCCAACGCGAGCGGATCATAGTACAGAGCGTTGACGGTGAAGTCTCTCCGCGCGACATCTTCATCGATCGTACCGTATTCATTGCCGACCGTGCCTGTGGAGAGCGAACGGAACGTGGCGACCTCGTAGATCTTTCGGTTGGCGTAGACGTGCACGAGTTTGAAACGTTTGCCGATAATGCGGGAATTGCTGAAAATTTTACGGATACGGTTGGGAAGCGCATCGGTGACGATATCGAAATCTTTCGGCCTCTTTCCTAAAAGCAGATCACGCACTGCCCCGCCCACGAGGTAGGCGGAATAACCATGCGAGGCGAGTCTTCTCACGATGGCGACCACTTCTTTATCGACATTTGCAGGATCGATGGAATGTTCCGTACGGTCAAAAACTCGGGCTTTTGCTTGCAAACCGCCGCTTGCATTACGATAGTACCGGATTCTCACAAAGCTGCTCCACTGTGCACGCCGATACAGTACAAAAAATCAGCGAGTATGTCGAGACAACCAATCGACAATATCGCCCAAGACCTCTGCGCTGTTTATTTCGTTGAGCGATTCATGGCGGCCGCCCTCATAGCACTTCGACTCGAAATCGATGATCCCCAAGAGTTTGAACTGTTGCGTGAGTCTTTCATAGCCTGCCCTCATGCCGATCACCGGGTCGGCCGAGCCGCAGAACAGGAAGAGCGGGAGGGTCGGAGGTATGCTCTCGAAAAATCCATCGCTGTAGACTTTTCTGAGACCATGGATGAGGTCCCGATAGAATCCATAACTACAGATGAAGTTGCATTTCGGGTCGGCAATATAGGCGTCGACGACCGCCGGATCCCGGGTCAACCAATCGAATCTCGTGCGCGCATTCGGCACGGTCTTTGCATACTGACCGAAGGACATTCGATTCGCAAGGTGAGCCGGCGCATGGAAACCTTTCAGTGCACCCCCCAGATCCACGATCCAGCCACCGACCTTATCCATCACGGGAGTCTGCGGTGCGGGCGGGGCGGATAATATGGCGCCTTCTAGATACTTGCCATTGATCGCGATGTAGGCAAGTCCCACAAGTGCACCAAAAGAGTGCCCAAAGAAAAAGAGCGGCAATCCTCCAAGTGTCCTTGAAGCATGGTCTCCCATTTCAACTAAATCTTGAACAACGCGCTCGAATCCGTCCTTATCGGCCAAATAGCCTCTGTTCACATCGGGGTCGGTATCGCCATGCCCTCTTAGATCGGGGATCCAGCACGAGATACCGATCGACGTGACCGCCTCTGCGAGCGGAATAAAACGCTCCTTGTGATCATTCATGCCATGCCCGACAAGGACAACGGCCTTCGGGCTGTCTTTGGGATCGAAGCGTATATATGCCAGCTCCTTGCCGTCACTTGCTTTGAACTTATCCATTCGAGGACCCCCGCCATACACGAATATCTTTTTATAGTATCGGCATAAATTTTGCTTGTTGCATGATGATTATAATTTCCACGGAGCCATCTCCTCGGCCAGCACCTAGAAAAATATATTCTCACACCATACTATAGAGACCAAACTTCAGCGGAATGGAGGTTCCCCCTGATTTCTCTTTTAAGCCCGCATGCGCGCAGAACACTTGCGATAGGGAGGACGATTGGTCGCGCTGCGCCCGACGGGGCCGTCATCTCCATCCAGGGAGAGCTTGGGGCAGGAAAAACAACACTCGCAAAAGGCATAGCCCAGGGACTGGGCATTGTAGAGCCCGTCATTTCGCCCACGTATACCATTATCTCCGAATACGATGGCAGACTTCACCTCGTTCATATCGACGCCTATCGCCTTTCCGGCGAAGAAGAGTTCTTCAACACCGGCGGCGAAGAGCTTCTCGGTGCACCCGGCACACTCTCTCTCATAGAATGGAGCGAAAAAATCGCCGACAGTCTGCCTCCGGAAAGCCAGCAGATCACGATCACCATCGAAGAAAATGGGAACAGAACTATTTCGATCAATGGAAGCTGGATCGAACACCTCGACTGGAGGAAATTCGCAGCGCAGAAGGAGGCTCTTCGATGATAGTCCTATCGATCGATACGAGCAGTCCTACTCTCAAGGTCGGTGTCTACAGTGAACACCTGCTCGCAAGCTCGGTTCTGGAGCCACCCGTCACCCACGCGGAGACAATCGTACCGGCCATAGAAAATGCCCTTCGTGCTGCGGGTGTTGGGAATCCAGAGATTGGGCTTATCGCGGTCGCCGCGGGACCGGGATCCTTCACTGGCCTGCGAATCGGCATCGCCACCGCGAAGGGAATGTCGCTGGGGCTGGGCATTCCCATGGTGCTCGTACCGACGCTCGATGTGTATGGCATGGCGTGGAGAGAGCTGGCCGGTATCGTTGTCCCCGTACTGGATGCGCGCAAGCACCGTATCTACTGCGCACGCTACCACCACGGTGAAAAAATCGGGAACTGGATGGACACAGAATTGGCCAATCTCATTTCGAAGCTTCAGACTGAGGAAGAAGTCCATTTTGTCGGCCCGGATGCCGATCTTGCCGAGACCACATGCCTCGAACATCCGGGTTGGATAGTCCATCAGCCGGAACCAGAGAGAGAAATCGAGGCGCTTGCAGCCCTAGGAACAAGACTCTACCACGAAAAAGGCCCTACAGAAGATTCTGCAGGGCCAATGTACCTCAGGGAACCGGAAATAGGCGAACCGCTTGCGCGCTAGGACCTGGGCCTGTGCGCCGGAAAGACGCCACTTTTCAGCAGTCGTTCAGAGATCCTTCTTATACACCCGATTTCGCTTGTGCTGGCGCTTCGGATAATCCTTCCAGATGCTCTGCACTTTAATGTTGTCCTCTAGTTCGAGGTTTGTCTCCGCGTATTCGATGCCGGCTTCCAAGGCCGAGCGCTGCAGGGCATTCATCACAATCGCGAGCACACCCCGCGACTGATAATCGGGGCGCACCGACACGAGGTACAGATCGAGGACCCGCGGATGTTGCAACGCATGCAGCACGTGGTACCATCCTGTAGGAAAGAGCCTACCGTGCGAGCGGCAAAAGGCCTTCGACAGGCTCGGCATCGAAATACCGAAGCCAACGAGGTGTTCCTGATCGTCCACAAGTATCTTCGTAAAGCGTGGATTTACGAAGCCGAGATACTGCTTGATATACGTGTCCACCTGACGCTCTGTGAGGGGCGTAGTGCCGTACAGCGTGCTGTAAGTCTCATCGATAAGGCGAAAAAGCTCCCTTCCGAATTTTTTGACGATGACACGTTTGTTGGTCCATTCGTAGAGGTGAACACCAGAGCGTTTGGCAAGAAGGTCGGTGACATGCTGCACCTTTTCGGGAATTTCTTTGGGAGTAAAAATTTGAAATTGGAGCCAGTCGACATCTTTTTGATAGCCGAGCCGCTCCAGATGTCGAGGATAATAAGGATAATTATAGATGGTCGCGATCGTCGCTAGTTCACCAAAGCCTTCGACGAGCATGCCCTCCCTGTCCAGATCCGTAAAGCCTAAGGGGCCGTGCACCGCGCTCATGCCTTTAGAGGCGGCCCAGGCCTCGACAGTGCTCAATAGCTTTTCGGAGACTTCAACATCGTCGATAAAATCGATCCACCCGAATCGGGCCCACTTATTGCCCCATTTTTCAATATAGCGGTGGTTGATTATCCCTGCGATACGTCCGACCAGTCTGCCATCCTTCCATGCAGTCCAATATTCAGCCTCACAGTGTTCGAAGGCGGGGTTCTTGTCCTTTCTGAGCGTCCGTATCTCATCGAGACGCGGCGCAGGCACATAGTTGGGCTCATTCCAATACAGATGCACCGGAAAACCGACGAACTGCCGCAATTCCCACAAATTCTTTACTCTTCTGATCTCAACCGCCATTCTTACCCCTTATCTCAGCCTTCCACTGGTGAATGAACAATTCGTAGGCTGCGATAGTCGCCTCGGACGTAATATCGCCAAGAGCACCGCGGCCAAGCCAGTCGTTGCCATCCAAGATATAAAGATGCGCAAGCTGATTCTCGGCATCTTCAATCGAAAAGCTTGGATCAATGGCTCGGCGGCGATGCAGGCCACTCAGAATTCCATCGAAAATTTCCTTATATTTTTCATCATGCCACTCGGCCATTGGTACCCCAACAACAATTACATCATTAAATTATAGACGGAGAGGCCAAAAACATACAAGGTATTGACCAATAGGGCTATTTTGAGTTATACAACCACCTGCACGGCGGGATAGCTCAGTTGGCAGAGCAAGCGGCTCATATCCGCTGGGTCGTGGGTTCAATCCCCTCTCCCGCTAAGGCATTTTCAAGGCTCCCGCAAGGGGGCCTTTTTTGATGGTTATCGGTTGGTTATCGGTTGAGTTTCGGTGTGTCTATGGTTCAGGTGTAACTCAGAGTAACGATAGAAAGTCGTCCCAAATGCGAATCTTACGTAAGCAATAATTTTACGTAAGATTTACCTGTCCTAGTTGACAGCAGACCTTCCTAGAACTAAACTTCTGTATAGTATGGACCATCTCAGCACGCTTCGAATTCTCTCAGAGGCAGCGGACTGGGATGCCGTGGCCCCAAGTCCCCGCATCGAGTCGTGCGGGCAAACTAGGAGTACAGAGAGCGCCGTGAAGGGCGAGCCTGGGGTGGCGACTCCTGCCCAAACACCGCAGGTCAGCGAGGATGCGGCCTACGGCATCTGCAGGGTCAAAAGGCTTGGCGGCGGGAGCGTGCCCATCCTCAAAGTGTTGCTGTCGAATGTCTGTTCCTATAACTGTGCATACTGCGTAAACCGCCGTTCGTCCAATATCCGCCGGGCTGCCTTTCAGCCCGAGGAGCTGGCCAGAACCGTCGCCGACTTCGATGCACGGGGTGTTATTCGCGGTGCATTTATCTCGTCCGGCGTCCTAGGCTCCCCAGACGACACCATGGAGCGCCTTATCTGGACTGCCCGAACCTTGCGCGAACGGTACGGATATAAGGGGTACCTTCACCTCAAGGTGATCCCCGGCGCCTCGCCCGAGCTTGTACGGCTTGCGATGCGCTATGCGACACGGGTATCGGTCAATATTGAACTGCCCAGCGAAGAGAGCCTTCTCCGCATTGCCCCCGACAAGAGCCCCGATGCAATACTTACGCCCATGACCACGATTGCCGACCAGCTCTGTGAGCTTGCCGAAACAAAGTCTCAGAGGACATCATCCGGCTCTTTCTCCAGCATGTCCGCAGGACAGACGACCCAACTCATTGTCGGGGCGAGCCCAGAATCGGACGCCGTCATCCTCAGGCTCGCCCAGCATCTCTATACACGCTTCAATGTGCGTCGGGTCTATTACTCAGCGTTTCGCCCCGAGGGTGCCGCCCCTTCCCTGCCCCACCCCGCCGCGCCGCCATATAGACGAGAGTTCCGTCTGTATCAGGCAGATATGCTCTTTCGATGGTATGGCTTCAGCCCCCAAGAGCTCTTCGCATCCGACGAGTTCCTCGACGAGGACCTCGATCCAAAGACTTCGTGGGCACTACGCAACATCGAATTTTTTCCGGTCGAACTCATGACCGCAGACCTTGGCCAGCTGCTCCGCGTGCCCGGTATCGGCCCAGCGTCAGCGCAAAAAATCCTTACACTGCGCAAGGCTGGCCGTCTTAACTCTTCATCTTTGAAAAAATTGCGCATTCGACTCAAATATGCCTCATGGTTCATCACGCTCCATGGGAGGTCGCCGGCAACAGAGCTCCAGGGCCCCTGGGAAACACCTGCCCACTGTACGCTCGACCATCCCGAAATCCTCCGCGAGTTTTTCAAAGAGAAGAAACCAGTCCCTTTACCAATACATCCCAAACTGGATTTTCTCTCGTGACAAAGAGTGGCTGTCATGCTGCTCAACGCCAATCCGGTCATCGGGGTAATTTTCTTCTGCTGAGGCAGTTGCTTTCGGCCTCGGTCCCTTAGTGCGCCAATCCCTCACTGCGCCAATTCTCTGAGCGATGCGGCAAAGGGCGGACGGGCAATTCCTTTCTCCGTAATGATCGCTGTGATGAGCGAAGCATCGGTGACATCGAAAGCCGGATTGTAAGTCTTTATATTCTGAGGCGCCATGCGTGAGCTGTACCATTTTGTGGTGATCTCCTCGCCGGGGCGTTCTTCGATGACAATGGACGCGCCATCCGAACATTTCAAATCTACGGTCGAGGTCGGCCCGAGTACATAGAAGGGGATGCCGTAGTGCCTTGCAAGAATTGCCACCCCAAGCGTCCCGATCTTATTCGCGGTATCGCCATTCGCCGCAACTCTGTCGCATCCCACAAGCACGGCCTGCACCAGGCCCCGTTTCATCACGCTTGCGGCCATATTGTCACAGATAAGCGTCACATCGATTCCTGCCTCCGAGAGTTCCCACGCAGTGAGCCGCGCCCCCTGTAAAAGCGGCCTTGTCTCGTCGGCAAAAACCTTGAACTGATAATCCCGCTGTGCACCCAAATAGATCGGCGCAAGCGCCGTGCCCAATTCGGAAGTGGCGAGTGCGCCGGCATTACAGTGCGTGAGCAGCCCCCAACCTCTCTGGAGAAGGGACAGAGCATGCTCACCGATTGCGCGGCACATGCGGGCATCTTCATCGCGAATGGCATCGGCCTCTTCCTTGAGCACGTGGATAAGGTGCGCAAGAGAACGGGCATCTGAGGCGGGGCTCGCCTCCGGCTGCAATTCAGTGACAAGACGCTGTTCCATGCGGTTCAAGGCCCAGAAGAGATTGACAGCGGTCGGCCTTGAGGTCTCCAGGTACTGTTTCGCCTGCCTAAAAAGCGTTGCAGCCGCCTCGGGGCTTTCGGCTCCACCATTGCGAACGGCAAGATAGGCTCCGTAGGCGGCGGCAATGCCGATCGCCGGGGCTCCTCTCACCCGAAGGTTCCGTATCGCTTCCCAAATATCTTCTGTCCGCGAGAGGCGGAGATACACAAGGTCATTCGGGAGGCGCGTCTGGTCGAGTATCACGAGTTCTCCTCTTTGATCGTCCAGCGAGACGCTGCGAAATGTATGCATAATGGTCCCTTCCACTTCAAAATCCGCAGTTGACGAAAGTCTAGAACCCTCTCGCAGCCTTGTCAATTTCCGCCCGAGACCATGACATTTACTACAAATTCGTCTATACTCAGTCCATGCAGAACGCACAACTTTCGACAAAGCCTTCGTGGCTCAAGATACAGCTTCCCCACGGGAATACGTGGCGGCACGTCGAAGAAGTATTGGCTTCCCATGGCCTGCACACAGTCTGCGATGAGGCTCGATGCCCCAATAAAGGCGAGTGCTGGGGCGCCGGTACGGCGACATTCATGATTATGGGAGATGTCTGCACCCGCGGCTGCCGCTTCTGTGCGGTGAAGACTGCGAAACACGGCAGGCCTCTTGATCCAGAAGAGCCTCGGCAGCTGGCCGAGGCAGTCCAGGCACTAGGCCTCAAGTATGCCGTCATTACCTCTGTCGACAGGGATGATCTGCCGGACCTTGGCGCAAGCCACTTTGCCGCATGCATCCGAGCCGTTCGAGAGCTGAGCCCCGATACAAAAATAGAAGTTCTAATTCCGGACTATAGAGGGACAGAACTTGAACCTGTGCTCGCCGCAAGACCGGACATGCTCGCCCACAACGTAGAGACAGTCCGCCGCCTTCAGCATGTACGAGATCCCCGTGCATCCTTCGACAAAAGCCTCCAGACCCTCCGCGAAGCCCACAGTGCCGGCATTCCCATAAAGTCGAGCCTGTTGCTCGGCCTCGGCGAAACCGAGGAGGAAGTGCTGCAGGCGTTAAAGGAGCTTCGGAATGCAGGCGTCTCCATCGTCGTGATGGGGCAATATCTACGACCCACCTCCCGGGAGATTCCTGTACTTGAGTATGTTACTCCTATGAAGTTTGCCGACTACGCTCAAAAGGCGAAGTCTCTCGGCTTTGCGTCGGTGATATCCGCGCCCTTCGCGCGTACGAGTTACCATGCCCAGGAGGCCTGGAGTGCCGCTCAGCACAGGAGCGCATATGAGACTTGAACTGATCGGCAAGCCGGAAGGCTGCAAATTGTTGCGCATGACCATCGATGTCGAGCCACTCCTCTCGCCATCCTCGCGCATACTCTTTCTTTCGATCCGCGGTGACTTCTTCGCAATCCCCGAGGAAGCCTTCGACGAGATCGAGGAGGCGCTTGCAGGCACCACGCTTGGAGAGCTCGGGAAAAAATTCGACGGACTTGTCGAGCAGAAGCGCCTAGAATGCGCAGGAATTACAGGGCATGGCTTGGACGAAATCGTGCAAAAGGAACTCCACAATGGCGTATGAATTCAGACTGCTCGAAACCGGTTTTCACTCTGCGGCCTTCAACATGGGCCTCGATGAGGCGCTTCTGCGCTCGGTGGCGGAAGGCAATAGTCTGCCGACGCTCCGATTCTATGGATGGACCCCTGCCGCGGTCTCCATCGGATATTTCCAAGGGCTGGAAGAAGAGGTCGACAGCGCTGCATGCAGGGCCGCCGGCATCGATGTCGTGCGGCGCATCACCGGAGGCGGAGCCGTATTTCATCACCATGAAGTCACTTACAGCATCATACTGCCGCTCGGCCACCCCCTCGCCCGCCGGAACATCCTCGAGTCCTACCGGCTCTTGCTGGGAGGCATCGTAGAGGGGCTCTCATTGCTCGGCATCACTGCTGAATTCGCACCCATAAATGATATCGTCACGGGAGGAAAAAAGATTTCTGGAAACGCTCAGACCAGAAAGCTGGGCTGTATTCTCCAACACGGCACCATTATCCTCGATGTCGACGTGGATCAAATGTTCACGGTTTTAAGGGTGCCACAGGAAAAAGCCAGGGGAAAGCTCATCGAGGACATCAAATCGCGCGTCACGAGCGTGAAGCTTTGCATGCCCCAAGGTGAGCTTACAAGCTTTGAATCTCTTTTTGCTTTAACGACACAATCACTCAAACAAGGTTGTGTCAGAGCGCTCGATCTTGTCTTCAATAGTTCGTCGCCGACCGAATCCGAGCTTCAGCTGGCCGAGCAGCTTGCCCGTGAGAAGTTCGCATCAGAGACATGGACCGCCCTGCGGTGAATGTCCTATTTTTTTGAATTTTCTAATAAGTTAGTATATAATGTGAATATATATAGAGGAGAAAGACGAAGTTTTGATTGGAGTACTGATTCAAAATGTGACTATCCTCCTTTTCATCTATGTGTTTTATCACTTTACCTTTAGGCTGCACAAAGGAAAACCCCGAACCATTTCGATAATAAACGGCATATTTTCAGGGGGAACGGCCGTCCTTGCGATGCTCACGCCTTTTCAAATCGAGGAAGGCCTTCTCTATGATGCGCGCAGCATCGTGATCGGCATCGCCGGATTTTTCGGCGGTCCTCTGACAGGGGCCATCGCTACAGCTATTGCTCTCACATACCGGATCAGTCGAGGTGGCGCTGGGATGGTCGCCGGCGCTCTCTCCATCATCTTTCCCTTTCTGCTGTCCATGATCGCAGCGAAGATCCGGCCACGGTATCAGCCCTTAGTCAAAAAGCACAAATTTCTCACGATAATCGGAACATGGTTTCTGGGCTTCCTCATTCATGTCTGTGTGGTGCTCTCACAGTTTCTTCTACCGGATGAAAGATGGCGTGAGGTTATTCCCCTTATGCTGTTCCCTTACCTGGTCATCTTCCCCATAGTATTTTCCTTTATCTGCCTCCTTTTTCTCGACAACGAGTACATTGAAAAGGCGAACCGAGACCTCGCCGAGTCGGAAGCGCGCTACCGCAGCCTTTTTCAGAACCATCACACAGTGATGCTCATCCTCGACCCCGACACAGGGGATATCCTCGATGCGAATCCTGCTGCCGAAGCCTTCTATGGCTGGGACCACGCAACGCTCACCACAATGCGCATCCAGGACATCAATACGCTTGCCTCCGAAGAGGTGGAAGCAGAAATAGCCCAGGCCCGCATGAGGAACAAGCATATCTTTTACTTTAGGCATCGCCGTGCGAATGCCGAGCCCATCGACGTCGAGGTCTACAGCGGCCCCATCAGCATTCATGGCAGGGAATTGCTACTCTCCATTGTTCACGACAATTCACCGAGAGTGCGCGCAGAAAAAGAACTGAAGGCCCTCACCGAGACGCTTGAACAGCAGGTAAAAAAACGGACCGAAGAACTCGAAGCCAAGACCCGGCACCTAACGGAGCTCAACAGGGAATATGAATCCTTCGTATATTCTGTGTCACACGACCTGCGAGCCCCTCTTCGTGCCATTGCAGGTTTTTCGACGATCCTTGGGGATATGCTGCACGAAGGTCCACCAAGTGCGAATGGTCAGCAAGGCGCCGTCTCCAATCGAAGCAGCGATGTGCACCACCTGCTCGAACGCATTCAGGCAAATGCGGAACGCATGCAAAAGCTCATCGATGACATGCTGATGCTCTCGCAGGCAGGAAGGAGGACAATGAACCCTCAACCAATCGATTTGAGTTTGTTGGCGCAGGAGATCATCGACGAAGAGACGGAAGACAAAAAAGAACGGCGCTTCAATTGCGTTGTGGAGAAACATCTCTATGCATATGCAGACCCCGACCTTACACGAATTCTTCTTGCCAACCTCATCTCAAATGCAATAAAATTTACGCAGAAACAAGATATTGCGCACATTGAAATCGGTTCGGAACTGCAAAAAGGCAAAAAGGTCTTTTATATTCGCGACAATGGCGCAGGTTTCGATGTCGAAGCGGCAGGCGATAGACTTTTTGCACCTTTTCAGCGCTTCCACGACAGTGACGAGTTCGAGGGCACCGGCATTGGGCTTTCGATTGTCAAGCGTGTGGTAACGCGACATGGTGGTTCTGTAACGATAGAGTCAGTACCAGGGAATGGCACATGCGTGTATTTCGACTTTGGCGAGGCAAACTGACCTATGATGTCGAATAGTCCTCACCAACCAATCCTCATCGTCGAAGACAACCCCGACGATGCCGAACTTGTGGTAATCGCCCTCCAACAAAAAGGCATTAAAATCCCATATCAAATTGCAAAAAATGCCGATGAGGCGCTCGACATTGCGCTTGGCCGAAGATTTTCTGTCCTAGAGCCCCCTATCGGTAATTCCACCTCTACACAAGCTTCAATTCCAGCCCTTGTATTGCTGGATCTCAAGCTTCCAGGCAAAAGCGGGCTGGAAGTGCTCAAAGAGCTCCGCGCAGCGCCACGCACGCGCTATGTCCCTGTAGTGGTGCTCACCACCTCGGTGTTGGAAGAAGATATGATTCAGAGCTATGAACATGGCGCAAACAGCTTCATCCGAAAGCCCGTCGACTTTTCGACATTTCTGCATGAAATCGAACTCATCTGTCATTATTGGTTGGAGACCAACCTCCAGCCGAAAAAGAGCCCTGCATGAGGTCGTCGATATGACACTACTGCCAGAAGAAATTGATCTTCGTGTTCTAATCATCGAGGACAACATGGACGACGTCGAGTTGCTCGTCCATCAGCTCAAAAAAACATTTCGATCGGTACACTATATCCATGTTCGAAATTTCAAAGAATACCGAGAAACACTGCCGGCTTTCGCCGAAGAGGAGACCCCTCTCGGACAATATAAGGTCATTCTGTCAGACTGGGCGGTTCCGGGATACGACTGCCTTGCAGCGCTGGATCTGCTGCACGATATACAACAGATCATTCCATTTATTGTCGTATCCGGAGCCATCGGAGAAACCACGGCGGTCGCGCTGATAAAAGCGGGGGCCTACGATTTTGTATTCAAAGAACAACCTGAGCTTCTCTCCCACATTATTCCAAAAGCGCTCGAGTGGGCCGAGCAGCGAAAGATCGAGGAAGCACAGCGTCTTCAAATCGAATTACAGAATAAGGCTTTTCAGGCTACACCGAATGCAATAGCCATTCTCAATGTGCAAGGCACCTTCGAATGGGTAAACCCGGCGTACGAAAAGCTCACGGGTTGGCCCCTACAGGAACTGCAGGGCCGGTACTTGTGGGAATTTTGCAGCGAGGTTCTCCCAGAGGATTGGATGCAGATCTTTCAAGAATTAAGAGATAAAAATGTACATCAATGTGAAGGCATAGCGACCCGCAAGGACGGGTCGCGCTATTTGGAATTACGGCAAATGTCCAAATTGTCGGATGCAAACAACATCGTCCAACAGTATCTGCTGATTCGGCAGGATATTACCTCATTGAGGCAGTACCACCTCAGGCTCGAGATCGATGCAGAGCTACCGCTGATACTTGCCAATTGTCAGACAGAAGTTTGTATATACGAAGAATCTGCCTCGTACCTTAAGCGTACATTCGCCGAAGTTCGGCGTGCAGGGTTCCGACGAATAGATGAGCAAGAAGAAAAAACCTCCCGCTGGATTGGCGACGATATGCCGTTTTCTTCAGCAACCACCTATATGGAACATTCTGTGCTCGTCGATGGCAAACCCAAGGCCATCTGCGCTTTAGACTGGGAGGCCCCTCCTCTGGAAGGGACTGAGGGCTTAATACGCTACGCATTGGAAAAACTGGAGCAGCCTCTTTCACGCTTTATTGCGCAGAAAAAGGCCGAGGAATGGCTGCATCGGCTTTCCTTGCTCGATATTTTTAGAGAACACTTTGGTTCGGGCAAAGATTTCGATGGAGCTATCCTGAAAATACTGCGCATCATACGAGAAACACTGCATGCGGACAGCATAGGCCTCTACATTCAAAATGCCGATGGTACCTTGACGTGTAGGAACCACGAGGGCTTCTTCTCAGATCTCATACACAACGCCACAATCCGGCCCGGCCAAAAAAACGTAGGACTTGCCGCTGAGGAGCGGCGCATTATCGCAGATGAAGACCTCGCAGCACATCACGATGACCATACGCCCCAATTCCGCACCCTCATCGAGCGCGAAAACTTCGTTACTCAATACTGCATCCCCGTGATTTTGGCGAATGAGGTGCGCGCGGTGCTCGAGCTCTTCTTCAGAGCGCCCTTCAAGCCAGATGAAACCTGGCTCGCTTTCAGCCAAACCGCAGCCTATCAGACCGGCCTCGCCCTTCAGATGCAGACGATTATCGAAGAACTCTCCAAGACGTACAGAGACCTCCAGAGTGCAAACGAATCCATTCTTGAAGGCCTTTCGAGCGCCCTCGAGTTCCACGATAATGAGACAGAAGGCCACACACTTCGGGTAACGGCGCTCTTCATGTCCTTCGCCTCGAAGTTCATCCAGGATGAGGAGGAGCTCAAAAAACTGCGAGCCGGCTCACTGTTGCACGATATTGGTAAAATAGGCATTTCCGACACTATACTCAACAAGCCGGGACCCTTAACGCAAGAAGAACAGGTGGAGATGAAGAAGCATCCTCTCATTTCAAGAGAAATCCTCTCACGGATTCCTTCGCTGCATGATTGTATCGATATTCCTCTCTACCATCATGAAAAATATGATGGGACAGGGTATCCTTTCGGGCTGAAAGGCGAAGCAATTCCGCTCTCGGCACGACTTTTTGCAATTGTCGATGTGTATGATGCGCTCACGAGCGACCGACCGTACCGCAGCGCGTGGTCGAAGGAAAAAACACTCGAATATATCATCGACAAGGCGGGGACACATTTCGACCCCGAGCTTGTGCGCCGATTCATCGAGATGGTCTAGGCTGTCGTTCGTATCTGACCTGGCGCATTCGAACGATTGGGACACCAGGTGTGGAGCCAAGAGACACCGTGACAAAGGCTATCATCCTCTGTCCCCCTTTTCTAGGTCATGCTAGAATAGAAGACGTGAGGACAAAATCTACGTACGATGAATCAAAAATAAAAACGCTTTCCTCGTTGGAACACATCAGGCTCAGGACAGGAATGTATATAGGAAGGCTCGGCGACGGCTCGAGCCCCGATGATGGTATTTATATCCTCTTGAAAGAGGTCATCGATAATTCAGTCGATGAATTCATAATGGGTGCGGGCAATCAAATTGCCATTACCATCGACGGTAAAAAAGTCAGGGTACGAGATTATGGACGAGGGATACCGCTCGGAAAGGTCATAGAATGCGTTTCGGTGATCAATACCGGGGCAAAGTATGACGATGATGTCTTTCAGTTCTCCGTTGGGCTGAATGGCGTCGGCACAAAGGCCGTGAATGCCCTCTCCAGAGAATTCCGAGTCGCCTCGTACAGAGAGGGACGGGTGTTTGAAGCAACATTCGCTCGGGGTGTCCTTACAGATTCTCGAGAAGGAAATAGTCATGAAAAAACTGGTACCCTTGTTGAATTTATTCCCGACGAAGAGATTTTCGGTGAGTACTCTTTTGTATTCGAATTCATAGAAAAACGGCTGTGGAATTACGCCTGTCTGAATCCGGGCTTGACACTGACGCTCAACGGCAAGGCCTTTCAGTCCGAAAAAGGGCTCCATGATCTGTTATCGACCGAGCTCGGTGGTAGCGCTCTTTATGATATCGGCTGGTATCGCGGGGATCACATCGAATTTGCATTTACACATACAAAAGAGTATGGAGAAGAGCATTTCTCTTTTGTAAATGGCCAATATACATCAGACGGCGGTAGCCATCTTTCAGCCTTCCGTGAGGGTTTTTTAAAAGCAGTGAATGAATTTTTTCAGGCCTCGTACCGCGGGGAAGACATACGCGAGGGGCTCGCCGCAGCGATTGCAATACGAATCAAAAACCCGATCTTTGAAAGCCAGACAAAGAACAAACTCGGGAACAGCGATATCCGTCCATGGATTCTTCAAGAGGTTAAAAAGGGCATCGACGAGATACTCCGGCGTAACCCTCAGACTGCGAAGGTGTTGCAAGAAAAGATACTCACCAATGAAAAACTCCGCACGGAACTCAATATTGTTCGAAAAGAAGCAAAAGAAGCTGCGAAAAGAATCGAACTCAAAATCCCTAATTTGAGAGATTGTAAGGCACATCTGGGGGATGGGGCTTTAGGCGATCGCTCGACGATCTTTATAACTGAAGGTTTGTCCGCTGCCGGCAGTATGGTGAGCGCCCGCGACGTCCATACGCAGGCCATTTTCAGCCTCCGAGGCAAGCCTGAAAACATGTTCGATCGTCCGCGTTCGGCCATTTACAAAAATGAAGAACTCTATAATCTGATGATGGCGCTCGGCATCGAGAACAGTGTCGAAAACCTACGCTTTGCCCGCATCGTCATTGCAACCGATGCGGATTATGATGGTTTTCACATACGAAATCTGCTCCTTACATTTTTTTTGACATTCTTTGAAGAATTGGTGGTTCAAGGCCGTATATACCTTTTGGAAACGCCTCTCTACAGGGTACGAACAAAAAAAACAACCCACTACTGTTATTCGGCCCGCGAACGAGACGAAGCGATCAAACTTCTTGGGCTAGGGGCAGAGGTTACCCGTTTTAAGGGGCTTGGAGAAATTAGCCCTGCAGAGTTTGGGCAATTTATTGGAAAAGATATGAGGTTGATTAAAGTCGACATTCAGACCTTATCCTCTGTCCCTGAGCTCCTTTGTTTTTTTATGGGTAAGAATACGCCGGAACGACGACAGTTCATTATGGATAACCTTATCACTGAACTATGAGGCTCTCTATTGACAGGCAGCAATCAATGCATGAGCGACGACGGAGGATGCTGTGGCCTATATTAAAAAGCTACTAAACGACAATTTTTTATATTATGCCTCGTATGTCATCATGGACAGAGCAATCCCAGAACTCGATGATGGGCTTAAGCCTGTTCAACGTCGAATCTTGCATACTCTTTTCGAAATGGATGACGGGAAATTCCATAAGGTGGCCAACGTTGTCGGACAATGCATGAAATATCACCCTCACGGAGATGCATCTATTGGTTCGGCTCTTGTCGGGCTTGCCAATAGAGGGTTATTCATCGCGACACAGGGCAATTTCGGAAATCCTATAACAGGAGACGAGGCCTCTGCTCCACGCTATATAGAGTGCAGATGTACTCCGTTTGCCAAAGAAATTTTCTTTCATCCCAAAATAACACACTATGTCGATAGCTATGATGGTAGAAACAAAGAACCGCTTGTGTTCCCCGCAAAAATTCCGGTCGTTCTCATACTCGGCGCCGAAGGTATCGCCGTAGGGATGAGCACAAAAATACTGCCTCATAACCCGCTCGAGGTGATCCAAGCAGAAATTGCATGTCTAGAAGGCAAGTCGTTCGATCTCGTCCCTGATTTCCCGTCAGGGGGGTTCATAGATTACTCTGAGTATGCCGACGGCAACGGAAAAGTCCGAGTCCGTGCGTTACTCGATGATTCCGATCCCAAGAAAATCGTGATTAAAGAAATCCCTTATGGCTCGACAACAGAAAGCCTTATCAATAGTATCGAAGAAGCTGTCCGGGCAGGGCATTTAAAAATCGCTTCCATCGCGGACTTTACGACGGACAAAGTAGAAATAGAGCTCAAGCTGGCCAGGGGCGTCTATACGGAAGAGGTCGTGGATGCTCTGTACGCATTTACCGAGTGTGAACGATCGATCTCGTGCAATTGCCTCGTCATCCGAGACGGAAAGCCGACGATCAGCTCTGTCTCCGAGATTATACGATATCATGCCGGGAAATTGCTCAATCTGCTTCGAAAAGAGCTCGAGTTGGAACGGTCCGAGCTTCAAAACGAACTGTTTGCGAGGACTCTCGAGCGCATCTTTATCGAAGAGAGGATTTATAAATCGATAGAAACCAAGAAAACCAATGAGACTGTCATGAAAGCTGTTCTTGACGGATTGAAACCATTTACAAAAGAACTGAATCATACCATAGGGACGGAAGATGTAGAACGGTTACTGAAAATTCCCATTCGAAGAATCTCTTTATATGATATAGAAAAAGCAAAAAAAGAGATGGAACAGATCCAGCAGCAGCTTGCACGGAACGAAGATCATCTCAACCATCTTGTCTCCTATGCAATCGAGACGCTCAAGACATATAGGAAGATGATCGAGAGTCTCTGTCCTCGCAGAACACGGATCAAATCATTCAAAAAAATCGAAGCGAAAAGCGTTGCACGCCACGATGTTGCCCTACGATACGACGCAGATGGAGGCTATGTCGGGACAGAGGTTGCCGGCGAAAAAATCCTTGAGGCCTCCAAGTTTGATAAAATTCTAATCTTACGGAGAAATGGCATCTACACCATCATTCCCCTTCCGGAGAAATTTTTTGCAGGGCAACATGCATTGTGGATAACCATTGCATCGAAAGAGGTATTGTCCTCCACCGTCATTACAATCGTATATTCATTATCGAACGAGAGCGGCGCGTATATTAAAAGGACAACCATCGGCAGTTGGCTTACAGGAAAAGACTATCTCCTCGTACCAGAAAACGCAGAGGTCTTGGGATTTTCTACCGATAGCGCCTATGCATTTCAGTTAGAATACAAACCCAAACCAAGAAGTAAAAAAAATAAAGAAGTGTTTTCTGCAAACGATTATCCTGTTCGTGCAAGACAATCTCATGGTATAAAATTGACGGATCGCGAAGTAACACAATTGACACTGCACGCCCCAACTCGTATCGAGCCTGAGGTGTCGGGGGGCACGGAGGGGCAAACCCATCAACGAAAAGACAAGCAACAAGAAACCATGAACAGTCAACAGGTTCCACCAACTGTTCGTGGTGCAGGCCTTTTAGAAGCGGCCTTAAAAAAACACAAGAAGTAAACCTAAATACGCTCGTCGCCATCCTCGTCGTCTATAAAAAAGTTGCCGCTCGATTCATAGTCATTCTCGCCATTTTCCTCTTCGTTTTTTGACCTTAGCAACTGTTTTTTGCCAGATCTTTTCGTCTTTTGGTCCAACTCTTTCAAATATTCAGAATCATTGCCCAAATATGGAAGTATATAGGGAGGTTCGATATTTTTAGGCCTTGCCTGCCTATCGAACCTCGTTCTTACAACATGTTTTTCTTTCTCCAACATCTCTATCAAAAAGCCTGCAAATCTCCTTCCTCGGTCCACTAAACTTTTTACTTCTCCGAAAGCTTCCCACTGTACAGGAATTCCTGCTTGTTTCAATTTTTGATAAGAAATGTCGTCTATTGCTCCTGTGACGAGAACCTTTGCGCCTCTGCTAATAATCCACTCTACCTTTCCTCGTGCAATTCCTTTTGCAGTAATCTCTGGGGAATATTTCTGGATACGATTATATTCATCTACAATAATCAAAAATGGGGCTTCTTCAAAAATCGGAGAAAAATCGGTATACAATACCGGCTCACATGCCGTTATCGCGATTTTAACTCTTTGCATTGTCACGCCCTTTTTCTCAAAAATGAGTGAACCATCACCCGCTGCCCTTTACTCAACCCACCCAAAATATTTTTTTATTTTATTCTTACTCGCTCCATCCATGATCGTCAATAGGAAAGCGGCCTCAGGAAAAGGGTGCCTTCCATATTGACAAAAAATGCGCCTTTCGCTATTTTAATGCTCGTTATTTGGCTGTATTCCCCTGTAGCTCAGCTGGCAGAGCAAGTGGCTGTTAACCACTGGGTCCGGTGTTCGAACCACCGCGGGGGAGAAAATAGAGTTTATTACTCAATAGTGTTTTCGAGCTGCCCTATGCCTTCTATCTCGACGACGATATGGTCGCCCTTCTTCATTGGTCCAACCCCCGATGGCGTGCCCGTCATAATCACGTCTCCTGGTTCGAGTGTCATAATTTGAGAGATATACGCGATTAAAGAAGGAACATTAAAAATGAGATTCGCGGTTGAAGAAGATTGACGCACCTCGCCATTCAATAAAGACCTAATGTGAAGATTGGAAGGATCGAGATCGGTTTCAATCCATGGTCCCAAAGGCATAAACGTATCGAACGACTTTGCGACTGTCCATTGTCCATTTTGCGGCTGCAAATCCCTCGCCGTCACGTCATTGCCGCACGTGTATCCAAGCACATAATCGAGGGCTTCATTTTCGGCGATGTTTTTCGCCAATTTCCCCATGACCACCACGAGTTCTGCTTCATAGTCTACCCTCTTTGACATGGATGGGTACTGTATGGCTTTACCGGGGCCTAGAAGACTTGTCGAGGGTTTGATAAACAGCACAGGGCTGGATGGAATTGTCTGTCGAAATTCGTCGGCGTGGTCTCTATAATTTAAACCCACGCAGACCGCTTTTTTAGGCATGCAGGGGGCTTCCAGGCGTACTTGCGACAACGGAACGGATTGTTCTTCAGTGTCCCAAAAGACTTCTTTCTTCCCACCGCTCACGCGTATCGTTGGAATATCGCACGACAATATGACATTATCGCCATCCAGTCTTCCATAGTAGCATCTTCCATCGTATTCACATCGTATAATTCTCATATGTCTTCCTCCTTATGGGCTTGGGGACAGAGATGTTGTTCTCTATTTCCCTGCTTCAAATCCGATTCGTTCGTGCTCTTTGGCAATCCTTGCTGCCACACGCGCATTGTTTTTTACGAGTGCAATATTGGCTTCTAAGGAATCACCTCCTGTTATTTCTGCGATACGAGCCAATAGATATGGAGTGAGTTCAGCTCCTTGTAAGCCTTTCGCTTCAGATTCTTCTATAGCTTTTTGGATCGCCGCATCTATCAGCGATGCATCCATTGAATATTGGACCGGTATGGGATTCGCAATCACAACCCCTCCACGCAGCCCCAAGGCCCATTTGGCATAGAGAAGCGAGGCAATCTCCCAAGGAGTATCAAGATGCTGGGAGAGCCGTATCCCTGATTGAAGCGTATAAAATGCGGGGAGCTCCGATGTCCCAAAACCTATGACCGGCACTCCTTTTGTCTCGAGATACTCCATTGTCTTTGGTAAATCGAGGATAGCCTTGGCACCGGCACATACGACTGCGACATTTGAGTTCGCTAGTTCTTCCAAATCTGCCGAAACATCCCACGTTTTTTCTGCTCCACGGTGTACGCCGCCAATGCCACCCGTTGCAAACAAATGAATGCCGGCCATCTCTGCAATAAGCATTGTGCCGGCGACCGTTGTCGCGCCATTCCCTTGTTGGGCAACGAGCACGGGAATGTCTCTCCGAGAAGCTTTCATAGGATGAAGAGATCCATCAGCGAGGCGCCTCAACTCATTGGAGGAAAGGCCAACCTTGAGCCGCCCCCCAATAATTGCAATAGTGGCAGGGACAGCTCCCTCTTCTCGAACCACCTTTTCAACCTCCAATGCGGTCTCGAGGTTTTGAGGCCACGGCATTCCGTGGGTAATTATGGTGGATTCAAGGGCTACTATAGGCATGTGTATGCGTAACGCATCGTTGACTTCTTCCGAAAGATCGAGATAAGGGTTCATGTTTTCACTCCATGCCGAGAATATCATCGACAACCTCAGAGAGTTCAGGATAACAATTTATGACGGTTTTGCACAGAGTGTCCTGATTTAACCTTCTATTTACAGTATACGCCGAGGAAGCCGCATACAGCGCGGCAGCGAGAGCTATTTTGGCCTTGTTTTGAGGACAGAGGTCTATAGATTTTTTCTTTTGATGAATCGACCTCTCGTGAATAGAAATCCAAACAAGCGCAGCGCATGCAGCATCTCCTGCTCCAGAATGATTCTTCGAATGGGGACGACGCTCTGGAGGCGGCAAAGGAATGTTGACCGGAAAATCGTTCTCGATCACCTCTATGCCATGTTCTCCCATGGAGACATAGAGTTCTCTGGGGAAATTCGATGTTTTTTGCAAGGCCGAGATGATGTCCGGAAGTGCGGCATCTCTCTTTGTCCCCGCGATGGCTGTTGCCTCGATAATGTTGGGTTTGGCGATATCGAATCTGCCGAAGCATCGTTTAAATTTTTGCGCTTTTGCAGAAGAGACCGGATCGGCAACAATGAGGGGCCTTTGAGCCGCCTTGTTTTTTTCGTCTCCTTTCACCCCGTATCGGGCGGCAATCCATTCAATGCAAGCCTGTGGTATATTCCCATCCACAATGATGGCTGCAGCTTTGTCCAGTAAGGCTTTGCGCTCGTCGAGATGATCGATCAGCATCTGTTCGATTGCACGCATATCGGCAACAGCCCCAACCAAACTCCCGTCCCTCTCGAGAATACAGAGATAGGTCGGCAGGGGTACTCCGGGCAGGCGTGGGCTATAGGCCAGGCCTATCCCTGTCTGTTCGATATGAGAAGCGAGTCTCTCCCAGCCCGAAGAATCACCCAATACTGTGATCATTTCGGTATGGAGGCCGAGGCGCACCAGGTTTTCGGCGATGTTTCGCCCCACTCCCCCTACACTTCTCTTTACATAGCCGGGGTTCGAATCCTTCATACTGTATGGGGCAAGACAAAAGGCCTGAATATCTATATTGACCCCACCTACGACAACACAATAGGGTTGACTTTCGCTCTCCGTCTGCAACACGTTCCCCTCTACCATCTTTCGCGAATATGATATAGTACCATCTAAACGCAGTATGAACGAGGTGTGGAGTGGATCAGATATTCGACAGGCTTGAAAAATTAGTGCAGGCTTGGATGTCGTCGGTGCTGGGCAGAGATTCGGAATATACCTATTCTCAGCACCAAGGCCTTTTTAGGGAACGAGACCTTTTTCGGGAGCAAGACCTTGCCGATGCATGGGAAGAACTGGAATCCTATCTCGATCCTTCGAAGATCGAATTCGAGCGTAACACCAATGCACGTCGTCATCGAAGTTCTGATGAAGACGATACACGCCGCGCGGTGGAGGATGCATACCGATTCTTAGGGCTTGAACCGTATACACCTTTCCCTTTGGTAAAAGCTCGTTATAAAGAACTTCTGAAAAAGCACCACCCCGACCGACATACCGACTCTCCGGAAAATTTGAAGGAAGCTACGGCAATAAGCACGAAAATCAATACGGCCTATCAACTGATAGAGACATGGGAAGAGTCTCGCGCGGCAAACAAAAAATGAAAGCTTTGAATACAGCGGGGTGTCGAAATGGAAGAAACGGAAGACCGAGAGCCATTATATCTTCTTGATGTATATGCGTTTATTTATCGATCATATTTTGCCTTCATTCGCAAACCGCTTCGCAACTCGCGCGGCGAAAATGTCTCTGCGGTATTCGGTTTCTTTCGATTCCTCTTTTCGCTTGTGCAGCAGAAAAAACCCACTTTATTTGTCGCTGCGCTCGACTCCGTCGGTCCCACATTCCGCCATAACCAGTTTACCCCGTACAAAGCCACACGCCAGAAAACTCCAGAAGATTTAACTGCGCAAATTCCTAAAATCGAATCGATTCTTCAGGCCTTGCGCGTGCCAACCCTACGCTGCGAAGGCTATGAAGCCGACGACATCATTGCGACCCTTGCAGCCCAATGTGCAAAAGAAAAAAGACCCTGCTTCATCGTCTCCGGCGATAAAGACTTGTTGCAGCTGGTAGATGGCAAGACGATGGCCCTTCGCCCCTCCGAAAATTTTTCTTTTCGAGAGCTTGATGCCTCCGGTGTAGTGGAGGAATGGGGGGTAAGGCCTGAGCAGATCGGCGATTATCTCGCACTTACAGGCGATGCTTCGGACAATATTCCCGGCGTGAAAGGGATTGGAGACAAAACAGCACAGAAGTTGATCTCTCAGTTTGGATCGCTCGATGCAATCTACAATAATCTGCAGAATATCGAGCCGGAGTCCCTTCGCAAAAAACTCGAAGAAGGGCGAGAAAGTGCTTTCTTATCGCGGGGACTTGTCTCTCTATGTTACAATGTCCCGAATTGTCCCAATAATGTCGATTCGTTGCGACTTGCGCTCGATCTTCAGGCTGCAGCTCCTCTTTTTTTGAATGAGGACATTAAAAGCTTAGTTCCTGAAGAACTGCGAAACCAAAAAGCCGTCCAAACCTCTGTACCTCCAGCGTTCGGCTTCTCGACTTCTCTCGCAGATGAACCAAAAGCCCTTGTGCTGGAAACGAAGGAATCCGACTCAAAAACTGCAGGAAGGTATCGCTCCGTCCTCGATGGAGAAAAGCTCGACAATCTAATCGACGCCGCGATCTCAAAAGGGGTCTGCGCGTTCGACACGGAAACAGACTCTCTAGACGTCTATAATGCCAATATTGTCGGATTCTCCATCTCCTTTGAACCAAAATCAGGGTGGTATGTACCACTGATAAGTCCCGATGCGACATGTATACCCAAACGCCAAGCGCTCCGCTCTCTGGCAAGGCTTCTTCAGGCCAAGAACCTGCTGTTGGTGGGACACAACCTTAAGTTTGACATCAATGTGCTCGCTGCGGCGGAGATAGAGGTGACAATTCCATGCTTTGACACCATGGTCGCCGCATGGGTTTTGGATGCAGAAGCGCCTTCCTTTTCGCTTTCTTCGGTTGCGGCCCGGTTTTTAGGGCTCTCTGGGCTTGAATACGAAGATGTGGTGCCAAAAGGACATACCTTTGCCGATGTGCCGCTTGACAAAGCAACTCGATATGCTGCCGAGGATGCCGATTTTTCTTTTCAACTTTACGCGGCATTATCCCAACAGATCGAAGCATCCGAGCTTCACGATGTGTTTTTTACTATAGAGATGCCTCTTTTGCCGATACTCGCGGAGATGGAACGCAGGGGGATCCGCATAGATGGAGACCGCTTACGATCATACGGCAAAGAGCTGGAAGGAGAACTTGCCGACATCGAGGCAAGGATATTTCAACTCGTTGGGCATGATTTTAATTTGGCCTCTCCGAAGCAGCTTTCGGAAGTACTCTTCGACGAACGCAAACTTCCTGTACAGAAGCGAACAAAGACAGGGTTCTCGACAGACACCTCTGTACTCGAAGAGTTGGCGTCGCTCGATCCGGTTCCTCAGCTCATTTTACGGCACAGACTTTTGACAAAACTCAAAAATACCTATATTGAGCCTCTTGCTGAGCTTGCGGCGGCGCAGGGCCGAGTACATACGACATTCGTTCAAACCGGAGCGGCGACGGGGAGGCTCTCGAGCAGAGACCCCAACCTGCAGAATATCCCCATTCGTGAAGAAGAGGGAAGAAAAATTCGAGCGGCATTCATCGCCGAGCCGGGCAACCTTCTCATCTCTGCAGACTATTCTCAAATCGAGCTTGCCGTCATGGCGCATCTTTCCAAAGACCCCAATTTGATAAAGGCTTTCAAAGAGGGGGTGGACATTCACAAGCGGACGGCTTCCTTGATCTTTGGAATACCCGAAGAGCAGGTCGATGCAGACCAACGTAGAATTGCCAAGACCATAAATTTTGGTGTGATCTATGGCATGAGTGCTTTCAGACTGGCGAGAGATCTGGGAATTTCAAACACTCTTGCGAAGAACTTCATCGACTCGTATTTCTCGACATATGCCGGTATTGCCGAATTCATACAAAAGACAATCCAGCACGCCCAAGAAACTGGAATCTCGTCGACACTATTCGGCCGAAAACGGAGGATCCTCGGAATTCACTCAAAAAACAAAACAGAACAGCAAGCCGCACAGAGGGTCGCCGTCAATACTCCCATTCAAGGCACTGCGGCGGATATCGTCAAAATTGCGATGATAAAGGTACACCACGCGCTCCGAGAAAAAATGCCGGAAGTACAAATGCTCTTGCAAGTCCACGATGAGCTTATCTTTGAGGCTCCTCATACTCTTGTCCCTCGAGCGATGGAACTTATACAAGATGAAATGGAACATGCGGTGCAGCTTGATATACCCCTGAGGGTCAGCATGGAGTCTGCGGCGTCCTGGGGCGACATGCATCTCTAGGATTCTGAAACCATACCCATACGAAGAGGTGCACAATGTGTATCATAGGCCTTACTGGTGGATACTGCGCTGGGAAAAATGAAGTGGCGAATATCCTCGTTCGTTATGGCTGGGACGTTATCGATGTCGACAAGCTAGGGCATGCTGCGCTCTTGCAGGTGTCGGATCAGCTCATAAACACTTTTGGCGACTCTATACGAAAAGAAGATGGGAGTGTCGACCGAAAAAAGCTCGGGGAAATAGTCTTTTCAGATAAAAAAATGTTGAACGTACTAGAATCCATAGTGCATCCCCTCACGCTGTCGTTGCTCGACCAAGAAATAAAAAAGGCCCAAGAGAATCGGGTCAAAGAAATCTGTATCAATGCCGCCTTACTGTATCGCTTCCATCAGGTCAAGTATTGCAAAGCAGTCATCGAAGTACGCGCTCCCCTGTACCAGAGAATCATGCGAGCACAAGAGAGAGATCATGTTTCGATGGCGGGCGCCCTACAAAGAATAGAAAATCAAAAATATTTGTGGGGCATGAGACCACACGAGGGCATTCCAATTTATATGCTGTGGAATACGAGAACGTTTGCCGACTTGGAAGCCGACACGGCAGTCATATTACGGAAAATTGTTGGCGATGATAGATCATAATTCTTCAATAAGCGATGAGTTCTGCCGATAATAGTCCTGTAGAGGTGCAGCGATGTCAGATCGTTCAAAGAAGATTCTCTGGATTGCAGTCGCAGTAAGCGGATTTGCACTCATAGTCTTTGTCACCGCTTTTATTCTCTTTCCGCCCAATGATATCTCGCAATCGAAGCCCTTCGATCCGACAGGAAGGTCGCCGGCAAAGCCTCTATCTCCCAATGACTTCTCCGCATTCCCGAGTATCGTCGTTCAATCATCGGAAGAAAATGCTCGGGTTCCCGATACGACGCAAATCGATGGCACCAACGCGCAAAAGCCGACAAGCTCGGTTGTTGTTGTCCCCGCTCCAACGACAAATCAAAAAACGGAAAGTACCCAACCACAGGCGACCACGTCTGCGGTAGACAAAAGTTCCACAGTATCGAAGACTTCTTCCCCGCCCAGTCCGCCCAAAGCTTCGACGCCGACTTCCGAATATTGGATTCAGGTGGGAAGTTTTTCAGAAAAAGGAACCGCGGATAAACTCCGTAAAGAATTCATCGATCGAGACATGAATGCCATTATTGCGATGAAAGAGATCGGCGGCCGCACGTATTATCAAGTGAAGGTCGGCCCCTATGCCTCTTCCGAGGAGGCTAAGAAATGGCTCCTCACGGTGAAGGCAGTGCGTGGGGCAAGCCAGGATGCTTTTGTGACGACGCGCTGAGGGAATACCTGAGGGAATATAGCGCTGCTGTTCACGTCTTCAAGCCATGTCCTATAGAGCCTGTATAGAATGTAACATCGACCGCGTTGCCATAATTTATCATTTGACAGCCGACGATTTGAAGGCTACACTTTTTACAGCACCCTAGTGCTGTCGGACTTGATCCGTCTGAATTTCATAAGAATGAAGGAGGCCTCGATGAGAAAGATTGTTTTTGGTCTCGTCGCAATGCTCATGCTGGTTTCAATTGCCTTGCCCGCTACCGCACAGGCAAAAAAACCTTTAAAAGTAGCCTTCGTCTATATTGGCCCACCGGGGGACCTTGGTTGGACGTATGAGCACGAGCGCGGCCGGCTTGCCCTGCAGCAATATTTCGGCGATAAAATCGAGACGAAATATGTCGAGAATGTGCCGGAAGGTCCTGATGCAGAACGCATTATCCGCCAGTATGCGATTCAAGGCTTCGATGTCATTTTTACCACCAGTTTTGGATATATGGATCCAACATATGCGGTGGCCCAAGAATTCCCTAACGTCATTTTCGAGCATTGTTCCGGTTATAAAACAGCTCCCAATATGGCAACCTATTTTGGCCGCATTGAGGAGGCGCGCTACCTTACGGGGATTATCGCCGGTCGTATGACGAAGACAAACAAAATCGGTTATGTCGCAGCCTTCGGTATTCCCGAAGTCGTGCGAGGAATCAATGGTTTCACGCTTGGGGTACGCTCGGTGAATCCGAACGCAAAAGTTCAAGTTGTGTGGACAAATACGTGGTATGACCCGGTAAAAGAGCGGGAAGCTGCAGTCGCCTTGCTCGACGCCGGCTGCGATATTATTGCACAGCACCAAGACACCACGGAACCACAAAAAGCAGCACAAGAGCGTGGAAAGCTCTCCATCGGGTACGATTCCGACATGGGCAAATTTGTGGGGGATACGGTGCTGGCCAGCGCAATGTGGAACTGGGAGACCTATTACATTGCCACCATTCAGAATGTCTTGAACGGCACCTGGAAAACGCACCAGTTTTGGGGTGGTATAAAAGACAATATCACGAGGCTCTCCGAGCTGAGCCCGCGAGTGCCCGCGAATGTCAGAAAAGAAGTCGAGGATGCTCAAAAAAAGATCCTGGGCGGATGGAGTATTTTTACCGGTCCGATAAAAGATCAAACAGGCAAGGTCGTATATAAGGCCGGTGAAGTAATTCCCGACGATGAACAGCTTTCGATGGATTGGTTTGTCGAAGGGGTTGTCGGCAAGGTGCAATGAATCATTCCGTTGCCGGTATGCGTTTTTTCAGGACCGCATACCGGCTTTTTTGTATCTTAGGAAATATCGATGAAGAATACGCCCATCCCAAAAGTCGAAATGCAACATGTCTCCAAATCGTTTCCAGGGGTCCTTGCCAATGATTGTGTCGATCTGAAGCTCCATAAAGGAGAGGTGTTGGCGCTCCTTGGGGAGAACGGAGCGGGAAAAACGACATTGATGAACATACTTTGCGGCCTTTATCGGCCGGATAGCGGAATGATTTTCATCGACGGTAGACAGGTGGAAATTCAATCTCCCCGCGATGCACAAAAGTACGGCATAGGTATGGTGCATCAGCACTTTAAGCTCGTCGATTCAATGAGTGTACTCGAGAACATCATCCTCGGCCTTCGCAATGAACCTTTTGTGCTCGACCTGCAACGAGTACGGAATCGGCTTGTGGCATTGGCGGCCCAGTATCATCTCGATGTCGATCCTGATGTGAGCGTTTGGCAACTCTCCGTGGGAGAACAGCAGCGGGTCGAAATTCTGAAGCTTCTCTATAGGGATGCCGAGATATTGATTTTGGACGAGCCCACGGCTGTTTTGACGCCCCAAGAGTCACATGAGCTCGGCAGGGTTGTGCATGTGATGAAACAAGAGGGCAAATCTGCGATTTTTATCACCCACAAAATGGAAGAGGTGATGGAGTTTTCGGATCGTGTGATGGTCTTGCGGAAGGGGAAAGTCGTCGCCGAGGTGAACACGGCAGAGACCACGCCGAGAGCGCTTGCCAAAATGATGGTCGGACGCGATGTGCTGTTCCAAATCGACAAAAAAACCGCAAGCCCGGGCAACGTAGTGCTCGAGCTTTCCCGTATCGAAGCGCTTGGGGACAGAGGGTTGCCTGCGCTCAAAGATGTATCCTTTCAGCTCAGGGCTGGGGAAATTCTCGGCGTTGCGGGTGTCGCAGGCAATGGTCAAACGGAACTTGCCGAAGTCATAACCGGACTTAGGCGATCTACAAAGGGAAAACTTACAATCGCCGGCGAAGATATGACCAATAGCCCCCCGCTTCAAATTATTCGTCGTGGAGTGGCGCATATCCCTCAGGACCGAACATCGGTCGGCGCAGTGGGCGATCTGAGTGTCGCTTCTAATCTGGCCATGAAGCAATATCGATCGAGGCCTCTTTCGGCGGGTTTTTTCCTTTCGCCGAAAAACATATTGGACTTTGCACGGACGCTCATCGAGAAATTTCACATCTTCACGCCGTCCCCACAGACACAGGTCAAATTCCTTTCGGGCGGGAATATTCAAAAAACAATCCTCGCCCGTGAAATCGAGGCAGCCAAAACTGTCTTGGTGGCGGTCTATCCTTCTCGAGGGCTCGATATCGGCGCGACAGAAACAGTTCACCGCCTGCTTGTGAGCCAGCGTGATGCTGGTCTCGGTGTACTCTTTTTTTCCGAGGATCTGGACGAGCTCTTGCACATTTCGGACCGGATCGCAGTGCTCTTTGAAGGGAGAATAATGGGTATTTTCGATGCAAACGAAGTCACCATCGAGCGTCTAGGAATGCTCATGGCGGGCGTACGCGAGGAGGAAGGCGCATGAGACTCCTCTTTGAAAAACGAAAATCGACCTCTGTCGCCGCACTCGTGCTTGTGCCTGTCGTCTCGTTCTTGGTCTCTCTTGTATTGACCGCACTCCTGCTTCAGATCTTCGACGCGAACCCTTTCACAACTTTTGCGGCCATGGCGGTAGGCGCTTTTGGCTCCTCTCACGGTTTTGCCGAGACGCTGGTAAAGGCGATACCGCTCATGCTGACGGGACTCGGTGTCGCGATCGCCTTCAAGTTAAAATTCTGGAATATCGGCGCCGAAGGACAACTTACCATGGGCGGCGTCGCTGCGGCAGGAGTTGCTCTCTTTTTGGAGCCCTATCTCCCGGGGCAGTCTCTTCTCTTGGGTGCTGTTTTGGGTGGACTTGTGGCGGGGGCGCTGTGGGCAGGCATTCCGGCGATTCTCAAGACTTCGCTTGGGGTAGACGAGACGCTCGTCACGCTGATGATGAACTATATCGCGATTCTCTACGCCGAGTTTTTGTACTATGGGCCATGGCGCGATCCAAAAGGATATGGCTTCCCGGGCTCCCGAATGTTTCCGGAGGACGCATGGCTTCCTCGCATTATGGGGCGAGCGCATGCAGGTATATGGGTTGCGCTCGTTCTTGCAATAGTTCTTTGGATTGTCCTAAAGCGCACTCGATGGGGCTATGAAATTCAAATTATCGGCGCCAGCCAGAAAGCGGCGAGGTATCAGGGCATTGCGGTCGAGCGGAACATCGTGCTGGCGATCATGCTCTCTGGTGCGCTGTGTGGGCTCGCGGGCGCATTCGAGGTGACTGGTATCTCGCACCGGCTCCAGCAGGGGCTTACGATCGGGTATGGCTATACTGCCATTATCGTGGCATGGATGAGCCAACTCAACCCTCTGGCTGTGCCATTTGTCGCGCTCGCACTTGCGGCCCTCGCGGTTGGAGGGGACCAGGTACAGATGGTGATGGGGCTGCCGGCAGCCATGGGAGTCGTGATGCAGGGACTGATTCTCTTCCCCATGCTCGCAGGTTCTCTCTTCACTGAGTATACGCTGAAAGTGGTCGGGAGCGAGAAAAGCGCGGTCTGCTATGACCAGTTGAAGGAGTAAGCGTATGGATTTCCTCAATTCGGTTTTGACGATCACCATCCGCGCGGGGACCAGCCTCACCTTTGCGACGATTGGAGAAATTCTCACGGAGCGCAGTGGTATTCTCAATCTCGGTGTCGAGGGCACGATGCTGATGGGAGCTCTCTCCGCATTTGTTACGGTCTTCTATACTCATAGCCTCGTGCTTGGATTTTTGGTGGCGATCGGCATCGGCGGCCTCCTTGCGCTTCTGCATGCTTTTCTGACCACCACGATGAGGGCAAATCAGGTGGTGTCGGGGCTCTCCATTACGCTTTTCGGCACTGGATTCTCGTCGTTTTTGGGTCAGCGTTTGGGACCTGCGACGAACAATTTCAGGCTCGTCGGGCTGCGCGCCGAGCGTATTGCACCGCTCACGCCGGGATGGGCCGAGAATATTCCAATTCTCGGGGCATTTTTGAACCAGGACATTCTGACCTATATCGTCTATCTGTTGATTCCCGTTGCCTGGTTCTTCCTCTATAAGACACGGCCAGGCCTCTGGCTCCGCGCTGTGGGAGAGAATCCACAGACTGCGGACGCGATGGGCATCAATGTGATCAAGACACGCTATCTCTATACTATTATTGGGGGCATGCTGATCGCGTTGGGAGGGGCACACCTCTCGCTTTCCTATACACCGGGCTGGTCCGAGAACATCACTGGAGGGCGAGGATGGATCGTCATTGCGCTGGTGATCTTTTCAATGTGGAACCCCGCCCGCGCGGTGTGGGGGGCTCTCCTCTTTGGGGGAATCAACGCCGTACAATTTCGTCTCCAAGCCTCGGGCACGAGCATCCCCGCAAGCTTTCTCAATATGCTTCCCTATATTGGCACAATAGCGGTGCTTGTCCTAATGACGTGGTGGGAAGCACTCTCAAAAAAGGTCGGTGCGCCTGCAGCGCTCGGGACATCGTACATGAGGGAAGATAAATGAAGAGGGATATCATCGATGCAGCGACGAGAAAGACTCTATGCGATGTAAATTATACACATTGTACGGTCGTGGATGTTTTTTCCGGCTGCTTTCTCGAACACTCGACGGTCTCTGTCAAAGGAGGGTATGTCGTCGGCATAAACGATGGCTTCACCGCGAAGGAGACCATTGACCTCGAAGGGTTGTTCTTGGCCCCCGGGCTCATCGATGCTCATGTACACATCGAATCTTCTTTGCTCACGCCTGCGGAGTATGCCAAGATCGTTGTTCCACGAGGTACGACGACGGTGATCGCCGATCCTCATGAGATTGCAAATGTGATGGGATACGACGGCATGCGCTACATGCTCAATGTTTCGCAGAATATCCCTCTCGATGTGTACTTCATGGTGCCTTCGTGCGTGCCTGCGACGGGCTTCGACACCGCAGGCGCGGCGCTCTATGCCTCGGACATGCACCAGTTTTTGCATGAACCACGAGTGCTGGGCTTGGGTGAAGTCATGAATTATCCGGGAGTTCTAGCACAGGACCCCCAGCTTATGGATAAAATTGCGCTGTTTACGTCGAGCGGAAGGCCTATCGACGGCCATTCTCCGGGATTGCGCGGCGCGAGCCTTTCCGCCTACATTGCAGCAGGCATCGGCTCCGACCACGAGTGTACGACTCCAGAAGAAGTTCTGGAGAAGGTCAGCAAGGGCATGTACATCATGCTGAGGGAAGGCTCCACTGCCAAAGATCTGCGGGCCCTGCTACCGGCGCTGCGACGGGAAAATGTCGGCCGCTTTATGCTTTGCTCGGACGATCGGCACTGTAATGACTTGCGCGATGAAGGACACATGGATTTCTCGCTCCGGCTCATGCTCGAAGCGGGTATCGATCCGATCGATGCCATTCGCATTGCCTCGAACAATGCAGCGCGCTGGTTTGGAATCCCGGCGCAAGGAGCGATTGCCCCTGGCTATAAGGCCGATTTTATAGCCTTTTCTTCCTTTAAAAACTTCGAGGTAAAAGTAGTCATCAAAAATGGCTGCGTCGTTGCCCAAAACGGCAAACTCATCCAGACCTTCTCGACAGCGCCGACGGCCATCCGCGACTCGGTGAATATCAAGTGGCTCACGAAAGAGGATTTTGCGATTCCCGACAAGGGCAAGGCCGTGCGAGTGATCGAGGTACACAAGGAGTCGCTCCTCACCGGCCATGGCATCGCGAGAGTTCCTGTCGAAGATGGTTTTCTGGTGTCGGATCTTGCCCACGATATTCTCAAAATATTCGTGATCGAACGGCATACGGGATCAGGCAATATTGGAAAAGGATTCATCCGTGGTCTTGGGCTTACGCGCGGGGCGATCGGCAGCACGATAAGCCACGATTCGCACAATATGATCATTGCAGGCGTGGACGATCTCTCGATTTTCAAGGCCGCCCGCCATCTCAACAAGATTCGCGGAGGCCTGGTGTACACGGTGGGCGATACCATATTGCTCGACCTTCCCCTGCCCGTGGCCGGCCTCATGAGCGACAAGTCTGCAGATTTTGTGATCGAGAGGCTCAGTGCCTTCGAGAGACTCTTCAAAGAGGCAGGGCTGACTGCGACCTCTCCGCTCATGACGCTGTCGTTTATGGCGCTGCCGGTGATTCCAAGCCTTAAGATTACGGACATGGGGCTCGTCGACGTCGACAAGTTCGAAAAGGTCTCGCTCTATGTCGACGAAAACGTCGACTAAAAGAAGACCTTGAGCCATGGAATACAGGAAGCGCTCTTCCTCAAGGTATGGTATACTTTCTTCATCGGGAGATGACCAAATGGCGTCGTTGAACCTAAAAGTCAACAGTACATGGCGAGAATTGCATTCGGCGGAGGGCACACCTGCACTCGATGTTATTCGGGGCGAACTGGCCCTGACATCGACAAAAGAAGGCTGTAGAGAAGGCGACTGCGGCGCGTGCGCGGTGTTGGTTGGTGAACATGTCGGCAATAGTGTACGGTACAGGGCTGTGCCCTCATGTCTTCTTCCATTAGGAACACTACAAGGTAAGCACCTACTGACACTGGAGGGGTTGGTGGAGGGGGCAGAGGATGGGCTTACCCCTGTCATGCGCGCCTTTCTCGACGAAAACGCGAGCCAGTGTGGATTCTGCACTCCGGGTTTCATCATTGCGCTGACCTCCTGGCTCGCGGAGTCACAGGTGCCTGACCTTGCGGGGGCTCTGCGGGCAATCGACGGCAACCTCTGTCGCTGTACGGGCTACGGTGCCATCCAAAG
>Ga0067045_1027932_pt1 | contig 49930 bp, 58 predicted proteins | sample TerdegcTABiofilm_FD_59184 | JGI IMG/M metagenome (GOLD analysis project Ga0067045, IMG submission 59184) | Combined Assembly of (Gp0054472, Gp0054536) Wastewater bioreactor microbial communities from Singapore -Terephthalate degrading...
TGCGCTCGCACTCGCAAAGCAAAATCAACCGGCCAGGTAGCTCAGTTGGTAGAGCAGCGGACTGAAAATCCGCGTGTCGGCAGTTCGATTCTGCCCCTGGCCACCAATACACAAAGGTCAACAGTTCGCTGTTGGCCTTTTTTCTTGCGCACTCCCGCGTGTTCGCGGGGACTCCTGCGGATTCCTGCGGACTTCCTTCCTCCGGTCGTCTCGCCCATCTCGGCCCCATTTCGCTCTCTCCTGGCCATTCTTCTCTTCAGCCTCGCTCGCCGGCTAAGGGCCGAAGTCCGCAGAGGCCGCAACGTGGACCTATACAGATCAATGGGTTACGTGCTGACGAATCAAACGGTTGGATTGCGGCATCGGCAGGCAAAGGAAACCATGGACGTTGTGTTTTGTCGGCAGTTCTTGACAGCTACCGACGTTTCGCAACATTATGACGACATGGACAGTTCGCACCAGAGCATTCTGGATCTTGCCGCCCAGCGCGGCCTTATTCGCCCACGCGATCTCAATGAGCGTGGGCTGCCCACGATCGCCCTCACGCGGCTGGTGCGGCAAGGGCTGCTCCAGCGCGTGGGACGGGGCCTGTACGCAATTCCGGACCGGGCCGTCTCGGAACACGGCGCACTCTCCGAGGTGGCACGCAAGCACCCGCAAGCCATCGTCTGCCTGCTGTCGGCACTGCGCCTACATGAACTCACCACACAGTCGCCGTTCGAGGTCTGGCTGGCAATTCCCAACAAGGCACGCGCGCCAAAGATGGACTATCCCCCGCTGCGCATCGTGCGCTTCTCTGGCGCCGCGCTGACGGAGGGGGTCGAGGAGCACCTCATCGATGGTGTGCCGGTGCGCGTGACCAACGTCGCCCGGACCGTGGCTGACTGCTTCAAGTTCCGCAACAAGATCGGCCTCGATGTCGCGCTGGAGGCGCTACAGGAGTCCTGGCGTGCCAAGCGCGTCAGCATGGATGAACTTTGGCGTTTTGCTGCGCTGTGCCGTGTGGCCAATGTGATGCGCCCCTACATGGAAAGCCTGTCATGAACCAGCGCAACATGGCCGCCTCGGTGCGCGCCCGCCTGCTCAACCGCGCCCGCGAGACCCGGCAAGACTTCAATCTGATCTTGACCCGCTATGCGCTTGAGCGCCTGCTTTACCGGCTCAGCATCTCCCCCCACGCCGACCAGTTCCTGCTGAAAGGTGCGCTGCTGTTCGACTTGTGGTTCGACATCCCGCATCGTCCGACACGCGACGCCGATCTGCTGGGCTTCGGCTCGGCCGAGATCCCGCATGTCGAGGTGGCGTTTCGGGACATCTGTACGGTGGAACTGGACGACGGCATACGCTTCCAGCCTGACTCGGTACACGCGGAGGAGATCCGCAAGGAAGCCAACTACTCCGGTGTCCGGGTCACGCTGATCGGCCTGTTGGACGGTGCCCGATGCCACGTGCAGGTCGACGTGGGTTTCGGCGACGCCGTGACGCCCGGCCCCGAGGCCGTCGACTACCCGGTAATGCTGCCGGACATGCCAGCCCCGAAGCTGCGCGCCTACCCCCGCTACACGGTTGTCGCCGAGAAGCTGGAGGCACTGGTGTCGCTCGGCATCGCCAACAGCCGCATGAAGGATTACTTCGATCTCTGGATCTTGTCGCGCTACACCAACTTCGACGGCGCGCTCCTGTGCAAGGCGATCCACGCCACCTTCGAGCGCCGCAGGACACCGCTGCCGGATGGCGTCCCTTTCGGATTGAGCGACGAATTCGCGCAGGATCGGCAGAAGCAGACTCAGTGGCAAGCATTCTTGAGGAAGAATGCCTTGGATGAGCTTCAGCTTTCCGAGGTCGTTGCCGGTCTGCGTGCCTTCCTGTCATTCCCGCTAGACGCGCTCCAGCAAGGTGCTGCATTTCCGCAAACATGGCTTGCCGGAAACGGGTGGATGTCGAGCGGCGAGGAATCGGGCCGATGACCTGGAATCCCGATCTGCTCTTGGAGGATTTTCACCGTGTCGCCGGCATGGCTGGCGTCTCGTTGGCGCTTGATGCCATCGCGATCGAGCGGTGCCCTGCGCCGCACGTGCCGCCCAAGACATTACCGCCCGGCACCATGGCGGTGTACGTCTTCTCGTTTGGGCCTCATGTGCTGAAGGTCGGGAAGGTCGGCCCCAACAGCGCTGCTCGCTACACGGCTCAACACTACAACGCCGGCAGCGCGAAGAGCACTCTGGCAGCATCGTGGATCAAACACGGCGAGCGCATCGGCGTCGCCGGCCTGAACGAAACGAACGTCCCCGGCTGGATCAGGGAGCACACCGATCGGGTGAACTTCATCCTCGATGCGTCGCTCGGTGTCCACGTCCTCAACCTCCTCGAGGCATTTCTGCAGTGCCGCCTCCGGCCTGAGTTCGAGGGATTTGCCAGCCAACGGATCGATCGCGAGGGCGGACAGGCATGAAAGAGGACATCCTCGAACAAATGGTGGACGAGTACCTGCAGCACAAAGGGTACTTCACCCGGCACAACATCAAGTTTCGACCTGCCGGCGATCATGTGGAGTACGACACCCGCCAGGATGCCGTGCATAGCGACATCGACGTGATCGGCATCCATCCGCGACTCGACGGCGCGCGTCGGGTGATGGTCGTGAGCTGCAAGAGCTGGCAGGGTGGCTTTCGTCCCGAATACTGGGTCGATGCGATCGCCAAGAACAAGGTGGTCTCGGGGCGTGAGGCCTGGCGCGGGTTTCGCGAGCTGACCAAGGAGAAATGGGCAACGGCGTTCAGGGCGACGGTCGCCGAGCTGACGGGATCGTCCTCGTTCACCTACATCACGGCCGTCACGAAAGTCGTGGGCAGCCGAGCGGCGTGGCAGGACAACGCGACGTTCCGCGAGAATCTCGGCGGCAACCCCATCGAGATACTGACCTTCGGCGACATGCTGAAAGAACTCTTTCCGTCCATCGACACGACTCCGGCCTCATCGGAAGTTGGACGGGTTCTGCAGCTGATCAAGGCGTCAGGCTGGTCTCTCGACAAGTAATCCAACCCGAAGGATGCACGTGCGACGGTAATCAGGGATTGATGATGGCCCGCTGCTCGTCCCATAGCAGTGGCGTCCCCGACGCCAGATCGAACAGGGTCACCTCCGGCGGCAGGGTCTCGTCGAGGATGGCGGCGACGATGTCCGGCGCCAGGGTGGTGAGGTTCACCATCCGACTCACATAGGCCCGATCCATCCCCTCGCGCTCGGCCACCTCGGATAGCGTGCGCGCCTCGCCGGACTCCACCATCGCCAGCCAGCGGTGGCCGCGGGCGAGCGCGAGCTGGATCGGCGTCGGCGTGTCATCCCAGGGACGGGGCTGGACAGCGCTGCCGTCCGGAAGGGCCACGGCCTTGCGGCTGCCGCGGCGCTTGATCCGGATCGGCACAGCGATGGTAAGGCTGCCGTCGCTCGCGGTGATCACCTCTGGCTGACCGGTCTTGTCGATCAAGATTTCATTCATGCCACGGCCTCCTCAAGGGTTTCCGGGGCGGGCTCGGGGCGCAGCTCCAGGGCGAGCACCTCGATGCCGTTGGGCCGGAACCGCACCTCGATGTCGTCCGGCGAGACGATCACCTTGTCGATGAGGAGCCGCACGATGCGCTGCTGCTCGGCCGGGAAGAGCTGATCCCAAATCGCATCCAGCCGGGTCATGGCCACCGTGACCTGGGCCTCGTCCAGGGAGGGGTCGAGCCGGGCGGCGCGCTCGGCCACCCCGGCGACCATGGCCGGGGCGCGCAGCACCCGGCGCATCTGCTCCAGCACGGCGGCCTCCAGTTCACCGGCCGGCAGGCGCGGCAGCCCGGAGGCGCCGGCGTGCTCCTTGTTCTCCCGCGTCGGCAGGTAGTAGCGGTAGATACGTCCGTTCTTCTTGCGCGTGGACCAGGGCGTGAGCGCCCGGCCATCGATCCCCACGACGATCCCCTTGAGCAGGAACGGCACCCGGGCGCGGGTGTTGTTGCCTCGCACACGCGAGTTCTGCGCGAGGATCGCCTGGGCGGCATCCCACAGCCTGCGCTCGACGACGGGCGGGTGTTCGCCCGGATACCACTGATCGCGATGGCGGATCTCGCCCAGGTAGACGCGGTTGTTGAGGATCTTGTAGACGAGGCTCTTGTCGATGGGCTTGCCATCGCGCACCCGCCCGTCTTGGGTAGTCCAGGCCTTGGAGGTCACGCCGTCGAGGCGCAGCTCCTTCACGAGCAGGGTCGAGGACCCGAGCTCGACGAAGCGCTGGAAGATGTGGCGGACGATCTTGGCCTCGCGCTCGTTGGGCACCAACCGCCGGTTCTCGACGTCGTAGCCGAGCGGCGGCACGCCACCCATCCACATGCCCTTGCGCTTGCTGGCGGCGATCTTGTCGCGGATGCGCTCGCCGGTCACCTCGCGCTCGAACTGCGCGAAGGAGAGCAGGATGTTGAGCATCAACCGCCCCATCGAGGTGGTGGTGTTGAACTGCTGGGTGACCGAGACGAAGGAGACCCCGTGGCGCTCGAAGACGTCGATCATTCGCGAGAAGTCAGTCAGCGATCGCGTCAGGCGATCGATCTTGTAGACCACCACGATGTCGATCCTGCCGGCCTCGATGTCGGCCAGCAGCCGCTTGAGCGCCGGCCGGTCCATGTTGCCACCGGAGAAGGCGGGATCGTCGTAGTCGTCGGCCACCGGAATCCAGCCCTCCGCGCGCTGGCTGGCGATGTAGGCGTGGCCGGCGTCACGCTGGGCGTCGATGGAGTTGTACTCCTGGTCGAGCCCCTCGTCGGTGGACTTCCGAGTGTAGACGGCGCAGCGCAGGCGGCGCTTCAGGGCTTCGTTCATCGCCGACCTCCCTGCTTCTTCGGATTCTTCGCCTTGGCCGGTGCCTTCACGCCGAAGAAGAGCGGCCCGGACCAGCGGGTGCCGGTGATCTCGCGGGCGATCATGGACAGGCTCGGGTAGCGCCTGCCCTCGAACTCATACTGTCCGTCCTGGGCGACCGTCACCCGGTGCTCGATCCCCTGGTACTCCCGGGTGAGCACGGTGCCGGGCATCAGCCGGATGTCGCGATCGAGCTTGCGCGCCTTGCCGGTCTCCACCAGGGCCTTGATGCGCCGCTTGTTGCGCTCCAAGAGGCTGGGATCGACCTTGCGGAACTCGATCTCTTGCAGCTTGTACGCGATCCGCCGCTCCATGAACTGGCGATTGGGCGTCGGGTTGTCGCTGCCGAAGAGTTCTCGCCAAAGCGCCCTCATTTCCTCTATCGAGAGATCCGGGAGCCCGGCGATCCGGGCGACGACGCTCGGCGGGGTGGGTGGGACGGTGCTTGCCTTCATGGAGCCTCCTCCAAAGTGTTGTTGACGGGGTGGCTATGAAGGCGCTGGTGGCCGGAGAAGCCAAGCTCAAACTCGCTCTCCGTGGGGTGACCTGCGGACTGCGCGACCGCGGCGTCGCGCAGTCGGACGAGGCCGCGCGCCAGCAAGGACGCGACCTCTTGCCGGCGCTGCTCCGGCGTCATCCGGTCGGGGGGAAGGTGGTTGATCGTGCACATCGGTATCGGTCCTGAACGTCCAACTCGCTCGATGACGAGATTGTCCGGTCAGGCCTCTACCGAGGCCATCAGGGAGTTTCGGGCCGGTGCGGACCGATGGGGGCTGGTGCGAAGGAGTTCGCGGGATCGGGTTGCGCCAAGCGAACAGAATTGGCGATGTTTACAAAACAAAGCTTCATACGTAAACTGTAAACAAAAGAGGACGCTCCCCAATGTTTGGCGAAAGACTGAAACTGGCCCGCAAGCGCTCCGGCCTGTCCCTTCGGGGACTGGCCGATGCCATCAACCATGCGGTCAGTGCCCAGGCGATCGGCCGCTATGAGCGCAACGAGATGCTGCCCGGTTCGGCGACCGCCCTGAAACTCGCCAAGGCGCTCGGCGTCCCGCTGAGCTACCTGTTCAGCCCCTCGGAGATCCGCATCGAGGGGGTGGAGTTTCGCAAGACCGCTGCGACCCGGGCCCAGGAGCGCGCCATGGTGGAAGCCGCCGTCCTGGACAGCCTCGACCGCTACCTGCTCGTCGAAGACCTGCTGGAGATCGGCAGCCATGTGTGGGACAAGCCCGAAGGGGCTCCCTTCAAGGTCTCCGACCTCGATGATGCGGAGACCGCCGCCGAGAGCGTCCGCAAGGCCTGGAACCTGGGTGGCGACGCGATCCCCAACGTTACCGAGCTGCTCGAAGAGCACGGCATCAAGGTGCTCAAGCTCGACTTCCCGCTCTCGGTCGACGGACTGACCTGCCGGGTGGCGCGGCCGGGCCAGGAGAAGGTACCGGTCATCGTGGGTTCGGTGGCGAAATCGGTGGAACGCCGGCGCTTCACCCTGGCTCACGAGCTCGGCCATATGGTGATGGCCATCGACGGCGACCTGGACGAGGAGAAAGCGTGCCAGCGCTTCGCCAGCGCCCTCTTGATGCCCCGGGAGGACCTGCTGTTCGAGGTCGGGCAGCGCCGCCATGCCTTCGGCTATGCCGAGATCATCGAGATCAAGCGCATGTACGGCGTCAGCGCCGCCGCCCTGATCGTCCGGCTGCGCGATCTCGGCGTCATCACCGAGGGGACCTTGCAGGCCGTGTTTCGCGGCATCGGCCGCACCTGGCGCAAGGCCGAGCCCGAGCCGCTCCCGGAAAACGAGGAACCCCGGCGCTTCCAGCGCCTGGTGCTCCGCGCCCTTGCTGAGGACATCATCTCGCTTCCCAAAGCCGCAGAGCTGCTGCGCACGAGCACGGGCGAGGTGAGCCGGATCATGTCAGGACCCGCGGAGTGACCTATCGTGCGGGTATTGGTGAGCGACGCCTCGATTCTGATTGAGCTGGCGAAATGGTCCCTCCTCGAGGCGCTCTTCAAGCTGCCGTTCGAGTTTGCGGTACCCGACGCCCTGTACGAGGACGAGCTCATCGATCTCGGTGAGATCGATCGGGAGCAGCTCAAGGGGTTGGGCCTGCGGGTCGAGTCCCTGGATGCGGAAGGCATGGCCCGAGCCGTCACTTATCAGACGGCCCGGCCCAAGCTCACCCTCCACGACTGCCTTGCCGTCACCCTGGCCGTGACGAACGACTGGCCGTTGCTGACGGGTGACAAGCGCATGCGTGCCCTCGCCGACGAAGAGCACCTCGAGGTGCACGGCGTCTTGTGGGTCATCGACCGGTTTGCCGAGCACCGCATCGTGCGCAAGCCCACGCTCGCCAAGGCGCTGCGCGGCATGCTGGACGACCCGCGGACACGGCTGCCGAATGCCGAGATCAATAAGCGGCTCGCCCTCTTCACCGCGAAGCAAGATTGAGCGGCCGGCACTGACGCCCGGAAAGGATTCTTCGTCACATGGGAGAACAAGAACGAATGAACGATGCTGAAAACTTGGCCAAGCTGCTCGGGCACCTGAAGCCCGAGCTGTTTCGCGCCTTCATGGCGGAGGAGTTCGGGCTCGTCATGCCAGAACTCGAAAAGAAGAAGACCAAGACGGAACATCGCCAAGTCATGGAGGCTGTGCTGGCCGCCTTGCCCGTACTGGAGCGGCAGAGGATCGAGGAGGTCGCCGAGAAGATCATCCTGTTGACTGACGGTGCAGGTCAGGATGTCGTCGACGGATTCCGGGACGGCATCTTCGATGATGCGGATCGTGAAGCTTTCGATGCCTTGCGCGACCAATACGAACGTGCCTTGTGGCTGTACGCGAACGCCGCCGAGATCTTCAAGGAAGCGCTGGATGCCCGGCAGGCCGACGTGTTCCGCCAGAGCGTCACGTGCTACTCGGGCTTCGTCGCGCCGAAGGCTCTCGTCATGGCCACTGATGAGAAGGCGAAGGAGGCGTTCCACGAGAACGTGGCGCGGCAGCTCGGTTGCGCCAAGGACGACGTCGCCATTCAGATCTTCAAGCGGCTGCGGCCGAACTCGCAGACCGGCGAGGACGTCGATCTGTACCAGATCAGCGTCCACAACAACCGCCCGCCCGAGATCATCGACTGCGTGCAGGCGAGCGAGTTGGTGGCCCAGGAAGTGGTTCGCGCCGTATCCTCCCACATTACCTACGAGCCGGCCAACGGCCACCTGGAGGTGCTGTCCAGGGAGACCGACGGGCGCGAGGCGCTGGCGCGTATCGCTGCGGACTGTCTGCTGCAGTCTCCCTTCTCGGGCGAGAGGATCCCGCTCAAGCAGTACGACTACCAAAGCCTCGCGGCGCCGCGCAGCTTCGACCTCTCAGGCGAAAACGTCGCCTCGGTCAAGGTGGCCGAGCTCGGCTACTCGGACTCAAACCACCGCTCGCTATTGGTGAAGATCTGGGCCAAGGACCCCGACGACATCCACACGGCCGCGAAGTCGCTGATCGGCCCATCCTTCGACTTCCGCCATCACCGCCTGACCTACGCCAGATTGTCGATCCGTTTGAAGAAGGTCGGGCGGGAGCGGGCGCGAACGATCTCCGTGATCCTGCGCGACGACAACAAGTGCAACATCAAGACCAAGCGCGAGAAGGACCGCGCGCTGTGCGATCGGCTGCTCGCCAAATGGCAGCTGGTCAAGGAGATCGGCGATGTCGTCGAAGCGCCTGTCGACGAAGTCGCTGCTTGACCTGATCGACCTGTTCGAGCGATCTCGGCAGCCGCTCGTCGATGTCGAGGGACAACGCCTACACGGCGTCCCTGGCTGGGACCTCGCACGTATGACGCGGATGCCGCCCAAGGAGCGGGATGCGTGGCTCGAATGCATCGGGTACTCCGGCTCCTACCCGGCGCCATGCCGCGACGAACACGTTCCCGTCGAACTGGAGGAAGACGACGATCCATCCCGGTACCGGTATCGCTGCCCGGAAACCTTCCGGCTGAAATTCCTCGAAGCCGCGGAAGCGGCAGTCTATGCCGTTCGCCCCACCGCGTTTCTCGGCGTGGTCGCCGACCTGCTCGACATTCCGAAGGCGCTGCGCAAAGGGATCGACTCGCCCTCAATTGATGGAGTGCTCTGGAATCTCGGCAAAGCTCGGGTCGGCCCGGCACACACTGACGTCTGGTTCGCGCGCGGCCTCGCGCAATCGGTTGAAGACATCTTCCGGCACTTCCATTCCCCGACCCTGCCGGATCAAGGCCTGATCCTGACGTCGGGACAGCCATTGCCCGAGTTCGTGCGTCCCCCCAGGAACTACCGATTCGCGGCGGTGCGCCAGGTACTCGTCGACTACGTGACAACACCCACCGTGGACATGGACCTGCTCCATCGCATCCTGGCGACGCCTGCGGACGGGATGCTTCGCCCGCTCCTACCGGTCCACTTCGACGAGTACACCAACACGCTCACCATCCGCAGCAAGAGCAACAAGCCCTGGGTGATCAAGGGCGAACGCCAAGCGGCGGCCGTCCGCTACATGTACGAGCAGGCAATGAACGACCGTTGGCTGTTGCCAGCCGGCGAAATCTTGGGGGCCGCATACCCGGACAAGAAAACCGCCCGCAGCCAGCGCATGCAGAACCTCTTCAGCGGCAACACCGAGTGGGAGGACTACATCGCCAACCCCGAGAAGGGCAAGTACGGGTTCCTGCTCGACTGACCCCAGCATCTTCCCGTCCCTGTTCCGCATGACCGCCTTCGGGCGGTTTTTTGTTTTCTGTGGCCCGTATTTCCCCGTTTCGGCCGGGCCCGTACATCCGCCCGTACATGGTGGTGGCGGACGCCCGCACATCACGAATCCGACACTGACCTCACGTTTTCGCAATCACCCGAAAGGAGAAAAACGTGAGTATCAAACACCTCAACCAACGCCAACTGGCCGACCGTTGGGGCGTCAGCGAAGCCACCTTGGAACGCTGGCGCTCCGAAGGGATCGGGCCGGTCTTTCTGAAGATCCAAGGCCGCGTGCTCTACCGCGTCGAGGACGTCGAGTCCTACGAGGCGGAGTGCCTGCGCAAGAGCACCTCCGAGCGCGTCGGCGCGGGAGGTGTCGCATGAGCCGCCTCACCCCCGACCAGGTTCTCGCCACGCCGGCCGGCGAGCTGGCCGCGCTGCAAAGCGAGGCGCTGTTCCAGCTGAAGAACGATGCCGCCGATCTGCTCTCGGTGGCCCGCGCCATCGTCGAGCACATCGACCGGGCACTCGAACTGAAATACGCCGACCGCGCCCATGCCCTGCGCCTGGCCGCCGGCAAGGACACCGGCATCGTGCATTTCGATGACGGCCACGTGCGCGTCACTGCCGACCTACCCAAGCGGGTCGAGTGGGATCAGCGGCGCCTTGCCGAGGTCGTTCGCCGCATCGCCAACGGCGGCGAGGACCCGGCCGAGTACGTCGAGATCAGCTATCGCGTCTCGGAAACCAAGTTCAACGCCTGGCCGGAGTCGCTGAAGAGCGCCTTCGCGCCCGCCCGCACGCTCAAGACCGGCAAGCCCGGCTTCCGCCTCGCCCTGATGAAGGAGTGACCGCCATGTTCAAGAACCGCACTTTGCTCGAGAAGCTGAAGAACAAGCATCCCTACCTGCTGGACGAGTTGCCGGCCACGGTCCGCGTGGATGGTATCGAGATGCCGCTCGAAAGCGCCACCCTGGACCAGATCACCTTCGCCGTCATCGCCCTCGAAAACGAGGTCCGGCCCATCAGCCGCCGCATGAACGCTCTGCGGGAGCTCTACGACCTCGCCCGCAAACACGGCGCACTCGGCGCGCACCGGATCGGAGACGCCTTCGCCGACAAAGGAGGCCGCTCATGACCCTTCCCATCATCTCCGCCGACCAGCGCCTGGCCGAGAAGCGCGGCGTCAAGGGCGTGCTGGTCGGCAAGAGCGGCATCGGCAAGACCTCGCAGCTCTGGACGCTGGCGCCCGAGGCCACCCTGTTCTTCGACCTCGAGGCGGGCGATCTCGCCGTCGAAGGATGGGCCGGCGACACGATCCGGCCGCGCACCTGGCAGGAATGCCGCGACTTCGCGGTGTACATCGGCGGGCCGAACCCGGCGCTGCGCGACGACCAGCCGTTCAGCCAGGCCCACTTCGACGCCGTCTGCGCCCGCTTCGGCGACCCCAGCGTGCTCGACAAGTACGAGACCGTGTTCGTCGACTCGATCACCGTCGCCGGGCGTCTGTGTCTGCAGTGGTGCAAGGGCCAGCCGCAGGCCTACTCCGAGAAGACCGGCAAGCCCGACCTTCGCGGGGCCTACGGCCTGATGGGCCAGGAGATGATCGCCTGGCTCACCCACCTGCAGCACACGCGCGGCAAGAACGTGTGGTTCGTCGGCATCCTCGACGAGCGACTCGACGACTTCAATCGCCGCGTCTTCCAACTGCAGATCGACGGTTCCAAGACCGGGCTCGAGCTGCCGGGCATCGTCGACGAGGTGGTGACGCTGGCCGAGCTCAAGGCCGACGACGGCAGCGCCTACCGCGCCTTCGTCTGCCACACGCTCAATCCCTGGGGCTACCCCGCCAAGGACCGCTCCGGCCGCCTGGACCAGATCGAGGAGCCGCATCTTGGCCGGCTGATGGCCAAGATCGCCGGCCCCGCGCGCCCCGCCCTCGAACGCCTCGACTTCGCGCGCCCCGCGCCTTCCGAACCCGTACAGCAATAAGGAGCCACGACCATGAGTTATTTCGATTTCAACGATGCCAACGAGCAGTCTTCGTTCGACCTGATCCCCAAGGGCACGCTGGTGCGCGTGCGCATGACCATCCGCCCCGGCGGCTTCGACGATGCGAGCCGGGGCTGGACCGGCGGCTACGCCACCCGCAACGACAACACCGGTTCGGTGTACCTCAACTGCGAGTTCGTCGTGATGGAGGGCGAGTACGCCCGCCGCAAGATGTGGTCGCTGATCGGCCTCCATAGCCCCAAGGGCCCCGAGTGGGCCAATATGGGCCGCGCCTTCGTCAAGGCGATCCTGAACTCCGCGCGCGGCGTCCATCCGGGCGACGCCAGTCCCCAGGCCCAGAACGCCCGGCGCATTGCCGGCTTCGCCGACCTCGACGGCATCGAGTTCCTCGGCAAAGTCGACTGGGAGAAGGATCAGCACGGTCAGGACAAGGCCGTCATCAAGCAGGCGATCCAGCCCGATCACAAGGACTACGCCGCATTGATGGGGGCAGCGCGTGCACCGGTGCCGTCGACCACCACCCCGAACGCCTATGCCCAGGCTACGGGTCGCGCTCCGGTCACGGGCCGCCCGAGCTGGGCGCAGTAAGGGGGGCTGCGGGCATGATGCTTCGTCCCCGTCAGGCCCTGCTGGTGGAGCGCTCGCTCGCCGCGCTCTACCTGCACGGCAACACCCTGGCCATCGGCCCGACCGGCTCCGGCAAGACCATCATGCTGTCGGCGGTCGCCGGCGGCGTGTTGGAGGAGCCCGACGCGAAGGCCTGCATCCTCGCGCACCGCGATGAGCTCACCGCCCAGAACCGGGAGAAGTTCGGCCGGGTCAATCCGGGCGTCGCGACCTCGGTGTTCGATGCCAAGGAGAAGTCCTGGGCCGGGCGCGCCACCTTCGCGATGGTGCAGACGCTCTCACGCGACGCGCATCTCGACGCGATGCCCACGCTCGATCTGCTGGTGGTCGACGAGGCGCACCATGCCGCATCAAAGTCCTATCGGCGCGTGATCGATCGCGTGCTGTCGCGCAACCCCAGGGCGCTGATCTTCGGCGCCACGGCCACGCCCGCACGCAGCGACGGCAAGGGGCTGCGGGAGGTCTTCAGCAACGTGGCCGACCAGATCACCCTGGGCGAGCTCATCGCCTCTGGCCATCTGGTGCCGCCGCGCACCTTCGTCATCGATGTCGGCGCGCAATCGGCCCTCGCCCAGGTGCGTCGCACAGCCACCGACTTCGACATGACCGAGGTGGAGGCGATCCTCAACAAGACGCCGATCACCGACGCGGTGATCCGCCACTGGCGCGAGAAGGCAGGTGAGCGCAAGACCATCGTGTTCTGCTCGACCGTGGCGCACGCGCAGTGCGTGGCCGAGGCGTTCGTCGCCGCAGGCATCCGCGCCGTACTGATTCACGGCGAGTTGTCGGATGCCGAGCGCGCAACCCGCCTGGCCGAGTACGAGACCGGCGATGCCCAGGTCGTGGTCAACGTGGCGGTGCTGACCGAAGGCTACGACTACACGCCCACCTCCTGCGTGGTGCTGCTGCGCCCGAGCTCGCACAAGTCGACGCTGACCCAGATGATCGGTCGTGGGCTGCGGACTATCGATCCGACCGAGCATCCCGGCGTGGTCAAGACCGACTGCATCGTCCTCGACTTCGGCACCGCGACCCTCATGCACGGCTCGCTGGAGCAGGAGGCCAACCTGGACGGCCACCAGCACCAGGGGCAGGCGCCCACCAAGGAGTGCCCCTCCTGCGAGGCATTGGTCCCGCTCGGCTGCCGCGAATGCCCACTGTGCGGCTTCGAGTGGACCATTGATCCGGCCGAGCAGGCGGAAGCCATGGACGACTTCGTCATGACGGAGATCGACCTGCTCAAGCGCTCCAACTTCCGCTGGTGCGATCTCTTCGGCTGCGACGATGCCTTGATGGCCACCGGCCTCCAAGCCTGGGGCGGCATCTTCTTCCTCAACGGGCGCTGGCACGCGGTCGGTGGCGGCCGGAGTCTTCCGCCCCGTCTGCTGGCGGTCGGCGACCGCAGCGTCTGCATGGCCAAGGCGGACGACTGGCTCAACGACAACGAGTCCCTCGACACCGCCCACAAGACCCGCCGCTGGCTCAACGAACCGCCCACCGAGAAGCAGCTGCGCTACCTGCCGCAGGCCATGCGCGCCGACTTCGGGCTCACCCGCTACCAGGCCTCGGCGCTGCTCGCGTTCCAGTTCAACAAGTCGTCGATCCATCGCCTCGTGCTGGCAGCCAACGACGAACACCGGAGGGCGGCGTGATATGCGCGATCTGCGGACGAGAGGGACGCGGCTTCTGCTGGCTGTCGCCGAGGAACGGCTCGCGTGCGCCGGACGGCAAGCGCCTGTTCAAGCGCTTCTGCTCCATGCGCTGCCAGGACATTCATCTGCAACGACTGAAGGCGGGAGGCGGTGTCGTGATCGATCCCACCCATAACGAGAAGGCCGCGATGGAGGCGGTCCTGCCCTCGCTCGGCGAGTACGTGGCGTCCATCGGCATGGACCGGTCGCTCGCGAGCTACACCCGGGAAGAGGTCCTACAACTGGTCGATGTGGTGCTCACCGCCTACTTCGACAACCTGCGGGAGCGCACGCCCGACGATGTGCCGTTTTGAGGAGGCGGTGATGCTCGATTACAACCACCGCCCCAGGTTCCACGAGCGCGTCAACGCTGTCATCGACGAAGCGCTGGCGCGTGAACGGGCAGCACAGGTATCTCGGACCTACCTCGGTGCCTCCCGGCTCGGCGTGGCCTGCGAGCGCGCCCTGCAGTACGAGTACGCCCAGGCCGCGGTCGATCCGGGGCGCGAGCTGCCCGGGCGGGTGTTGCGGGTGTTCGAGGTCGGCCATGCCCTGGAGGATCTGGCGATCCGCTGGCTGCGCCTCGCCGGCTTCGATCTCTACACACGCAAGGCGGACGGCGGGCAGTTTGGTTTTTCCGTCGCCGGCGGCCGCATCCAAGGACACGTCGACGGGATTCTCGCCGCCGGCCCTGCCGACATCGAGCTTGCTTATCCCGCGCTGTGGGAGTGCAAGACGATGAACGACAAGTCCTGGCGCGAGACCGTCAAGCAGGGCGTGACACGTGCCAAGCCGATCTATGCCGCGCAGATTGCCGTCTACCAGGCCTACATGGAAGGCGCCGTGCCGGGCATCGCGAGCAATCCCGCGCTGTTCACCGCCATCAACAAGGACAGCGAGGAGATCTGGTTCGAACTCGTACCGTTCGATGGCGGGCTCGCGCAGCGCATGTCGGATCGGGCCGTGCGCGTCATCACCGCCACCGAGGCGGGCGAGCTGCTGCCCCGGCACGCCACTACGCCGACCCATGTCACATGCAAGTCGTGCCCTTGGCAGGACCGGTGTTGGGGGTCGGCTTGATGGCAGACGTCATTTGGCTCGACTACAACGACGCACCCGAACAGCAGGGAATGGCACTCCCCGATACCGATTCGCTGCGCCGAGGCCTGCTCGAGCGCCTGGAGGCGGTGCTGCTCTACCTGTTCCCGCAGGGCCGCATCCGCGGCGGTAAATTCTATGTCGGCGATATCGACGGCAATCGCGGCAAGAGCCTGGTGGTCGAGCTCGATGGTGAACGGCGTGGGCTGTGGAAGGATTTTGCGACCGACGAAGGCGGCGACGTCATCGATCTGTGGGCCCGTTCCCGTGGACTCTCCGCCCGGCACGACTTCCCCCGGATCGCGGAGGAAATCCGTCAATGGCTCGGGCTTGCACCATCCATCGGTCACACCCCGGAGCGATCGAATGCCCGCAGCGCCCCCGTCGACGAACTCGGCCCTTATACCGCCAAGTGGGACTACCTCACGGCGGATGGCAGACTGATCGCCTGCGTCTACCGCTACGACCCGCCCACCGGCAAGGAGTACCGCCCCTGGGACGTGCGCGCCCGCATGTGGCGCGCCCCCGATCCGCGTCCGCTCTACAACCTGCCGGCCGTGGCCAATGCGCGTGACGTGGTGCTGGTCGAGGGCGAGAAGGCGGCTTGCGCCCTGATCGGGACGGGCATCACGGCGACCACGGCCATGAACGGCGCGCGGGCGCCGATCGACAAGACCGACTGGACGCCGCTCGCGGGCAAGCACGTGCTGGTCTGGCCGGATCGCGACGTCCCGGGCTGGGACTACGCGGAGAACGCCGCCCGTGCCTGCGTGACGGCGGGCGCGGTGTCGGTCGCCATCCTCGTGCCGCCCATGGATAAACCGGACAAGTGGGACGCGGCCGATGCCGTGGCCGAGGGCTTCGACTGCGCCACCTTCATTCGTGAGGGCGAGCGCAGGGTCGTCAAGGGGGCGGCGCCGACACTGCCGACCTTCACCCTGGGTGCGCTGCTCGACGACGACTCGCCGTTGCCGCCCGATCTCATCGCACCGCGCGTGCTCACACCCGGCGGCCTGCTGGTATTCGGCGGTGCGCCCAAGGTCGGCAAGAGTGACTTTCTGCTCGCATGGCTCACGCACATGGCGGCGGGCGCCACCTTCCTCGCCATGACGCCGCCGCGCGCGCTGCGGGTGTTCTATCTGCAAGCCGAGGTGCAGTACCACTACCTGCGCGAGCGTGTGAAGGAGATCCGCCTACCGCCCAGTCGCATCGGTGAAGCGCGCGTCAACTTCGTCGCCACGCCGCAGCTGCGGCTGATCCTGGACGACGCCGGGATCAATCAGGTCATCCCCGCCATCGCGCAGGCCTTCGGCGGCGAGCCGCCCGACATCATCGCCATCGACCCCATCCGCAACGTCTTCGACGGCGGGGAGTCCGGCGGCGAGAACGACAACGCGGCGATGCTCTACTTCCTGTCGCAGCGGGTCGAACGCCTGCGCGATGCGGTGAACCCGGACGCCGGCATCGTGCTGGCCCACCACACCAAAAAACTCGGCAAGAAGCAGTTCGAGGAGGACCCGTTCCAGGCACTGGCCGGGGCCGGCAGCCTGCGCGGTTACTACACCACCGGCATGCTGCTGTTTCGACCGGACGAAACGCGAACCACGCGCCAGCTCTTCTTCGAGCTGCGCAACGGTGCCGCCATCCCGTCGATGCACGTGGACAAGATCCAGGGCGAGTGGCGGGAGGTGGATGCCAACGCGCGGCTGGTGATGAGGGACTATGGCGAGCGCCTCGATGCCGAGCGCCGGCGCAAGCGCGACGCCATCCTGCAGATCCTGTTCGACGAGGCGGCCCAGGGGCGCTGCTACACCGCCAACCAGTTCGCCGAATCCTTCGAAGGCAAGGCCGGTCTGGGCGGCGAGCGCACCATCCGCGAGCGCCTCTCTGCGCTTTCGACCCAGGGTTACATCAAGTACTTCCGCAACGCACAGGACTATGGCCTGCCACGCATCGGCCGCACCAAGTACGGCTACCTGTGCGTGGAAGGCATGGTCTTGCGCATGCCGGCGGGCGAGCCCGACCCCGACACCGGCGAACTGCCGCTGCGCCAAATGCCGGTACTGCCCACTCACTTCAAATGCCCGCAATCGGGGGCCGCATTGCCGGTCGAGAACCCCGAGGTGTGGGTTTACCAAGACGACTTCATCAAGCCGCAGGAGGACGCATGAACACGCGCAGGCAAGTTGGCAAAAATTCTGCCAACTGGAACCCGAATTTTGCCAACTGGATTCAGTTGGCAAACGTCTGCCAACTGGAAAATCAAAAAAATCAATGCATTACAGATCAGTTGGCAAGTTGGCAGTTGGCAACGCCTGCCAATTTGCCAACTGAGCTAACACCATGTTTTTACTTACCTTTCGGGGATTTCCCAGTTGGCGAAAACTCCCTCCCCCCTTCGGGGGGAGAGGACCACGTCGTGTCCTCTCCCCCGACCCGAAGGGGTCTGCCCGGCATCGACGGTCGGGATCGTGAACCGGGCACGGCCATCCTGAGCCTCGACCTCGGCACCCGGACCGGCTGGGCGGTGCTCGGCCGTGACGGCTCCATCACCAGCGGCTCGGAGTCCTTCAAGCCCCAGCGCTTCGAGGGCGGCGGCATGCGCTACCTGCGCTTCAAGCGCTGGCTTGCCGAGATCAAGCAATCGGCGGACGGGTTAGATGCGGTGTACTTCGAGGAGGTCCGCCGCCACGCCGGAGTGGATGCCGCCCACGCCTACGGCGGTTTCATGGCGCAGCTCACCGCCTGGTGCGAGCACCACGGCATTCCCTACCAGGGCGTGCCGGTGGGCACGATCAAGAAGCACGCCACCGGCAAGGGCAATGCGAGCAAGGACGAGATGATGGCGGCCGTGCGTGCGCGGGGCCACGCCCCGGCGGACGACGACGAGGCCGACGCCCTGGCGCTGTTGCACTGGGCAATCCAGCATCACGACGCGGCGCAGGAGGACTGAGATGATTGTTCCGACCCCTCGCTACCGCTGCCCGCTGGGGCGCCTGCAGCCCGAGCCGATGGACGTGGAGGCCGTCAAGCGCCGCGGCTGGCGCGAGCGACGCCTGCTCGTCGTCTGCCTCGACGATGACCGGCTCGATTGGACGGAGCGCGAGCTGATCCGCCGAATCGGCGAGCGGCTCTACGGTGCATGGGAGGCGCGCCATGGCTGAGTGGACCGTCGAGCGTGTGGCCGAACGCTTCCGGGAGGCGGCCATCACCGCCCACCGCCTGCCGCCCGTGCGCGTGCAGGGCTACTTCAACACCTGGCCCGCGATCCGGCGCATGCCCTGGGAGACGCTGGGGGCCGAACCCTCGATCCGGCGCTTCCCACCCAGCCCTGAGGCTATCGAGCGCATGCTCGAGACCATGCGCTGGGTCTTGTGGCTGGAGGAAGAGGAACGCCACCTGGTATGGATGCGCGCCGAGCGCCACCGCTGGCGCGACATCTGCGCCCGCTTCGGCTGCGACCGGACCACGGCGTGGCGGCGGTGGCAGAAGGCGCTCGACATCGTCGCCTGCCGTCTGAACGAGCAGACCCGCCGGACCGTGGCCAGCCTTTCATGAGTGAAGTTGCGGGTCGTTTCCAAAGTGATCCAAGCCATGCGGGCGGATGCGGAACGATGCCGGTTTCGAGCCATTTTTGGACGTGCAACACTTCACCCGTTTTTGCGCTAGGATTTCGCTAACCTCGCGAGAGAAGCATGTGCGAAGGCCACGGAGCGATCCGTGGCCTTCGTCGTTTCTGCCTTCGCGATCCGACCCGCCGAGCGCGATGGGTCCTTCCTGGCCGAAAAGCCATGCGGGGGGCGCGAGCGCGGCATCGCCCTAGCGTCAGGCGCCAAGCAGGTTACCACCCGGCCCGGTTACCGGCTCGGTTACCACCCGGCAGAGCGGTCAGGGCGTCACCAGACTCCGAACGCAACCCGAACTCACACCACCCGCCCGGCGGCAACGCCCGGCGGGTTTTGCTTTTGGACTTCTCCCTTGAACGCACTTCAGGTCGAATACCGCCCGGTCCAGACGCTGATCCCCTACGCCCGCAACCCCCGCACGCACGCCGATAGCCAGATCGCCAAGATCGCCGCCTCCATCGTCGAGTTCGGCTTCACCAACCCGATCCTGGTCGATGGTGACAACGGCATCATCGCCGGGCACGGGCGACTGGCGGCGGCGCGCCGGCTCGGGCTCGAGCAGGTGCCGGTGATCGAACTGGCGCACCTCACCCCGGCGCAAAAGCGCGCCCTGGTGCTCGCCGACAACCGCCTGGCGCTGGACGCCGGCTGGGACGAGGAACTGCTCGCGCTGGAACTGGCCGAGCTATCGGATGCCGGCTACGAGCTGACGCTGACCGGCTTCGAGGGAGCCGAGATCGACGCGTTGCTCGCCAACGCGACGGTCGATACCGAACAGCAACCTGAGGCCGAGGCGCCGGACGCCGCCGATGATGTACCCGAAGCCCCGACCGTGCCGGTCTCCCGCGCCGGTGACATCTGGGTCCTCGGCAAGCACCGCCTCATCTGCGGCGATGCCACCGACGCGCGGGTGGTCGAAGCGCTGATGCAGGGCGAGACGGCTGCGTTGTGCTTCACCTCGCCGCCCTACGGCAACCAGCGCGACTACACCACCGGCGGCATCGCCGATTGGGACGGCCTGATGCGCGGCGTCTTCGCCCACCTGCCGATGGCAGACGATGGCCAAGTGCTGGTGAACCTGGGCCTGATCCACCGCGACAACGAAGTCGTCCCGTACTGGGACGGTTGGCTGGCCTGGATGCGCACGCAGGGCTGGCGGCGCTTCGCCTGGTACATCTGGGACCAGGGCCCGGGCATGCCCGGCGACTGGGCAGGCCGGCTGGCGCCTGCCTTCGAGTTCGTCTTTCACTTCAACCGGCAAAGCCGCAAGCCGAACAAGATCGTGCCCTGCAAATGGGCCGGACAGGACACCCACCTGCGCGCCGATGGCTCGTCCACCGCGATGCGCGGCAAGGACGGCGAAGTGGGTGGCTGGACGCACAAGGGGCTGCCCACCCAAGACAGCCGCATCCCCGACTCGGTGATCCGGGTGATGCGCCACAAAGGCAAGATCGGCCAAGGGATCGACCACCCGGCCGTGTTCCCGGTGGCGCTGCCGCAGTTCGTGATCGAGGCCTACACCGACCCCGGCGACACGGTGTTCGAGCCCTTTGGCGGCAGCGGCACGACGATGCTGGCTGCCGAGCGCACCGGCCGCGTCTGCCGCAGCGTGGAGATCGCGCCCGAGTACGTGGACGTGGCGGTCACACGCTTTCGGCAGAACCACCCCGGCGTGCCGGTGACGCTGCTTGCGACCGGCCAGTCCTTCGAGGAGGTGGCGGCCGAGCGGCGGGCGAAGGAGGGCGTTGCGGCATGAGGGCCTCGTGGCTTGCTGAGCGGATCGAGCAGTGGCCGACCGCCAAGCTCATCCCCTACGCCCGCAATGCGCGCACCCATTCCCAGGAGCAGGTCGCGCAGATCGCCGCCAGCATCGCCGAGTTCGGCTTCACCAATCCCATCCTGGCCGGCAGCGACGGGGTGATCGTCGCCGGACACGGTCGGCTGGCCGCTGCCCAGAAACTGGGGCTGGAGCGGGTGCCGGTGGTCGTGCTCGACCACCTCACGCCCACCCAGCGCCGCGCGCTCTTGATCGCCGACAACCGCATCGCCGAGAACGCCGGTTGGGACGAACAACTGCTGCGCATCGAGCTGCAAGACCTGCAAGCAGCGGGCTTTGACCTGGACCTCACCGGCTTCGACGCCGACGCGCTGGCCGACCTGCTCGCCGGCGACGAGCCCGATGTCCAAGGCCAGACCGACGAGGATGCGGCGCCCGAGGTCGGGCAGACCCCGATCTCAAGACCGGGCGACGTCTGGCTGCTGGGCCCGCACCGGCTGCTGTGCGGCGATGCGACCCTGGCCGAAAGCTACGACCATCTGATGCAAGGTGCGATAGCGGACATGGTCTTCACCGACCCGCCGTACAACGTCAACTATGCCAACAGCGCCAAGGACAAGCTGCGCGGCAAGGACCGCGCGATTCTCAACGACAACCTGGGTGAAGCCTTCCACGACTTCCTGCTGGCGGCGTTGACGCCGACCATTGCTCACTGCCGAGGGGCGATCTACGTGGCCATGTCCTCCAGCGAACTGGACGTGCTGCAATCGGCCTTTCGCGCCGCCGGCGGCCACTGGTCGACCTTCATCATCTGGGCCAAGCACACCTTCACCCTGGGCCGATCCGACTACCAGCGGCAGTACGAGCCGATTCTCTACGGCTGGCCGGAAGGGGCGCAGCGCCACTGGTGTGGCGACCGTGACCAGGGCGATGTGTGGAGCATCAAGAAGCCGCAGAAAAACGACCTGCACCCGACGATGAAACCGGTGGAACTGGTCGAGCGGGCCATCCGCAATTCCAGCCGCCCGGGCGATGTGGTGCTGGACCCCTTCGGGGGTTCGGGCACGACGTTGATCGCCGCGGAAAAATCCGGCCGCATCGCCCGGCTGATCGAGCTCGATCCCAAATATGTGGATGTGATCGTGCGCCGTTGGCAGGACTTCACCGGCCAGCAAGCCACCCGCGAGGCCGACGGCGCGGCCTTCGATCAGGCGGCGAGTGATTCCTCGATGATCTCGCAGTGAATCACGAAGCCCGTCAGGTATGGCAGGCCGCGCGGGATGCCGTATCGCTTGTTGGTCTGGCGGCCGATGGTCCAGCCCATCCAGCGCCCGGTGGCGACCTCGATCGCGTCCGCCAGGCTCTTGCCCTCGTAGAGCCCCTTCTGGACGTCGTCGGCGAAGTGGCGGCCGTGGCGGCTGTCGAGAAAGGCCCGCACCGACTCCAGCGGCTGGCCGGTGGCGTGGGAGATCGCGGTCATCGCGATCGGCCAGGCGGCCTGGGCGTGCATGCCCATCGTGCCCCAGAAGCCCCAGGCATCGTTGCGGGTGGCGGGGATCGCTGTGATGGTCTTTGGGGTGATGCTCATCTCGGGCTCCTTCGGGTGATGGTTACGACACCCGTATGAACGCGCTGTTCGATGCAAAAGCCAAGCGCCGCTTGGCTTCTGTCTCGATCTGGTTCTCAGGCGATGCGATACACCCGCTCGCCGCCCTGGGGCTTGTCCGACACGATGGTCAGGCCCAGCTTCTTCTTGAGCGCCCCGGCCAGGGTGCCGCGCACCGTGTGCGCCTGCCAGCCGGTGGCGTCCATGATCTGGCGGATCGTGGCGCCCTCGGGGTGGCGCAGCATCGCAATCACCTGGGCCTGCTTGCTGTGGGCGCGGGTGCGGCGCGGCGCATCGTCTCCCGCCTGTGTCCACGCGGCTTCGGCCGCGGTGACGGCAGCTTCCAGTTCGGGATCGCTCGCGGTGGCTGTCGCAGTTTCCGCATTGGCGATGATCTGATCGAGACGGGCTTCGAACGAGCCCGTATTCGGCGTCTTCGCACCCGGGCGCGGCAGCCCCAAAGCGTCATAGCCCTCGGCGGTGACGAACCAGTGGTCCCCAATCGTGGTGATCAGGGCGCGGTTGGCGAGGCCGGCCAGCACCTTCTGGCGCGCGCCGCCCTTGATGTGCTCGGGGAACCCATCGATCCGGCCGCCGTGCTGTTCGATGGCGTGGGCCAGGATGGCGTGCTGGGTCGGGGTCAGGGTCAGGGTGATGGGGGTCAGGGTGATGGGGGTCATGGTCTGCTCCTTCGCAGGGGTGATCGGGTGATGGGATGAACGCGCTGTTAGGGGCAGAAGCCAAGCGTTTCGTGCCTGGCTTGGCGCGTGAGTCAGGCCTTGCGCAGGACCGCGATGCCGGCTTGCGCAAGTTCCAGGGCTGCGGCGTGGAATGCCATCTCGCCGACCCAGGGCGCGGCCCGCGCGTCGTCCAGCAATTGGTCGATGACCGGCCGCGCCTTGGCGCGCATCGCTGCGCAGGCGGCCTCCAGGTCATCGCGGCTGGCGGTGGCGACCTCCTGGCGGCAACTGCGCACGAGGACCGTCAACGCGGCTTCGGCGAGTTTGGTGGCGAGCAGGTCGGGAGTGTGGGTGTTCATGGCGTGTTCCTCTCGGGTTAGTTGGCGTGACGGGATGAACGCGCTGTTTGCGAGGAAAGCCAAGCTGAATCTGAAAAAACACGAACCGATGTGGGAAGACGGCGACGATGGGACTTTCGATTCGCGCCTACGCGCGCCACCGTGGCGTGTCGCACGTGGCCGTGAAGAAGGCGATCGACACCGGCCGTATCACACCGCTGCCTGACGGCACGATCGACCCCGAGGTGGCCGACGCCCAGTGGGCGCGCAACACCTTGCAGCCCCGCCGCGCACCCGAGCACAAAACCCCCACTTCTCAGAGAGCCCAGGCCCGACCCGAACGCCAAATCCCCGACCCCGTGCCCCCGCCGCTGGCGACCAGCGGCACGTCGCTCTTGCAGGCGCGCACGGTCAACGAGGTGCTCAAGGCCCAGCTCAACAAGGTGGAGCTGGCGCAGCGCAAGGGGGAGCTCGTCGATCGCGCGCAGGCCGTCTCTCACGTGTTCAAGCTCGCGCGCACCGAGCGCGATGCGTGGCTGAACTGGCCGGCGCGCATCTCGGCGCAGATGGCCGCACGGCTGAACGTCGATGCGCATGCGCTGCACGTGGCGCTCGATGCGGCCGTGCGCGAGCACTTGCAGGAACTGGGCGAGGTGCGACCGCGGGTGGACTGACGATGAGCAAGCACGCGGCGACTGGCACTCGCCTGCGCATCTTCGACCAACAAAAATGCCCGCACGCGCCGACTCGCTGCGGGCATGGGCGGTTCTGGTTCGCCAGTCGGGACGTCGCCACCACCAAACAGGGCACAGGCCGCCGCGCGTCACCCATTGACCTGGTCGACAAAACGGGGGTGGAGATGCGCCGGTGGCGGAACGATGCCGAAACCCCGCCCTTTACGCCCGAAACGTGTCCACCGGCCCGCGTTTCGAGTTTAACACGGATGCTTGGTTTCCTCGTGACTGCCGTTCGAACGCGACTACCAGCATGTCGGCAGATCGAAAAACTGGGATGCGCTCTGCCGGGGATCTTGCCGTCCTCTCCGTACGGAGTACAGACAGCCCAGCCGACCACAGAGCGCATTTTCAGTTTACGCGATCTTCTCCGCAACGCACGACTGCCCGAGGAGCAACGCATCGATGCCCAGCATGGGCGATTCCTACGACGGCGCCGACGACATCGAACGGGCCTGGCGCGAGGGGCTCACCCCCGATCCGCTGCTGACGGTCTCCGAGTGGGCCGACCGGCATCGGGTGCTGTCCAGCAAGGCCTCGAGCGAGCCGGGGCGCTGGCGCACGAGCCGCACGCCCTACCTGCGCGAGATCATGGACTGCCTCTCGCCCACCTCGCCCATCGAGCGGGTGGTGTTCATGAAGGCCGCGCAACTGGGGGCGACAGAGATGGGCAGCAACTGGATCGGCTACGTGATCCACCACGCACCCGGGCCGATGATGGCGGTGTGGCCGACGGTGGAGATGGCCAAGCGCAACTCCAAGCAGCGCATCGACCCGCTGATCGAGGAGTCGCCGGTGCTTGCCGAACTCATCGCCCCGGCGCGCAGCCGGGATTCGGGCAACACGATCCTCGCCAAAGAGTTCCGCGGCGGCGTGCTGGTGATGACCGGCGCCAACTCGGCGGTGGGTCTGCGCTCGATGCCGGTGCGCTATCTGTTTCTCGACGAGGTGGACGGCTATCCGCTGGACGTCGAGGGCGAGGGCGATGCGATCTCGCTGGCCGAGGCGCGCACGCGCACCTTCGCGCGGCGCAAGATCTTCATCGTCTCCACGCCGACGATTGCGGGCGCAAGCGCCATCGAGCGTGAGTACGAGGCCAGTGACCAGCGCCGCTACTTCGTGCCCTGCCCGCACTGCGGCCACCGCCAGTGGCTGCGCTTCGAGCAGCTGCGCTGGGACAAAGGCCAGCCGGACACCGCCGTCTACGTCTGCGAGGCCTGCGACGCACCCATTGCCGAACACCACAAGACCTGGATGCTGGAGCATGGGGAGTGGAAGGCGTGCGCCCCCGGTGCCAAGACAGCGGGCTTTCACCTGTCATCGCTCTACAGTCCGGTGGGCTGGCGGTCCTGGCGCGACATCGCCGCCGCATGGGAAGCGGCGGTTGGCAAGGAGTCCGGGTCGGCTGCCGCGATCAAGACCTTCAAGAACACCGAACTGGGCGAGACCTGGGTCGAGGAGGGCGAGGCGCCGGATTGGCAGCGGCTGCTCGAGCGGCGAGAGGATTACCGAATCGGCTCCGTCCCCGCAGGCGGCCTGCTGCTGGTGGGTGGAGCCGACGTGCAGAAGGACCGCATCGAGGCCTCAATCTGGGCCTTCGGGCGCGGCAAGGAGGCCTGGCTCATCGAGCACCGGGTGCTGATGGGTGATACGGCACGGGACGCGGTGTGGAAGCGCCTCGCGGAACTCGTCGCCGAGACCTGGACGCACGCGAGCGGCGCGCAGATGCCGCTGGCGCGGCTCGCGCTCGACACGGGCTTTGCCACGCAGGAGACCTACGCTTTCGTGCGCGCCTGCCGCGATCCGCGCGTGATGGCGGTCAAGGGCGTGGCCCGTGGGGCCGCCTTGATCGGCACGCCCACCGCAGTCGACGTCTCGCAGGCGGGCAAGAAGCTGCGCCGGGGCATCAAGGTCTATAGCGTCGCGGTGGGCATCGCCAAGCTCGAGCTCTACAACAACCTGAGAAAGAGCGCCGACGTCGCCGAGGACGGCTCGACCCCGGTCTATCCGGCCGGCTTCGTGCATCTGCCCAAGATCGACGCCGAGTTCATCCAGCAGCTGTGCGCCGAGCAGCTCGTCACCCGGCGCGACCGCAACGGCTACCCGGTGCGCGAGTGGCAGAAGATGCGCGAGCGCAACGAAGCCCTGGACTGCTACGTCTACGCCCGCGCCGCCGCGAGCGCAGCGGGGCTGGACCGCTTCGAAGAACGCCATTGGCGCGAGTTGGAGCGGCAGCTGGGGCTGGCGACACCACCCGATGCGCCGCCACAGGCTCCTGCATTGAACCCCGACGAGGCCACCCCACGCGGTGGCCTCGCCGTTTCTGCAACCCCATCACGTCGGCGGGTGATCCGCAGTCCCTGGCTGCGCTGATCCCCGCTGGCTGTTCCGAACCAAGAAGGAGACCCCATGAGTCTGGCCACCCGCATCGAAAGCCTGGTCATCCGCGTCGCGCAGGAGTTCAACGACGTGCGCGCCAAGGCCGGCAACCTCGCCAACCTCACCACCACCGACAAGTCCAGCCTGGTGGCGGCGATCAACGAACTGAAGGCCGCGGTGCTGGCGTCCGGCGCGATCGACGACACCCAGGTCGCCACCACCAGCACCTATTCGTCGAGCAAGATCGTCACGCTGCTCGATGCGCTCAAAGCCGAGATCCTCGGCGGGGCGGACGCCGCCTACGACACCCTGCTGGAGATCCAGCAGCTGCTGCAAAACGGCACCAGTGGCCTGGACGCGCTGCTGGCCGCCGTCAACAACCGGGTGCGCTTCGATGCGGCGCAGACGCTCACCGCCGCCGAAGCCGCCCAGGCGCGCAGCAACATCGGCGCGGTGGCCAGTGCCGATGTCGGCAACACCGACACCGACTTCGTCGCGGTCTTCGAAGGGGCGCTGCTCTGATGAGCCTGGCCTCGCGCATCGCCGCCCTGGCCGGCCGTATCGGCCTGGAGGTCCGGACCAAGATCGACGCCACCCACCCCGGCCTGGCCCGGGCCTGGGTGTGCTTCGGGTATGTCGGCAACCAGATCGTCGTGCGCGCCGCCCACAACGTGGCCGGTGTCACCCGCACCGCGGCCGGCCGCTACCGCGTGAGCTTTGCCACGCCAATGCCGGATGCCGACTACTGCTGGACGGCCCTGGCCCGCAGCAGCACCAACAGCGGCACGCAGCGCATCGCTGTCGTGCGCGCCACCGCCGACCAGAAGACCGCCCAGCACGTCGACCTCAGCTGCGCCACCACGGCCACCGCGTTCGACGACTCCCTTGAGGTCAACCTCGTGGTCTACCGCTGATGGCCTACACCCAAGCTCACCTCGATGCCCTGGAATCGGCGCTCGCCAAAGGCGAAAAACGCGTGACCTTCGGCGACAAGACCGTCGAGTACCGCTCGGTGGAGGAGTTGCAGGCCGCCATCCGCGCGGTCAAGCGCGACCTCTTCGAGCAGGCCGTGGCCACCGGGCTGTGGCCCGGCGCGCCGCGGCAGATCCGCATCACCACCGCCAAAGGGACCTGAGGATGGGCTGGTGGCACAGCTTCAAGCGCCGGCTGCTGGGTGCCGGCCCCACCTACGACGGCGCAGGCGGCGGCCGCCGCTCGCTGGCCTGGCAGGTCGGCAACCCCGGGGCGGTGGCGGCGCTGGCCTACACGCAGCCAGAACTGCGCGCCAAGAGCCGCGATCTCGCCCGGCGCAACGCCTGGGCCGCCGCCGGCATCGAGGCCTTCGTCGCCAACGCCATCGGCACCGGCATCAAGCCGCAGAGCATGGTGCAGGATGTGGCGCTCCGCGAGGCCATCCACGCGCTGTGGTGGGACTGGGTGGAGGAGGCCGACGCGGCGGGCCTGACCGACTTCTACGGCCTGCAGGCCTTGGCCTGCCGGGCCATGCTCGAAGGCGGTGAGTGCCTGATACGGCTGCGCTGGCGCCGCCCCGAGGACGGCCTGCCGGTGGGGCTGCAGCTGCAGCTGCTCGAGCCCGAGCACCTGCCGACCACCCTGAACCGGGACCTGCCTTCCGGCCACGCAATCCGCGCGGGTATCGAGTTCGACCGGCTGGGCCGGCGCGTGGCCTACCACCTGACCCGCTCGCACCCGGGCGACGGCAGCCTCGCTCCGATGTCGGGCACGGGGGCGGCCGCAGCAGAGCTGGACACCGTGCGCGTGCCCGCAGACGAGGTCATCCACCTGTTTCGCCCGTTGCGCCCGGGTCAGATCCGCGGCGAGCCGTGGCTGGCCCGCGCCCTCATCAAGCTGCACGAACTCGACCAGTACGACGACGCCGAGCTCGTGCGCAAAAAAACCGCCGCGATGTTCGCCGGCTTCATCACGCGGCTTGCTCCCGAGGACAGCCTGATGGGCGAGGGGCTGCCCGATGCCCAGGGGGTGGCGCTCGCGGGGCTCGAACCCGGCACGCTGCAGATCCTGGAGCCGGGCGAGGACATCAAGTTCTCGGCGCCGGCGGACGTGGGCTCGAGCTACGGCGAGTTCATGCGCCAGCAGTTCCGGGCCGTGGCCGCGGCCATGGGCATCACCTACGAGATGCTCACCGGCGATCTCACTCAAGTGAACTACTCGAGCATCCGCGCGGGCCTGCTGGAATTCCGCCGCCGCTGCGAGGCCATCCAGCACGGGGTGATCGTGCACCAACTGTGCCGCCCGGTGTGGCGGGCGTGGATGGAGCAGGCCGCCCTCGAAGGGGCGCTGTCGCTGCCGGGCTTTGCGCGCCGGCGCCGCGAGTTCCTCGCCGCCAAGTGGATTCCGCAGGGCTGGCAATGGGTCGATCCGCTCAAGGAGTTCAACGCCTTGAAGCTCGCGATCCGCGCCGGCCTCATGAGCCGCTCGGAGGCGATCTCGGCCTATGGCTACGACGCCGAGGACATCGACCGCGAGATCGCCGCGGACAATCGTCGCGCGGACAGTCTCGGGTTGGTCTTCGATTCCGACCCTCGTCATGACCAAGGGGCCGCGACGATTGCGGCGCAGGCTAATGCGAGCGATAGCGAGCGTTAAGCCGCGAAGCGGCGGCCGGAGCCACAACCGACGCGCCGATGAATTGGGGCTGATCTTCGATTCCGACCCCCGGCACGACCGACCGACCGACCTCCCCAGTGCCGTCCCCCGCACCCGACACCGATTCTCGAGACTGACACCGATGCTCCCGCACCTTGCCGCCCGCCTGTTCGGCACGCCCTTGCTCGTGCAGCGCGCCAAGCTCGATGTGATCCTCGCGGTGCTCGCCGAGCGCCTGCCGCTGGCCGGCCCGGACCCGCAACTCGCGCCGCCGCTGCCGAGAAGCCCGAACCCTGCGGCGCATCCGCAGACGTCGATCGCGGTGATCCCGGTCCACGGCACCCTGGTCAAGCGCACGCTGGGGCTGGAGGCGGCCTCGGGGCTGGTGAGCTATGCCGACATCGGCGCGCGGCTGGAGGCAGCGCTGGCCGACCCACTGGTGGCCGGCATCGTGCTCGACATCGACTCACCCGGCGGTGAGACCGGCGGCTGCTTCGAGCTTGCCCGCCGCGTGCGCGAGGCCTCCGGCCTCAAACCCGTCTGGGCCGTGGCCAACGACGCGGCCTTCTCCGCGGCCTATGCGATCGGCTGCGCCGCAAAGCGGCTCTACGTCACCGAGACCGGCGGCGTGGGTTCGATCGGCGTGATCGCGCTGCACGTCGACCAGTCCGTCAAGGACGCCCAGGACGGCTATCGCTACACCGCGATCACCGCCGGCGCGCGCAAGAACGACTACTCACCGCACGAGCCGCTTCACGACACTGCGCGCGCAGCGCTGCAGGCCGAGGTGGACCGGCTCCACGGCCTCTTCGTCGCGCACGTGGCGGCGATGCGCGGCATCTCTGAGGACGCGGTGCGCGCGACCGAGGCGGCGCTCTTCTTCGGCCCGCAGGCCATGGACGCGGGCTTGGCCGATGGCGTGGCCACGCTGCCTGCGGTGCTGGCCGAACTCGACCGACAGCTTGCCACCCCGCGGCGTTTGCCTTCCCCGCCGCGCCAGAGACCGACCGGGAAGGCGAACACCTTGCGAGGAACCCCCGCGATGACCGACACCCCCACCCATCCCCCAACTCACCTACCAGCCCACACCCCAGCCGATGCGTCACCCGGGAACGCGCCCGAGCACACCCCCGAGGCGCTCGGCCCGGACACCGTCGTGGCGCTGGCCGCTGAGGCCCGCCGCGAGGCGGCGCAGTCCGCGAAAGTGATCGCCGAGCTGTGCCTGATCGCCGGCTGCCCCGAGCGCGCCGCCGAGTTCATCGCGGCCGGCCACACCGAGGCCGCGGTGCGCCGCACCCTGATCGAAGCGCGCGCTGAGCGCAGCACGGAGTCCGCCGTGCGCTCGACCCACGGCCCCGAGGACTGGGCCGCCCCTGGCGCCGACCCGACCGCCTCGCCCGTGGTCGCCGCCGTCAAGAAACTCGTCACCCGGGAGTGAACCATGCCCACGCTCACCCAAGCCCCCCACCTCGGCGACCTCTTGAAGTACGAGGCGCCGAACCTGTACTCGCGCGAGCAGGCGACCGTGGCCGCCGGCCGGCAGCTGCCGCTGGGCGCCGTGGTCGGGCGTGTGACGGCCACGGGCAAGCTCGCGGCCCTCGATCCCAGCGCCACCGACGGCACGGAAGTGGCCGCGGGCGTCCTGGGCAACGCGGTCGATGCGACGCTGATCGACCGCGAGGACGCGATCCTGATCGCCCGCCACGCCATCGTCGCGCGGCAGGCTCTCATCTGGCCGGCAGGACTGACCGCCGAGCAGCGCGCAGTGGCCATCGCCCAGCTCGAAGCCCGCGGCATCCTGGTGCGCGACGGCGCCTGATTCCGCACCTTCCCCAACCTCGAGCAACCCGCCAGGTGGCGGGTTTGGCTTCGGCCGCCGCTTGCGCGGCTTCACATCGGCTACGCCGATATGAGCCTGCGCCGAAGCTCCGCTTTGCTGTTTCTGGAGACCCCCGATGCTCAATCCCTTCGATGCTCCCGGCTTCTCGATGGCCAGCCTCACGGCCGCCATCAACCTCATCCCCAACCGCTACGGGCGGCTGGAAGCTCTGAATCTCTTCCCCCCGAAGCCCGTGCGCACGCGCCAGGTCGTCATCGAGGAGTACGCCGGGCGCCTGAACCTCTTGCCCACCCGGCCGCCCGGCTCGCCGGGCACGGTGGGCGAACGCGGCCGGCGCACCTTGCGCTCTTTCGTCGTGCCGCACATTCCGCACGACGACGTGGTGTTGCCGGAGGAGGTGCAGGGCCTGCGCGCCTTCGGCTCGGAAACCGAGATGGAGGCAGTCGCCGGCGTGCTCGCTCGACATCTCGAGACCATGCGCAACAAGCACGCGATCACGCTCGAGCACCTGCGCATGGGCGCGCTCAAGGGCCAGATCCTGGACGCCGACGGCAGCATCATCTACGACCTGTTCGACGAGTTCGAGCTCAGTCAGACCACCATCGCCTTCGATCTGGCCAACGCCAACAGCGACGTCAAGGGCCACTGCTACGAGGTGCTCGCCCACATCGAGGAGAACCTGAAGGGCGAGTTCATGAGCGGCGTGCACGTCCTGTGTTCGCCCGAGTTCTTCCGGGCACTGACCGGGCACAAGTCGGTCAAGGAGGCCTACACGAACTGGCAACAGGGTGTTATCCTCATCAACGACGTGCGCGCCGGCTTCGTCTTTGCCGGCCTCACCTTCGAGGAGTACCGCGGCCAGGCCAGCAGCCCGGACGGCACGGTGCGCCGCTTCATCGCGGCCGGCGAGGCACACGCCTTCCCGCTGGGCACGGTGGACACCTTCGCCACTTACTTTGCGCCGGCCGACTTCAACGAGACGGTCAATACGCTGGGCCAGCCGCTGTACGCCAAGCAGGCGCCGCGCAAGTTCGATCGCGGCACCGATTTGCACACCCAGAGCAACCCGCTGCCGATGTGTCATCGCCCGGCGCTGCTGGTCAAGCTCGTGATGGGCCGCGCATGAACATCATCGAGCAGATCTACGCGTCGGCGGCGAGCGCGGGGTTGCTGAAAGAGTGCCTCTGGCGCCCCGCCGACGGCTCGCCGCCGCAGAGCCATCCGGTCGGCTTCGCCGCGCCGGATGGCACGGTGCTCGACGGCCTGGCCCTGAGCACCGAATACGCGATCTCCTACCCCGCATCCGTCTTCACCGGTCTTGCGTCGCGTGAGACGGTCGAGATCGACGGCGCGACATTCCTGGTGCGCGACATCCGGGCCGTGGGCGACGGCTCCGAGATGCGCGCAACCCTCACGAGGACCTGACCCATGGCCGACAACTCGATCCGCGAGCGCATCCTGCTCGCGGTGGTGGCGGCTGTCCGGCCCGCAGCCGAGGCGTTCGGGGCCGGCCTGCACCGTTCGCCGGCGGTGGCCATCAGCCGGGAGCAATGCCCGGCGCTGGTGGTGTTTCCGGAAATCGACGCCATCACCGAACGCGCCAACGACCGCGTGACGCGGGAACTCACTGTCCGCCTCGTGGCGCTCACGCGCGCCGTGCCGCCCGCCGTCCCCGAGACCGCGGCCGATCGGCTGCTCACGGCAGCGCACGCTGCCTTGATGACGGACGGCACCCTCGGCGGTCTGGCCTTGGGACTGCGCGAAGTCGATACCGAATGGGAGATCGAGGACGCCGATGCGGTGGCCGTGGCGCTGCCGGCGCGCTACCGCATCACGTACCGGACGCTGGCCAACGATCTTTCAACTCTTGGATGAACACCCATGACCGTACTTGTCCTGACCCACCCGCACACGCACGCGGGCAAGCCGTATGCGCCCGGTGACCGGATCGAGGTGGACGTGGCCACGGCCGACTGGCTGATCGCGCACGACATCGCCAAGCCGGGGCCGGCCGCCCCTGTCGCCAACCCCGACACCGCACCCGAACCGAAACCTCTCCCACGCAAGGAACCCAAGCCATGAGCACCTATGCATCTTTCCAAGGCCGCGTCTTCCTCGGCAAACGCGACGCGGCCGGCCTGCCCATCGAAGTGCGCTCGCCCGGCAACGTGGCTGAGCTGAAGCTTTCGCTCAAGACCGACGTGCTGGAGCACTACGAGAGCCAGACAGGCCAGCGCTCGCTCGACCACCGGATGGTCAAGCAGAAGTCGGCCACGGTGAACCTCACCATCGAGGAGTTCACCAAGGAGAACCTCGCCCTCGCGCTGTATGGCAACCACGTCACCGGCTCGGGCGGCACGGTGACCGGCGAACCGGTAGGCGGCGCCGCGCCGGTCGTGGGCGACCGCTACTTCCTCGCGCATCCCAAGGTGTCGTCGCTGGTCGTGATGGATTCGGCCGGCACGCCCGCCAACTTGACCCTGGGCACCCACTACACCGCCGACACCGATTTCGGTGCCCTCCAGTTTCTGGAGATCACCGGCTTCACGCCTCCGTTCAAGGCCAGCTACGCCTACGGCGTCGCCACCGAGATCGGCATCTTCACGCAGGCGCTGCCCGAGCGTTACCTGCGGCTGGAAGGCGTCAACACCGCACAGGGCAATGCCAAGGTGCTGGTCGAGCTCCACCGCGTCGCGTTCGATCCGCTGAAGGAGATCTCCTTCATCTCGGACGAGTACAACAAGTTCGAGCTGGAGGGCTCGCTGCTGGCCGACTCGACCAAGCCCTTCGACGCGCTGCTCGGCCAGTTCGGCCGCATCGTGCAGCTCTGAGCCGGGGTGAGCCATGAGTGATCTGGAGACCCTGATTCCGCAATCCGTCGAGCTGGTCATCGACGGTGAGCCTCTGGCCATCAAGCCGTTGAAGGTCGGCCAGATGCCGGGCTTCCTGCGTGCGATCACGCCGGTGATGCAGCATCTCACCGGCGGCGAGATCGACTGGCTGACGCTGTTCGGCGAACGCGGCGATGACCTGCTGTCGGCCATCGCCATCGCGGTGGGCAAACCGCGCGCATGGGTCGACGAGCTCGCCGCCGACGAGGCGATCCTGCTGGCGGCCAAGGTGATCGAAGTGAACGCCGATTTTTTTACCCGGACGGTGATCCCCAGGATCGACACCCTGTTCGCGCAAACGAAGCTGCCACCGGGGAGCAAGGCGGCGGCTGGTTCGACACCGTCCAGCACCTGATCGAGCACGGCCACCGCCTGCCCGACATCCTCGACTACACCCTGGCGCAGGTGCGCGGCTTCGTCGCCGCGACGGCGCGCAGCGACGCGGCCCGCGATGCGCGGCTGCTGTCGATCATCGCCATCGGCACGCGCAGCGATGGCCGCCACCTTGACCAGACCCTCGACCGGCTCACCGACCATGCGCATTTCCGTCCGCATCGATAGCAAAGCTGCGCAGGCGCAACTGCGCCGCTGGGGCGGCGAGTTCCGCGACAAGGCCAAGAAGGCGGTGGCGCGGGCGATTGCCAGCGAGGCGGTCGAACTCAAGCAGGACGTGCGCAGCCACGTCGCGGGCCAGATGGCGGTGGTCAAGAAGTCCTTCCTCAAGGGCTTCACCGCCAAGGTGCTCGACAAAGACCCGAACCGTCTCCCCGCGCTGTACGTGGGCTCGCGGATTCCGTGGTCGGGGATGCACGAGCGCGGCGGCCTGATCGCCGGGCGGATGCTGATCCCGCTGCATGGGCGGGTCGGCAGGAAACGCTTCAAAGCCCAAATCGCCGAGCTGATGCGCGGTGGCAATGCCTATTTCATCAAGAACGCAAAGGGGAACATCGTCCTGATGGCCGAGAACATCAAGGAACACGACCGGCCACTGGCGGGCTTCAAGCGCCGCTATCGCAAGGCTTCAGCGCTCAAGCGCCTCAAGCGCGGCGCGGACATCCCGATTGCCGTGCTGGTGCCGAAGGTCGTGATCAAGAAGCGTCTCGACATCGAACGGCTGGTCGCGGGCCGCATCCCGCGCCTGTCGGCGGCCATCGAGCGCCAGATCCGCACGGTGGATTGAAGGGCTGAGAAGAATCTATGGCGAATCGGATTTCCGTCCTCGTCGCGCTTGAAGGGGCTGACGAGGGGCTCAAGCGCGCCATCGCGTCCGCCGAGCGCAGCCTGGGCGAGCTCTCGAGCACTGCCAAGACGGCTGGCGAGAAGGCTGCTGCCGGGATGGCCGAGGTCAAGGCCGGGATGTCGGCCTTCGGTGATCAGGTGGCCAAGGCCAAGACGCAGTTGCTGGCCTTCCTGTCGATCAATTGGGCGGCGGGCAAGGTGCAGGAGATCGTCCAGATCGCCGACGCCTGGAACATGATGTCCGCGCGCCTGAAGCTGGCCACCGCCGGCCAGCGCGAGTACGCGGTAGCGCAGAAGGAACTGTTCGCCATCGCGCAGCGCATCGGCGTGCCGATTCAGGAAACCGCCACGCTGTACGGCAAGCTGCAGCAGGCGGTGCGGATGCTGGGTGGCGAGCAGAAGGACGCGCTCACCATCACCGAGAGCATCTCGCAGGCCCTGCGCCTCTCAGGCGCATCGGCCACCGAGGCGCAGTCCTCCCTGTTGCAGTTCGGGCAGGCGCTCGCCTCCGGCGTGCTGCGCGGCGAGGAGTTCAACTCCGTCGTCGAGAACAGTCCCCGGCTCGCCCAGGCACTGGCCGATGGCCTGAACGTGCCCATCGGGCGGCTGCGCAAGCTGGCCGAGGAAGGACGGCTCACCGCCGACGTGGTGGTCAATGCGCTGCTTTCGCAGAAGGACAAGCTGGCCAGCGAGTACGCCCAACTGCCGCAGACCGTCAGCCAGTCGTTCGAGCGCCTGAAGAACGCCTTCTGGCAATGGATCAACAAGCTCGACGAATCGACCGGCTTCACCAAGAAGCTGGCCGAAGCCCTGACGTGGCTGGCGCAGAACCTCGACACGGTGATGCAGTGGTTGAAGCGCATCGCCGAGGTCGGGCTGGCCGTGCTGATCTACCGCCTGATCCCGGCACTCATCACCGCGTGGCAGACCGCCGGTGCGGCTGCGGTCACGGCCGCCAGTGCAACCGCCGCCGCCTGGACGACGGCCAACTTGTCGGTATCCGCCGCCGTGGCCAGCGTGGGCGTGCTCAAGACGGCGTTTGCGGTGCTCGGGGCCTTCCTGGTCGGCTGGGAGATCGGGACGTGGCTGTCGGAGAAGTTCGAGATCGTCCGCAAGGCGGGCATCTTCATGGTGGAAGTGCTGATGAAGGGCATTGAGCAGCTTCGCTTCCACTGGGAAGTGTTCGCCGCCATCTTCACCTCCGACACCATCGCCGAGGCCACCAAGCGCCATCAGGCCCGCCTCGCGGAGATGAATCAGATCTTCGCGCAGATGTACGCCGACGCGACCAAGGGTTCCGACGCCGCCAAGGGTGCGATGAACACCGCCGCGTCAGCCGCCGAGGAGATCGCCAAGCGGCTGGAGGCCGTGCGCCAAGGCACACAGGAAGCGGTCGGTCGCGGCATCGAAGCGGTTCACGCGGCGCTGGAAAAACTGAAATCCCGCCTCGGCGAGGTGGAGCAGGCCGTCGGCAAGGCCAATCAGACCGTCAACGACGCGACCGCGAAGATGGCCGAGGCCTACAAGGGCCTGACCTCCATTGTCGAGGCCAACCTGCAGCGGCAGGTGGAGGCCGTGAAGGCGCGCTACCAGCAGGAACAGTCGGCGCTGGAACTCTCGAAGCAGTCCGAAGCGGCGCTGATCACCAAGTCCACGCAGCTGCTGACCGAGGCGCTGACGCAGCAGACCACGCTGCGGCGGCAGGCCACGACCGACACGCTCAAGCTGATCGACGACGAGTCCCGCGCCAAGATCGAAGCGACACGCCGCGACGGGCAGACCGAGGCCGAGCGCGCGGCCAACGTCACGCGTGTCGAAAACGAAATCCTGGCCACCAAGCGCCAGACGCTCGCGCAGGCGCTCTCGGAGTACCGCCAGCACATCGACGCGCTCAACGCCGAAGCCAACCGGCATCTGGCCGAGATCAAGCGCATCGAGGAGGAAAAGCGCCAGCTGTCGATGACGACGGAGGAGCGCATCCGCGACATCCGCCGTCAGGGCATGACGGAATTCGAGGCGACCGAAGACCGCAAGCGCCAGATCGCCGAGTACCAGGAGAAGGCGCGCGAGGCGCTGGCCAACGGCGAGCTCGAGCAGGCCAGGCAACTGGCCCAGAAAGCGATGGACCTGGCCGCGCAGGTGGCGAACAGCCAAACCAGCGAGGCCAAGCGCGGCGAGGAAGCCCGCAAGCAGTCCGAGCAGGCGGTGTCGCAGGTGACGCAACTCGAAGCGCAGGCGCGCGAGGCCACCCGCCGCCAGGAGTACGCGCAGGCCGAGGCGCTCATGCGGCAGGCCGACCAGCTGCGCGCCGAACTGGCCCAGAAGGCCAAGGACGCCGACGCGCAGATCGCGCAAGGCAAGGACGGCGTCAATCAGGCAATCCAGCGCATCCGCGACTCCGAGGAAATTCTCAACCGCGCGCTGGATGCGGAAGCCAAGGCGCACCAGACGGCGGCACAGTCGGCTCTGACGGCCCGCGACCAGATCAAGCAGACGCTGACGCAGACCGAGACGCAGATCGACCAGATCACCGCCAAGCTGAAAGACGGCCTGAAGGTCACTATCGATGCCGACACCGCGCGTTTCGACAAGGCCATCGCCGATCTGGACAAGGCGCTCGCCGAGAAGGAGGTGCTGCTCAAGATCCAAGCCGACCTACAGGAGGCCGAGAAGAAGCTGCAGCAGTACGAGCAGCTGCTCAAGGAGGGCAAGACCCTGCCGGTCGATGCCGACGTGTCCAAAGCGAAGGATGCGCTGGCCCGGCTCAAGACCTACGCCGACCAGAACTCCCAGCTCGAGCTGAAGGTGGCCACCGAGAAAGCGCAGGCCGCGATCACCAACGTCGAGGGGATGATCAAGGCACTGGATCGCATCCAGACCGAATCCCGGCATCAGATCAGCACCAATGCCGATGCGGCTCGCGCCGAGATCATGAGCCTGAACGGTGCCAACACCTCGAGCACGCACACGATCTACGTGCAGAAGGTCGAGGTCAACGCCACCGGCGGTCTGGTTGGTGGCGGCGTGCGGCGCTTTGCCGACGGTGGCGCGGTCGCTCCGGCCTTTCCCCGCATGACCGGCGGCACGGTACCCGGCTCCGGCCACCACGACACCGTTCCGCGCACGCTGGAGGCCGGCGCGTTCGTCATCCGCAAGGCGGCGGTGCGCAAGTACGGCAGCGGCGCGCTGGCGCGTCTGGCCAATGGCGTCGCCCACTTCGCGGTCGGCGGGCGCGTCGCCTCGTTGGGCAGCCCCGGCTCCACAAGTACCGATCCGGACGGCAAGCCCAGCACGCCGAAACGCAACCGCGAGGCGGTCGAGGCCTTGAAGATGATCGACCTCGGCCTGCAGGGAATGAACGAGTACACCGGCTGGCTCGAATGGAACTACGGCGCGTCGGTCAGCCTCGACATGCGCAGCAAAACGATGGAGAGCTACGGCAAGCAGGCGCAGGAAGACCGGCGCACGCTGGAAGGCTTCATCGATCGCAAGACGCTCACCGGCAACGAACGCCAGAACCTGGAGCGGATCAAGCAGACGTGGCGTCAGGCGATGGCCCAGCCGCTCTTGTGGGGCAAGGACCTGGAGCGCGAGTTGATCGACTACATAGAGCAGCACCAGGGCGAGTTCTACCGGCGCGGCGGCCTGTCGAAATCGGACACCGTGCCGGCGATGCTCACGCCCGGCGAATTCGTCGTGAACAAGGAGGCCGTCGCCCGCTACGGCGCCGACTTCTTCGAGGCGATCAACAACCTGTCCGCACCGGCGCAGGCCTTGGCGCAACGGGTGCAGGGCTTCGCCGCCGGCGGGCTGGTGCAACCCGCCGCTTCGCGCATCACCCGCCCGGTGCTGCCAAGTGACGGTGGGGCCACCCGCACCGTGCGCGTGGAACTCGCCGCGGGCGACCGCAAGGTCGACGCCCGCATCGACGCGCGTGACGAAACGCGCCTGCTGCAACTTCTGGACGCCGCCCGGACCCGGACGGCCTGACCTGATTCCGATGCAACTGAAGAACCTCGCGGACGGGGTGGACCTGCTGCTGCCCGACGATCTGCTGTGGGCCGACGAGCACGCCTGGTCGCCCGCCGTCGCCTCGACGTCCTACCTCATCACCGGTGCCTTGCTGATCCAGTCGGCAGTCCGGCAGGCGGGCCGCCCCATCACGCTGGTGGGCGCGCCCGATATGGCGTGGGTGACGCGCGCCACGGTCGAGCGACTGCGCGCCTGGGCCGCAATGCCGGTGAATACCGCGTCCGGGCGTTTTGCCCTGACCTTCGCCGACGGCCGCGCCTTCACGGTCGCCTTCCGGCACACGGAAGCGGCTATCGAGGCTGAACCGGTGCTGGGCATCCCGGCACGCGCCGACACCGACTTCTACCGCCTGACCCTTCGATTCCTGGAGATTGTCTGATGCCGATTCAATCCGGCGACGTGAAACTGCTGAAGTCCGCCGTCATGGCGGACGTGCCCGAGGGCGGAGGCGCGCCCACCGGCATCGCCATCGCCGACGGCGTCTCGAACGCCATCTTCCCGGACATCTCGGAACTGGATCGCGCCGGCGGCCGGGTCAACCTGCGCAAGACCTTCGTGCAGGTGGCGACCGACGACACCGACACCTACTTCGGGGCCAACGTGATCGTGGCCGAACCGCCGAAGGACGCGCGCGTCAGCGTCACGCTGTTCAGTACCGAGAAAACCTTCGATACGCGCGACCAGGCGCGCGTACGCATCGAGGCCTACCTCAACAAGGGCGCGGAATGGCCGGGCTATCTGTTCGAGAACCACATCGCCGGGCAGCGCGTGATTCAGCTGCTCCAGCGCAGTACCGACGCCGTGCCCAACGTCGGCCAGACGCTGGTGCTGGTCGAGAACGAGGGTCTGCCCACCCAGAAGGAGCAGTACGTCCGCGCGACTTCCGTATCCGTCGTCGAGCGGACGTTCACCTACGACACCGACAAGGACTACAAGGCCAGCGTGGTCACGGTCGAGATCAGCGATGCGCTGCGCTACGACTTCACCGGTTCACCTGCCACGCGCACGTTTACGCGTGCGAGCAACAGCACGAAGGTGCGTGACACGGTCGTGGCCGACGCCGGCACCTATGTCGGCGTGGTACCGCTGACGCAGGCGGCTGCCGTCGGCGACTTCACGGTCAAGGGCGCGTCGATCTACACGCAACTCGTGCCGAGCGCACAGACCGAGACGCCGATCTCGGCCGTAGCCCCCTACGCGGCCGCCGGATTGCCGGTGCCCGGTGCGGCGGCCGTGAGCTACACGGCGAACCATGCGTGGACGCCCAGCATCCGGTTCAACCTGCCGGGCGGCTGCCTGCCGGGCTCGCTCACCCTGCAGACCGACGGCATCACGATCTTTGACGACGCGGGCCTGCTCAAGACGGCGAGCGGCACGATCGGCACCATCGACTACGCCAACGGCATCCTGAGCCTCAACTCGGGCTCGATGTCGAATGCGAAGGCGGTCACCTACACGCCGGCCGCGCAGATTCTGCGTGCGCCACAGAGCGCCGAGATTCCAGTCACACTGGAGTCGCGCAGTCAGTCCTATGTCGGTACCGTCATTCCGGTGCCGCAGCCCGGCACACTGTCGATCAGCTACATGGCCCAGGGCCGCTGGTACGTGCTGTCCGACGGCGGCAATGGCTCGCTCAAGGGCCTGGACCAGAGCTACGGCGCAGGCACGTTCAACAGGAACACCGGTGCGTTCGTCGTCACGCTGGGCGCGCTGCCCGACGTAGGTTCCTCACTCATCCTCACCTGGAACGTGCCGACGCAGGAAACGCAGCAGCCGCAGGCCGTTCTCAAGGCTTCGCAGTCCTTGCAGCTCTCGCCGCCGGAGGGCAAGGCCGTGCAACCCGGCACGCTCACCGTGAGCTGGGAATACGGCGGCGCCAAGACCGCGTCCGCTTCGACCTCGGGCGCACTCTCCGGGGCGGCCACCGGGTCCTTGAGCGTCGCGCAGAACCGTCTCGACTTCGCGCCCGACGTGCTGCCGCCGGTCGGCACGCAGCTCACCGTGAGCTACGTCGCGGGCCCCAAGCAGGAGGATTCGTTCACGCACCCCTCCCGCAATAGCGCGGGGCTGCTGCCGGTCACCGCCAGCTTCGGGGCCATCGAGCCGGGTTCGCTCGAGATCGAGTGGAACACGCTCACCGACACGTCGGTGCTGGGCGCGTACACCTGGCAGCAATTGATGGAAATGGGCGTGGCGGTGGCAATGTGGCGCGACCCCACCCAGATCGCCCGCGACGACGGCAGCGGCAATGTCGTCCTCAACGGCGACACCATTGGCACGGTCAACTACGCCACCGGTGAAGTGGTGTTCAACCCGGACGTGATGATCCGGATTCCACGTCCGAACTACAGCTCGGCAGCCATTACCGGCACCGGGCGTTGGCGACTGAACTATGGCGGCCTGTCTTATGTCGCCGCGCCCTCGCTGTATCCGAACGACGAGTCGGGCTATGTGAAGCTGCGTTACAACAGCGCGGGTTCCACCAGCAACCACACGGAGACCTTCCAGTTCACTCCGACCTTCAATCTGGTGCCGGGCGTGAATGCCCAGGTGGTGACCGGCACGGTGCTGCTGACTGTTCAAGGCGCGCAGCCCTGGGGCGACAACGGCCAGGGCACGCTGCGCGAGTTCACCCCCAACGGCTGGGTGACGCGCGGCACGATCAACTATCTGTCGGGCGAGGTGACCCTCACGTCCTGGACGGCGGGAACGACCAACGCCATCACCCGTGCCAGCTGCGTGACCACGGTCGGCGAGAACATCTCCAGCGAGTATGTGTTCCGCACCGGCGCGGCACCGTTGCGTCCGGGGTCGCTGTCGATCCAGTACGCCCGCGCGGTCGGTGGAACGCAAAACGTGACGGCAGGCATCGACGGCAAGATCGAGGCGACCGGCGTCACCGGCAGTGTCGATTACGAAACCGGCGTGGTACGTGTGCGCTTCGGCACCTTCATACCCGCCGCCGGCAACGAGGGCGAGCCGTGGTACGCCGCCGACCGCGTCGGCACGGACGGCAAGATCTTCCGGCCCGAGCCGGTAGCAGCCTCCAGCATGCGCTACAGCGCGGTGGCCTACAGCTACCTGCCGCTGGATGCGGATCTGCTCGGCATCGACCCGGTGCGGCTGCCCAGCGACGGACGGGTACCGATCTTCCGCCCCGGCGGCTTCGCCGTCGTCGGCCATACGGGGAAGATCACCACCTCGGTCAGCAACGGTCAGACCATCAATTGCGCTCGCGTGCGCCTGTCCCGCGTGCGCGTGGTCGGCCACGACGGCACGGTGATCCACAAGGGTTACTCGGCCGATCTGGAGGCCGGCACCGTCACCTTCTCCGACGTGACGGGCTACAGCCAACCGGTGACCATCGAGCACCGCGTCGAGGACATGGCCGTGGTGCGCGACGTGCAGATCAACGGCGAGATCAGCTTCACGCGCCCGCTGACCCACGAATACCCCGTCGCCAGTCCTGGCGATCCCACATCCGGCAGCTACGTCTCCAGCGCGCTCATCGCCGGCGATCTGTTCGCGCGGGTGAGCCTCGTGTTCGACCAGGCGACGTGGAACGGCGCGTGGTCCGATGCGCTGTCGGGCAGCGCGGCCACGGCGACCTTCAACAACACGCAATACCCGATCCGGGTCACCAACCGGGGCGCGGTCACCGAGCGCTGGGTGGTGCGCTTCACCAACAGCACCGCCTTCGAGGTGATCGGCGAAAACGTCGGCGTCATCGCCACCGGCAACACCAGTACCGATTGCGCGCCGAACAACCCGGCGACCGGCGTGCCGTACTTCCATCTGCCGGCGCTGGGCTGGGGCAGCGGCTGGGCGACCGGCAACGTGCTGCGCTTCAACACCATCGGCGCGCAGTTCCCGGTGTGGGTCGTGCGTACGGTGCAACAGGGACCGGAATCCGTGCCCGACGACAACTTCACGCTGCTGATCCGCGGCGACGTGGACACCCCTTGATTCTCGACAGGAACGTGCAATGACCGACCTCTCCGTCAAGTACTTCAACAGCGGCATGGCGGGCGCGCCGCAGATTGCCAACAACTGGGGCGATCTCGTCACGATGCTCGACGCCTGCCTCGTCAACGGCTTCGCGCTGAAAGCCATCGACTCGCTGACCTCTGCCTCCGGCATCGCGACGGCCACGATCACCTCCGGACATGCCTACCGTCCAGATCAGGTGGTGCTGATCGCCGGGGCCGAACAGCCCGAGTACAACGGGCAGTTCCGTGTGCTGACGACGACGACCACCACCTTCACCTACGCGGTGACCGGCACGCCCGCATCACCGGCCACGACCGCGACGAGCCTCTCCGCCAAGGTCGCGCCGCTGGGCTGGGAAAAGCCGTTCGCGGGCACGAACAAGGCGGCCTACCGCAGCAAGAACCCGGCCTCGCCGCAGAACCTCCTGCTGATCGACGACAGCCTCAAGACGCCCGGCTACACGACTTCGTGGGCGAAGTGGGCCAACGTCGGGATCGTGGAGGATCTGGCCGACATCGACACCATCGTCGGGGCGCAGGCTCCCTACGACCCGAACAACCCGACACAGAACTGGAAACAGGTCACCGCCAACCAATGGGGCTGGCACAAGTGGTACCACGCGCGCCAGACCGGCTACGACACCTACGGCGACAGCGGGGGCGGCAACCGCAACTGGGTGCTGATCGGCGACGACCGCCTGTTCTTCCTGTTCTGCACCTTCGCCCCCGGCTACAACTGGTACGGGCGCGCCTTCTACTGCTTCGGCGACATCACGAGCTTCAAGCCGGGCGACAACTACGCCACCGTGCTCGCCGCGCACGACGTCTACTGGAGCAACAACAACCAGTACCTGAGCTACCCCGGCGACTACGGCGGCACCTCGATGGTAGCGTCGCTCGACTTTTCCGGGCACGTGCTGCTGCGCAACCATACGCAGCTCGGCAACCCGGTCCGCTTCGGCCTCACCTCGCTCAACACCAACAACGGCCAGCAGATCTGCGGACGCGGCCCGATGCCGTTTCCGAACGGCGCCGACTACAGCCTGTGGCTGCTGCCCACCTACGTGCGCCAGGAGGACGGCCACATGCGCGGCCTGATGCCGGGGATGTACTGGATGCCGCAGGACCGTCCCTACAGCGACCAGACCATCGTCGACAACGTCGTGGGCCAGATCGGCAAGCGGTTCCTGCTGGTGCGCACGCACTACGGCTCGGATACCGAAGGCGCGCAGGTCGCTTTCGACATCACCGGCCCGTGGAGGTGAGCCTTGAGCTATCCGCACTACGATACCTTCGCCACGGCGCCGGCGGCCGGCTACACCACGGTGCTCGGCAGTATGTCCGCCAGCCACAACAGCGCCCAGCAGGCCATCGACATCTCGGCGCCGAATGCCCAGTCGATTCTGCGCTTCAACGAAGCGGCCAACGGCGACTTCTGGTTCGAGGCCGACCTCGAACTCCTGAGCGACCCGGGCGGCCGCAAGCACATCGGCCTGTGGCTGACGACCGGCAATGGAGCCGAGGGCTACCGGTTCGCCCACCTTGACGGCGCCTGGGGCGTGTCGCGGTGGAACAGCGGCTTCGGCGACGGCGCTGCCGTGAGCGGCAGTATCAACGACGGAGCGAAGCCGATCGCCGGCGTCGCGAACACCGCCCCCACCTTCAATGTCGGCCAGCGCATGACGCTGCGCTGCGAGGTCATCGTCGGCGCGTTCGACGCGAACGGGGTGCCGTGGGCGCGGCTGATCCAGTTCAAGGCTGGCGGCGTGCTGTTGTTCCAAGTCGGTGACGCGACCTATCGGGGCAAGCTGATTCCCGGCGTGTTCCTGTACGGCGCGACGGCGCGAGTCCACGCCATCGCGGGCGACACGCCGTCCGGTCTGCCGGCGTTTCCGGCGACGGTGGCCGTGAACGCCGCCGATGACCTGCTGCCGCTGGCAGGAGGACCCACGTCAGTCCTGCCCGATCCCGCCTCGCCCATCGGCGTTGCGGCGGACTGCGATCTGATGCGCCGGAACAGCGCGGCGTCGGATCTCTGGAACCGGCCTGGCGGCTACAACCACGATTTCCACCCGATCCAATCCGGAAGAAAAGACATCCACTTCAGCGGCCGCGGCGTGATCGCAGGCACCGTCAAGGAGAAGGGCCAGCCCGATCAGCCGCTCGTGCGCCGTGTGCAGCTCATCAGCGAGAACGCCAACGTCCTGGTCGCCGAAACCTGGAGCGATGCCGCCGGCCGCTACCGCTTCGAGTTCATCGACGCTGCGCAGCGCTACACCGTGGTGAGCTACGACTACAAGCATCTGTACCGCGCCGTGATCGCGGACAACCTGAAGCCGGAACCGATGTCATGACCGTTGCGATCACCGTCGAACACAACGAGGCGCGGCTCGCCGGCACGCTCGCCTTTCTCGATGCCGGCCCGGAGCCGGCGCGGCTGCGCATCTACGGCGGCACGCGGCCGGCAACGCCCTCCACAACGCCGACCAGTGCGATGCTGGTCGAGATCCGGCTCACCAAGCCTGCAGGCACGATTCTCGATGGGCTGCTCACGCTCACGCAACAGGAGGACGGGCTGATCACGGCCACCGGCGTGGCCACCTGGGCGCGGCTGGTGAACGGCAATGACGTGACCGCGCTCGATCTCGATTGCAGCGGCACGGACGGCAACGGCGACGTGAAGCTCGCCTCTACCTCTCTGTACCTCGGCGGCGACGCCCGGATGGTGTCGGCGATCCTGGGGTAGGCCGTGGCAGACCCCGAGTCGCAGCAGACAGACCTGCTGTTCGACCGCCCGGCCGCCACCGACGCGAATCTGCTGTTCGGCGCCGACTTCGTCCCGCCACGCAACGATCTGAGGGTCCTCGCGACCCTGCCGCTGCCGGCGGCCACGATCAAGTTCATCCCGCCGGCCCGTGCCGAGCTGCTGGCGGAGCTGCCGCGCTTGAGCGTGCGCTCGCTGGTGCTGCGCCCGAGCGTGCCGCTCACGTTAGCGTCGAGCCTGCCGGGGATCGTGTGCACCGGCGAGGTGAGGTACTACTCGCGCACGCAGCGCCCCACGGTCGGTGCGACCCGGGACACTTGGCAGGAAACGCGGGCGACCGAGCTGGGCTCCACCCAGCCCCAGCAGCAAGCCCAGTCGGCGCCTGCCGGGTGGAGTGGGCTTTGGCAGACCGCCTCCGATGCGCCGGAGGGCATCGAGCACCGCCTGCCGTCCGTGCTGCAGGCGGCGCACGAGCAGCGCCGCGTAGATCACCAGGAGGCGTCACGCCTCCATGATGCGACCTGGTTTGCGCATCAGGATGGGCGTCCCCTCGGGCTCGTCCGCTTCTCGGCTTTCGAGCGCGCGACCGGCGTGCGACGCGCCATCTGGTTCCGCCACCAGGACGGCTCCGTTACCTGCCGTGCGTGGCGCGCAAGCGGCTGGCAAGACGCGCGCGTCCTGGTGCAGTTCCAGGTCTCGGACCATCAGAGCGCCACGCCCTTTCCGAAGGGATGGCGGGGGCGATACCAACATGCGAGGCGGCCGCCGCCCGGGATCAGCCTGCAGAGAACCCCGCAGCCGCCGCAGCCACGGCCTTGCTATACGCCGGGCCCGCACCTGTTGTTCTCCGGGTTGGCGGTATCGCAGGGCGACCTGCAGTTCGTCTGTGAGAACCACATCGATCCGCCGCCGCCCGATCGGCAGACGGTGGTCGTTCCCGTTCGGAGGGTGTATTTCGTGATCAACAACGTGACGCTGCACCGGCTGCCCGATGGCCTGCCGGTGCCGGTGTTCAGCCTTTCACTGGCGCTCGATGCCGCCTCCTGGACGTGGGGCTTCGATGCGCTGCTACCCGCCGCCGCTGCAAGCCTCGTCGCCCCCGGCAGCAACGGCGGCCCGGTCGAACTGGTAGCCAGCGTCAACGGCACGCCGTTCCGAGTGCTGGCTGAGAGCATCAGCCGCGAGCGGGTGTTCGGCGATGCGAGCATCCGCATCTCAGGAAGAGGGCGTAACGCCGTGCTGGCCGCGCCCTACGCGCCGGTGATGAACTTTCAGCAACCGCAGGCGCGCACGGCGCGGCAGTTGATGGATGACGTACTTACGCTCAACGGCATCCCGTTGGGCTGGAGCATCGATTGGGGCCTGACCGACTGGAACGTCCCTGCCGGGGTGTTCACCCAGCAGGGTACGTGGATGGAAGCCTTGGTTGCCATTGCCAGCGCGGCCGGGGGTTACCTGATCCCGCACCCGTCCGACCAGAGCATCCGCGTGCGCCACCGGTATCCGGTCGCGCCCTGGGAGTGGAACACCGTCACGCCAGACTTCGTGCTGCCCGTCGATGCGGTGGCCCGCGAGTCGCTGCGCTGGGTAGAGAAGCCCGGCTACAACCGCGTGTTCGTGTCCGGCCAGGATGTAGGTGTGCTTGGGCAGGTGAGCCGGGCTGGGACTGCCGGGGATGTGCTGGCCCCGATGGTGGTCGATGCGCTGATCACCGAAGCCGCTGCGGCGCGCCAGCGGGGCATCTCGGTTCTGGCTGATACCGGGCAACAGATCGAGATGATCCTGCGCCTGCCGGTGCTGGCCGAGACGGGAATCATCGAGCCGGGTGCGTTCGTCGAGTACCAGGACGGCAGCGTGACGAGGCTGGGCATCGTGCGCTCGACGGAAGTCGAGGCAGGAATGCCGGAGGTCTGGCAGACCTTGGGGGTGCAGAGCCATGCATAACCTCTACGAGCAGTTCCGCCAACTTATCTCTGATCCGCCATTGCAGGCGGGCACGGTGGTGGGCGTCGGCTCCGGCGTCGTGACCGTCGCCTTGCCCGGCGGCGGCTTGATCCGCGCACGCGGCAGCGCTGCCATCGGCCAGAAGGTGTTCGTGCGTGATGACGTCATCGAAGGCGGCGCACCCAGCTTGACGCTGGAAATCATCGAAATCTGAAACCCATCTTCCTGATCACCCCTGAACCCGCCTTGGTGCCACGTGCATCAGGCGGGTTTCGCATTTCTGGAGACCTGCAATGACCGAACCCGAACACCAACCCGCCGCCCTTGTGGAAAACATGCTCCTGCTGCGCCGCGAGGACTTCGACGAACTGCTCGACCGTGCCGCCGAACGCGGAGCCGAGCGTTGCCTCGCCCATCTCGGGCTGGAGAACGGCAGCGCCGCGAAGGACATCCGCGAACTGCGCGATCTGCTGGAGGCGTGGCGAGATGCCCGCCGAACGGCTTGGCAGACCACCATCAAGGTCGTGACCACCGGCATCCTGGCCGCGCTGCTGGTCGGTGCCGCCATCAAGTTGAAGCTGATGGGAGGCGTGCAATGACTGCCAAGCCGAAGATCTGCCTACTGGACGACTGGCGGCGCGTGTTGCGACGGGCCTGGAGCATCCGCTTCTCGCTGCTGGCCGCTGCCTTCACGGCGGCGGAAGCCGTGGTGCCGCTGTTCGGGGACGTACTGCCGCGCGGCGCGTTCGCGCTGCTGGCCTTTGCCGCCAGCATCGGCGCAACCGTGGCCCGCATCGTGGCTCAGCCGGAGATGCACCGATGACCCGGCCACCATCACCAGCGATGCGCAGGACGGTGGCCGGACTGACGCTGTCCGCTGCCGCCCTGGTTGGCATCGTGCTGCACGAGGGCTACACCGACCGTGCGGTGATCCCCGTCAAGGGCGATGTACCGACCATTGGTTTCGGCACCACCACCGGGGTGAAGCTGGGCGACACCACCACGCCGCCGAAGGCGCTGGCGCGGGCGCTCACCGATGTGCAGCAGTTCGAAGGCGCACTCAAGCAATGCGTGACCGTGCCGCTGGCCCAGCACGAATACGACGCGTTGGTGAGCTTCTCCTACAACGTCGGCAGCCGCGCATTCTGCCAGTCCACGCTGGTCAGGAAACTCAACGCCGAGGACTACGCGGGAGCCTGTGCCGAGCTGCTGCGCTGGCGCTTCTTCCAGGGCAAAGACTGCGCGCTGCCCGCCAATGCGCGCCTGTGCGGCGGGTTGGCCACACGGCGCGAGGCCGAGTACCGGCAGTGCATCGGGGAGGCATCGTGATCGTGATTCCGTGGCCGTACCGGCTGCTGGCCCTGGCGGCGCTCGGCGTCGCCCTGGTTGGCTTTGGTTGGATCAAGGGGGCGAGCCACGTTCAAGCGCAATGGGATGCCGCCATCCAGCAACAAGCCCTACAGACCGCCACCGCCCGCGAGCGGCAGGCGCAAGCCACCGTCAAGGTCGTCACCCAGTACGTCGACCGCGTCCGTGTCGTTCGCGAGAAGAGCGACACCATCTCCAAGGAGGTTCCCGTCTATGTGCTCGCTCAAACCGATGCTGCTTGCACTATCAACCGCGGCTTTGTGCGGCTGCACGACGCTGCCGCCGCCGGTGAATTGCCCGAGCCCGCCCGAGATGCTGATGCGGCCACCGCAGGCATTGCGCTCTCTGCCGTCGCCGGAACCGTTGCCGCCAACTACCAGACCTGCCACGAGAACGCCGAGCAACTGAGGGCGTTGCAAACGTGGGTCAGGGTGACCAATGAGGCCTCCCGGTAACCTGGCGGTCGTACGCTTCTACAGCAGCACGCGGAACTGCCTCTTATCCGCATCTGTCGACTTGATGATCCGGTACTCCATCCCGCTGGCCACCGCGATCTGCTGGGCGAAGTCCTTCTTGGCCTGCACCACGGCGTCCTCGATCTGGTTGTCGGCCTTCACCTCGACGATGACATATTTCAGGCTGCCATCCGGCTCTTCGCGCTGGAAGATGAAGTCGGGGTAGTAGCTGCGCACGGTGCGCGAATCCGGGTCGATGTACTGGATGAAGAAGTCGGACTGACCGTGGGTCAGCATCCCGGTGAAGTAGATTTTCTTCACCCGCTGCTCGCGCAGGAGGTCCCAGAACAACCAGTTCTCCGAGCCCGAGTCGAAGCAGTAGGTGTCAAGGTGGAAGCTCTTGGCGCGCTCTTCGTCCTTGATCTGCGGGTCATTCCTCCGGACGATCTTGTCCTTCGCTGCCGACATGAACCGCCCCGGGAATTGAGGAGGTTCCTGACTCTGAGAAGATGGAGCCATGAAAAGCAAGAAGTCCAACCGTTTTTCCCCGGAAGTGCGCCAGCGCGCTGTGCGGATGGTGCAAGAACACCGCGGCGA
>Ga0067045_1002743_pt1 | contig 49918 bp, 43 predicted proteins | sample TerdegcTABiofilm_FD_59184 | JGI IMG/M metagenome (GOLD analysis project Ga0067045, IMG submission 59184) | Combined Assembly of (Gp0054472, Gp0054536) Wastewater bioreactor microbial communities from Singapore -Terephthalate degrading...
GTGATGGATGCGCCGCCTGCAATGGCCGTGGTTGCGGTTTTTCTCTCGCCTCCCAGTTCTTCAAAGGCATTCAGGAGGAATGGAATGGCAGTAGTGGCATAGGCGGCTGGATGGGTCTGTTTCTTTTCAGCAGGGCCATCAGGCAGCAGGATGTGGCACATGCCGCCGATATGCCTGACCGCATCGTATATGGCCACGCCGACACAGGAGCCGAGACAGGTCTCGAGGATGGTGTCTGGGTCTCCGGTGACCTGGCAGTCGCCTATGTGCACAAGTTGAATCTCTTCCATTTATATTTTTGAACTTTCCTTGGGTGATAATGTATGAATGTTTCAGGGGTTCCCTTAAAATATCAGAAATGGTTTGGGCAGTCAAAAGATATTGTGGTTTCGGATTCCGCTGCCGCCCCCACAGTATCTTTTTGTTTTATTCAATCGCGGAATTTGGGGACATTGTGTTTATTGCAGTTGAGCCTTTTGTATATCATCTGAATGGTCTCGGCCTTTTTAAGGGACCAGAGGGGTGCGAGCAGGACATCCGCAGAATGGTCTGCTGCCAGTCTGTGTATCACACATTCGCTGCCCAGGTGTCTGACGGCCCAGGCCACCAGCTCTGTGTAAAGTCCCTGTGAAATGGGTTGATAGTCACCGTCTTCCCACAGCCGCTGAAGGCAAGTCCCCTTCAACACGGAGAGCTGATGGAATTTTATGCCTTCCACTCCTGACATCCGCACTCGTTCTATGGTGTTTTGCATGTCTTCCGGTGTTTCACCGGGCAGCCCGAAGATCACATGGCAGCACACGGGTATTCCGAATTCGTGAGTGATATTTACCGCATTTACGAAGTCTTGAAAGCTATGCCCACGGTTTATGCGTTTTAAGGTGGCATCATTGGCGCTCTGAAGCCCATACTCCATCCAGACCATCTTTCGGCCTGCCACCTCCTTTATAAGCATCAGGCGTTCTTCGTCGATGCAGTCAGGTCTTGTGGCGATACTGATTCCCACTACCTCGTCCGGCGCCAGGACGGTGCGATATATTTCGGCCAGGCGCTTCAACGGTGCATAGGTATTTGAAAAAGATTGCAGATAGGACAGGAATCTGGTGGCCCCATAGCGCCTCTGCGCCCATTTCATGCCGTCTTCCATCTGTTGATGCAGGTCTTTACCGCAGGCAGCCGCCCCTGTACCGGAGCCTGTCCCATTGCAATAGATGCAGCCGCCTTTGCCCTTTGTGCCGTCTCTATTGGGGCAGTTGAGTCCTGCGTCCAGAGGTATCTTCTGCACCCTGACGCCGAATTTGGCCTTCAGGTATTCATTCAGCGTGAGACACATGCCATTCCCTCAACCAGTCAGCGGCCTGCTCGCGCGTCCTGACCCGGCCCTCCAGCTCTGCGATCTCCAGTTCGTTCAATGCCCTGCCTATTATGGGCCCTGGATGAATTTGAAGTATCTCCTGTATGTCCCTGCCGGTGAGCAGCCGTTTTCTGGTTTGAAGGGGGTGCAGTTCCTTTACATAGAAGTGATGTACTATGCACCAGAGTCTGGAGAGCCTTTCGTCCAGGTCAGCCGGTTTCAGAGGGCCGCAGCCTGCCATGCTGTCCGCCATTGCCAGCAGAAACAGGGCTGGATAGTCCTGCTTCAGGTGATTCAGGAGCCTGCGCATGGCCCGTTTGGTGGGATGTGTCTTGCGGCGCTCCATATCCGTGAGCAGATGAAATGGCCTCATGTGCAGGGAGGCGAGGGTGGATGCCATGAGCATGGTGTGCCGAGGCCAGCGCAGCCGGGCGGCGATGGCCTTGATCATGCTGTTGCCTTGACTGTCGTGCTGATAAAAGGTGGTTCTTCCGTTTTTTTCAGACCGGCACACAGGTTTGGCTATGTCGTGCAGAAGGGACGCCCATTTCAAGGCCTCGATATGCGAGGGGTTTCCCTGAATCCATGCCTCGATAGGCTCAACGGGAGAGAACTTTTTTCGGGGGTCCTGAAGCAGGATCTCCAGACAGGCCAGGGTCTCGAGGCTGTGTTGCAGGACATCCAGGTGGTGAAAGCCGGGCTGTTCCATGCCTGCTCCTGCCTTGAGTTCCGGCAGAATCTGAAAAAGAATGCCGTCGTCGGCCATTTGGTGAATAGTAGAAGAGGCATCGGAAACACCGAGAATCAGGCTCATCTCCTGTTGTATGCGTTCACCAGCCACATGGCCCAGTCCTGGCATCACCTCTTGAATCCATTTTCTGGTTTGAGGCTCTATGATAAGGTCCAGTTGCCCCGCGAACCTGTAGGCCCGAATACAACGCAGGGGGTCTGAAAACAGATTGTTCAGCCCTATGGCTTTAATTACGCCCTGTTTCAGGTCATTCAGGCCGTTCAATGGGTCTATGAGATTGCAGGCGGCCTCATGAGCGGTTTTGAGGCTGAATGTCCCGCAAAGCAGGTCAACGGCCCTTTCAAAGGGTATGGCCATGGCGTTTATGGTGAAATCGCGAGCCTTCAGGTCCCCGGTTATGCTGGCAGCGCCGTCTCGAAAGGAACTGAAGTCCACCACCATATTCCTGGACACCACTACTCGAGCCGTATCCGTTGTTGCGTCCAGGGGTACGAATGCGGCGTTCAGGCGAAGGGCTGTCTCCTGGGCCAGTTGCATGGCATTCTGTCTCACGGTTATGTCCAGGTCCTTTATGGGCCTTTCAAGCAGCAGGTCCCGAACAGCACCGCCTGCCAGATAGGGTTCATGACCTTTGATGATTTTATAAATTGCTTCAAGTAGATGTTTCATTGAACTTCAGGCATTAACCCCTCTCCGTCCCGCCCCTTGTCAGGGGAGGGAGATAACTCGCTCATTTTACAAAAAGTTCCCATAGCAGGTCATGTATGGCCGGCCTGAATCTGCGCATTTCATTCATGTTTTGGGTGTTATCCGCACGGGGAAACGGCCGATTGCACAAGAAAATCATTATAACCTCCTGTTTTAAATCCATCCAGAAGGAACAACCTGTCCAGCCAAGATGCCCCACTGTATGGTTTGAGAAATATCTGCCTGAGCTGGAGGAAAGGGAAGGGGTGTCAAAGGCCAATGCACGGGTATGCGGGCCTGCAACCGGAGTGAAAAAGGTCTGAAGCCAGTTGCCAGGAATAAGCCTTGAGCGAATGCGGCCATTGTGTATCTCCAGTAGCCGCACAAGGGCCTGAAGCAGAGCAGAGGCATTGCCAAAGAGCCCTGCATGGCCTGCCACGCCTTGAAGCCACCAGGCGTTCAGGTCGTTTACCTGGGCTGTTACCATGGTCTTTCGTACGGGACAGTAGCCTGTTGGGGCAAAGGTCTCTTTTAACCTGCTTGACTCCATTGAATCTTCATGAATGGGCAGAAAAAAGAGCTGCTCGGTCTGAAGCCCAGGTAGAATCCTTTGTTCAAAAAGGACATGCAGGGGAGTTTGAGTGAGTTTTTCCAGAAGAATGCCCAGCAGGATAAAACCCAGGTCACTGTATGTGGGGACCGGGGCCTCCAATGCCAGGGAGCTGATGAGCTTGAGGCAGGCGGCCTTTCTTTCACCAGGCCCTATGTCCTTTAGGAGCTCATATAGATTCAGATGGGCTGCCAGGCCGGAGGAGTGGGACAACAGGTGTTTTAATGGAATCTCAGCGAGGCTGCCTGCGTCCTTTCCCAGCAATCTGCTCATGGGCATTTCCAAAGAAAGAACCCCCTCGCTGCACAGATGAAGGGTGATAAGCCCGGCCACCAGGGGTTTGGTGAGGGACGCAAGGTCGTAATAGGTATCAGGAGTCACCTGATGAGAGCCTTCCTCGTATGTGAGCCTGCCGTGGGCCATGAGGTGCACCTCTCCCCTGTGCCAGACGGCTATGGAACAGCCCGGAAAGAGCCTGGTCTCAACGGCCCTGTTCAACATTGGAAATACGGCTTGAGATCGATGCATGGCTTATGATAGCAAAGCCCTTTAAAAATAACATCATGAAAAAAACACCAGATAATGAGCCAAGGTATAAAAATGAGAAAAATTTCAAAAAAATGAGAAAAAAAGAGAAAATAGAATGTTGAAAACCTGTTAAAAAACAGTGCCAGCATAACTTCTTTGATTTATTGGAGTTTTTATTCACAAAAAAGGCTTGGATTTTAAAGGGTTATCAAAATCTATTTCAAATAGCTAAACAAAACAAATCGTTAGGGCATATCCTGTAGTGCTATTTCTTTTTTCTGATAAGTGATTTTATAACAGGCACCATTGTTTGACAGTTGCGTGACGGTCTTGTATGAAACTGAAACATTATTTTTGAGGAAGACCTGGTGACTTCACTCCGACGGCGAACGCCGTTCAGGGAAGTTTTGAAAATGGGAGAGATATCTATATGGAGAGTGTCTGGAATACTGTCAAGGGCCATCTGCGTTCCAGTATTTCTGCAAGCAGCTTCGAGGTCTGGATAGAACCTATACAGGTAGTTGACATAAAGGAAGACACCCTGGTACTTGGATGTCCCAACCGTTTTTTTGCCTCATGGGTGCAGGAACACTATCTGCCCCTGATCTCTCAATGCCCTGAGCTCGAAAATCGTATAATCCGTCTGACCTGTGAGTACAAAAAAGAAAACTCCGCTGAGGCATTTCTGAAACAGCCTGAAAATCAGGCACAGCAGGCTGTTTTGCCGGATTTCAACCCCAGAAAACCTGCGGCCCCGCGTTTCAGCAGGCATTACTCATTTGATGAATTTGTGATCGGAGAATGCAACAGATATGCCCATGATGCCTGTAAGGCCGTTGCAAGCGGTGAAATAAGCCAGGGTCGTATCCTGTATCTGCATTCGCCTTCAGGGTTGGGCAAAAGCCATCTGTCTCAGGCCACCGGCCAGTTTATCCTTGAAAACAGGCCGTCCATGCGCATATCCTACCTTTCCGCCAATGAATTCACCAATCAAGTGGTTCGGGCTGCAAAGGATGGGCAATTCGAGGGTTTTAAGCAGAAATACCAGCAGGAATGCGATATCTTGCTCCTGGAAGAGGTGCACTGCCTCTCCGGCAGACATCGCACACAGGCGGAGCTGGCGCTGATAATAGACACCCTCAGAGACAGCGGCAAGACCATTGTCATGACCGCCAATCAGCCTCCGGTGCGCCTTGCAAATCTGCATGAAGGACTTGGCTCCCGTCTCAACGCCGCCATAGTGGCCAATATAGATGAGCCCGATAAACAGACCAGATATAACATACTGGCGGTAAAGGCACTGAGAAACGGCCTCGTGGTGCCTGACATGGTGCTGGATTATCTGGCTGAACGCCTGTTCGGGGATGTCAGACGGCTGGAAGGGGCTGTGGTGGGGCTTCTGACCCGTACTGCCTTGACGAAACAGGAGGTCACTCTTCAACTGGCCCAGGAGATGGTTGGAGACATGGTGGGGCAACCACTTGACCTGAATATTCAGGCCATTCAGGAGATATTGTGCCGTTTCTATAAACTGACCACCGCTGAACTCACCTCCAGGAGCAGGAAGAGAAGTGTATTGTGGCCCCGCCAGATCGGCATGTATCTGGCCAGACAATACACATGTGAATCCCTTGAGGAAATAGGCAAGGCATTCGGCAGGGACCATGCCACCGTCATACACGCGGTCAAACAGGTGCAACAGATCGTTGAAGACGGCGGAAGATGGAAGGGCGAGATAGATTTTCTTTCCACTCAACTGGAGAAGATGAGGTGGCGTGGAAAATGACAGCGCCTTTTGAATCGCTGCATGAATACCCTTAAACCCTCATTTCTCGATGCCTTGAAGCAGGCCGTAGGCCCTGAAAACCTCTTTACAGACCCAGCCTCCATCTCCTGTTATTCCTATGATGCCAGTGGAATAACCTCGTATCCCGACTGTGTCCTGATGCCGGTCAACACAGAGCAGGTCTCTCGCTCCCTCAAACTTGCCCATGAGGAAGGGGTGCCTGTGTTCTCGAGAGGGGCGGGAAGCGGCCGCACAGGCGCCAGTGTCCCTCAAAACGGCATCGCCCTGGTGCTTACACGCATGAACCGCATCCTTGACATCTCTCACGAAGACCTGCTGGCAGAGGTGGAGCCTGGAGTGGTGACCGGTGAGTTTCAAAGGCAGGTGGAGAGACAAGGGCTTTTTTATCCACCTGACCCTGCCAGCCTGGCCTTTTGCACTTTGGGAGGCAATGTGGCCACCTGTGCAGGCGGTCCCAGGGCCGTAAAATACGGAGTGACACGGGATTATGTCATGGGAATGGAGGTGGTCTTGGCCGATGGAGAGGTCATGGAGGTGGGGGTGCGCACTGCCAAGGGCGTGGTGGGCTATGACCTTGCCAGGCTTTTGGTGGGTTCTGAGGGGACTTTGGCCGTGTTCTCCAGGCTTTTTCTGCGATTGATTCCCAAACCCCAGGCCATAGGCACCCTGCTTGCCTTTTTCCCCAGTGCTGTCTGTGCCATGAATGCCATAGCCTCCATATTTACCTCGGGTATTCTGCCTCGCACCGCTGAGTTTCTGGATGCCATGTGCCTTAAGTGTATCGCACAAGAGATGCCTCATGCAGTGCCTGAGGAGGCCCATGCCATGCTGCTTTTGGAGGTGGACGGCACGCCTGCGGCGGTCTCATACGAGCTGGAGGCGGTTTTGAATTGCTGTAGGTCAAACGCCGCTTTACTTTACAGAATAGCTGAAGACTCGCAGGATGTGGAAAGGCTCTGGGCCCTGCGAAGGGGCATATCGCCTGCCATAAGGCGGCTGAATTATCGCAGCCGCATCAGCGAAGACATCTGCGTGCCCAGGCACAGCCTGCCAGAGGCCATTACACGTCTAAATGCCTTGCAAAACAGGTATGGGGGGGTACAGATTCTGACCTTCGGCCACGCCGGAGACGGCAATCTGCATGTCAACTGCCTGTTTCAGGAGGGGCCTGAGAGCCCATTGATTTCAAAGGTGATGGCAGAGGTATTTGAAATAGCACTGAATTTAGGCGGAACCCTCTCTGGAGAACACGGCATAGGCCTGACCAAGAGGCCCTTTGTGAAAAGGGAATTGGGGGACAGGGCCGTGACACTTATGAAGGCCATAAAAGGGGTGTGGGATGAAAAGGGGATTCTCAATCCAGGAAAGGTATTTTAAGCCTCGAAAAATTGCCTTGTTTCTCACAACTTTTTGAGCGAGGTCAGCCGATATTTGTTTCATGCCACACATAACCGCCCTCCATGGCGATGATGTGTGGCCGGCGCCCTCGTGGCGCCTATTCCACAAACACCGGCTGCCCTCGCCCTTCGGGAACTCCACGCCCAGCCTCAGAAGACGCCTGAAAAACCCCAAGCCCTTTGAGCTGTGGTGAACAGAGGGAATAAAAGCCAATTCTACGATTCTTATCAACAGAAGCGGCGATCATTCATCACAGCAGTTTAATTCTCTATCAGGGGGGGGTATAAGAAAAGAGAGATAGGGAACTCATTATGAACACGGGGTTCCGTAGAAACAAAAAAGGCGGCAGTGGAGGAAGACATTTTACGAAATAAGGCAATCAGTGTAGAAATTAGACGATTTTGAATATATTTTCAGTTGCAATGCTAATTTTTCAAAGAATCTTTGAATGACAGGGTCTTGAGGTGCTGATATGGATGTTTCAGGCATAGTTGCAGCAGGGGGAAGCGGTGTGCGTTTCGGCTCGCCCATTCCCAAGCAATTTTTGTTGCTCGCTGGTAAAAGCGTGCTTCATCACAGCGTAAGCGCCATGCTTGCGGCTGATTCCATTCAAGAGGTGGTGGTGGCAGTGCCAGCGGCATATATGGAGCAGGCCAGCCTGGCCTTAAAGGACCTCATGAGTGTCAAGCCCATACGGCTGGTGGAGGGCGGCACCTCCCGGCAGGAATCCGTCAAAAACGCCCTGTTGGCCACTGACTCTGCATTTCCGTGGGTGGCGGTGCACGACGCAGCAAGGCCCCTTGTGCGGCCTGAGGCCATAGAGGAGGTCTGCCTGCTGGCCCAGGAGGTGGGGGCAGCCCTTCTGGCCTGCCCTGTGCAAGATACGGTGAAGCAGGTGGACGAGAATGGGTTTGTATTGCGCACCTTGCCTCGCCAACAGCTCTTTTTGGCCCAGACCCCCCAGGTCTGCAAAAAGGCGGACCTGCTAAAGGCCTATGAGGAGGCCGAGTCCCAGGGTATCTCTGCCACGGACGAAGCAGGCCTTTTGGAGCTGGTGAACATGCCCGTGGCCGTACTGGTCTCCCAGTGGAGCAATTTCAAGATCACAGAGCCTCCTGACCTGGAACTGGCCGAACTCGTTTTGAGGGCACAAGAAAGACGGCCTGAACGCCCAAGACAGGCAGGCCAGCCTGCATTTCAACCCAATGCCTCTTCTCAAGCGCTCAACATAAGGGTGGGTATGGGCTATGATGCCCACAGGCTGGTGCCCAATAGACGGCTCATGCTTGGCGGAGTGCAGATTCCCTATGAATTGGGGCTGGAAGGCCATTCCGACGCAGATGTCCTGTTACATGCCCTGTGTGACGCCATTTTGGGCGCCATGGCTAAAAGGGATATAGGCGCCCATTTTCCAGACTCGAATATGCGCTACAAAGACATCTCGAGCCTTTTGCTGCTAAAAGAGGTCATGGAATTGGCCCATGACCAGGGTTTCAGCCTTCTGAATGCAGATATCACTCTGGTGGCCCAGGCCCCCAAGCTCTCTTCCTATTTTGAGGCCATGCAGGCTCAAATAGCCCAGGTCTGCGGGGTTTCGGCCGAGGCCATCAATATCAAGGCCACCACCACCGAGGGCATGGGGTTTACCGGCAGGGGTGAGGGCATGGCCTGCTATGCCACGGTGCTCTTGCAAAAAGGCCATTTGGCGCCCTGATATAGCCTTTTTATGGGATATCTCAAAAAACGAGTCAATCATTTGGTGGGAGAGGCCATTCACCGATACGGCCTGCTGCAAAACGGCGACCGCATTCTGGTGGCGGTCTCAGGCGGTTCTGACAGCCTGTTGTTGTTGTGGTTTTTGAACCACTGGCTGAAAAAGGCGCCCATTACCTACTCTCTTCTGCCAGTGTATCTGGACATGGGCTTTCATGCCCAGGCTCAAGGCCTGCTTCCTGACTTCTTTCGAAAAATGGGGCTTTCCTTTCACATGGAGGCCACGGATTACGCTGTCCTGGCGCATTCCTCGATAAATCGGGGTAAAAGCCCGTGTTTTCTCTGTGCCATGTGGCGCAGAAAGAGGCTCTTTCAATTGACTGCGGCCCTGGGCTGTAATAAACTGGCCCTGGGACACAATCAGGACGACCTCATTGAGACATTCTTTTTAAACCTCTGCTACGCAGGTGAGATGAGCACAATGGTACCAAGGCAGGAGATGTTCAAGGGAAGGCTCACCATCATTCGGCCCCTGGCCCTGGTGGCCAAGGAGCGAATAGACCGCATGGCCCAGGAGCTTGGGCTTCCGGTCTCCTCGAACCCCTGCCCATCTGCCGGCAAGACTCGCCGTGAGGCCATAAAATCCATGCTTGCAACCCTTTACCGTACGGATCGCCGCATTCGGGACAATATCTTTCGAGGGCTGTCCAATGTGAGAAGGGAATATCTGTTATGAAGGTTAAAGCGGCATTATCTCGGCTATATGGGGCTATTCTTTCAACCCTAACAATGTTTTTGGCTGTGGTCTTTCTGTGGTCTTCGCAGGTGCAGGGCCAGCGCACCTCCATTACAGTAGTCTTGGACGACAACTATCCCCCTTATGCCTTTAGAGATGAGCAGGGTAAATTGGTGGGTAAACTTGTGGATGAGTGGAGGCTTTGGCAGGAAAAGACCGGCATAAGGGTCATTCTGACAGGTATGGACTGGGCGGATTGTCTGCATGCCATGGCGTCAGGCAAGGCGGATGTGATAGATACAGCCTTTCGCACTTCGGCCAGAGAGGAGGTTATGGATTTTCTGCCGCCCCATGCCGCCATACCCGTGGCCATCTATACCCATAAGGACATCACAGGCATTGCGGATCTGAGCAGCCTTCGAGGGTTTGTGGTGGGCGTCAAGGCAGGCGATGCCTGTGTGGACTGGCTCAATGACCATGGCATTCGTGACCTGCGTCCCTACTCCAGTTATCAGGCCATTCTAAATGAGGCCGTAAGAAAGAACATTCAGGTCTTTTGTATGGACGAACCGCCGGCCAATTTCCTGATTCATCGCCAAAAGGCCGAAAATGACCTGCGATACGCATTTCATCTCTACAACGGCGAGTTTCACAGGGCCGTCAAAAAGGGGGATAAAGAGCTGCTGGAGCTGGTGCAAAAAGGCTTTTCCAGCATTACTTCACAGGAATATGAGCGAATTCACAACAAATGGATGGGGAAACCCCTTACACGACCATTGGATACCAGGCTAATCCTGCTGATGTGGTTGGGGGCCGGCCTGGTGGTCATTCTGACCTTGACCGTGGTCATTTTGCGTTACCTGGTCATTCGGCGCACACAGCAGCTCACAGCCGTCAAAAATCACCTGGAGGCCACTTTAAATGCCATTCCTGACCTGCTCTTCGAGGTGGATATCTCAGGCCGTTTTTATGACTTTCACTCCTCCAACCCTCAGCTCTTGTTTTTGCCCAAGGAGGCCTTTCTGGGCAAGACCCTTGTGGATTGCCTTCCGCCTGAGGTGGCTGAGGCCGGCATGAAGGGCCTGCAGCAGGCATTGAGAGAGGGTAGGGCCACTGGAGAATACGCCCTTTCCATCAATGGTGAGCTCAAATGGTTTGAATTTACTGTGGTCCCCAAACAGATGCCTTTCAACGAGCAGCAGCATTTCATTTTCCTTTCCCGGGATGTCACAGCGCAGAAAGAGGCTGCATTAAAGGCCCTTGAGGCCCAGAGGCAATCGCTTCAATCCCAGAAATTAGAGGCATTAGGCAGGCTGGCAGGTGGTATCGCCCATGACCTCAACAACTTCCTGATGCCTGTGCTGGGCTATGCAGAGATGGGCATGCACGCCTTAAACCCGTCCGACAAGCTGTATGGCTATTTTCAAGAGACCAAAAGGGCTGCTGAACGGGCTGCCCTGGTGGTGAAACAGGTCTTGACCTTTAGCAAAAAGGCAGAGGCCGTTTCAGAGAGAGTGCAATTAAATAGCGTGATAGAGGAGCTGAAAAACGGCCTCTTTCAACTCTTGGGTGAAGATATTCAACTACAACTGAATCTGGCGCCAGACCTCTTTTCAGTGTTTGTAAATAAAAATCAGATGGAGCAGGTGCTGATGAACCTGGTCTTAAATGCCAGGGATGCCATGCCACAGGGTGGCGTCATCACCATCGAGACCAGCAATCAAGAGACTCATACTCCAGATGGAGTGGTTAAGCAGGTGGTCTTAAGGGTTAAAGACACTGGTTGCGGTATGAGTAAGGCGGTGCAGGAGAGGATATTCGACCCATTTTTCACCACAAAGGGCCCTGAACACGGAACCGGCCTCGGACTCTCCAATGTCTATGGCATCGTCAAACAGCATGGCGGCGAGATAGCCGTAGAAAGTGAAGTGGGCAAGGGAACCACCTTTACCATCACACTGCCTGCCATGGTGGGGGAGGAAAATGCCCTGAAAACAGCCGAAGCACTTCAGCAGGCTTCAGAGCCTTTAACGGCTCAAGGCCTGGAGGTCGTAGTAGTGGACGATGATGAGCATATAGTCAGCCTGGTCTCCATGGTGCTGCAGGCAGATGGGCATCGAGTTAGAGGCTTCAGTGACCCGGCGGAGTGTCTTCGTTTAATAGAGGATGAACGCCCCTCCATTGACATTCTGATCACGGATGTTGCCATGCCAGGGATAAGCGGCCCGGAGCTAAGGGAGAGGCTGAAGTCCATCTATTCGGGCCTCAAGACCCTGTTTATCTCAGGCTACGGGCTTCCTGAGGAGGAGATGACGGTTTTGCAGGGCCAGGATGCAGCCATGCTTCAAAAGCCTTTTGGCATTCTGCAGCTGACTCATGCCATAGCGGAGCTTCAAAAGAAATCACAATAGGCAATGACAATGTAGGGGCAACCCCCTGTGGTTGCCCCGAATATGGGCGGTCATCGCTATCTGGGCGGCCACAGGGGGCCGCCCCTACCGGCCACAGGGGGCCGCCCCTACCTGGCATGTGCGCAACCCTCTCTCTCATTGCGATGGAATATGCCGGCTCACTCGCCCCAGATGCGAATCTGGTTTCTGCCGGCATTTTTGGCCTGATAGAGGGCATCATCAGCACATTTGAGCAGCCCTGTGAGGTCGTGAATTTCGCCTGTAAGGCCGGCTACGCCCAATGAGATGGTAAATGGAATGCGGGCCTCGCCGCACACCACGCAGGCCTCTTCCATGGCCTTTCGCAGCCTTTCGGCCAGGATATAGGCATTTTGAGGCGAAACATGGCAGATGACAGCAAATTCCTCTCCGCCTAATCTGCCTGCAAAATCGGTCTCGCGCAGGGTTTGCCTGACTCGCTTGGCCAGCTCCCTTAAGACCTCATCGCCTATTGCATGGCCGAAGGAGTCGTTTATTTGCTTAAAGTGGTCTATATCGAACATGATGAGTGAAAGGGGTGTCTTATAGCGCAGGCTGGTCTGAGCCTCCTTTTCAGCCAGTTCGAGAAAATGCCTGCGATTGAACAGCCCTGTCAGCCCATCGGTGGTGGCCAGTTGCACGAGCTGCCTTTCAAACCTGAATTTATACAGGGCGTTGGTGATGATATCCGTGGCAAAGACCATGCGGCTTATGAAATCCTCTGTGAATTTCTGCGGAGTCATGTATTCAAAGGCATAGCAACCCGTTGTGATGGCGTTGTCAATGACCGGAATGAGCACCAATGCGCTTATTTGCCCCTTTATCATGGCATCCCGCTCACAGTAGGCGCTTGCAGGCAACTGGTCTATGCTGGAGATATAGACGGCCTGCTGCCGAAAGAGCCGGTCTATGAACCAGCTACATCTTTTGACTGCCTCTAAACAGGAGACGCCGGCCTCATTTAAGCCATTCCTGTGCCAGCTATAACTGGCGGTCAGAAACTCGTAATCCTCAGAAAAGTGACAGAGGTAACAGCGGTCGGCCTTGAAAAACTGGGCTATCTGGCCGATGGAGTAATGAATGGTCTCATCCATGCGCTTATGGTCTGTGGTGAGAAACAAGGTGGTGATATCCATGAGCATGGAATAGAAATTGGATGAGGCAAGAAGCTCACGCTTGTCTGCAACCTGTTCAGAGATATCCCTGAAGATTATGACATGATGCGGGGTATTCTGGCCTGTTACAAAAAATGCCTTGCAAGAGAGGTGGACATCAATGGACCTGCCGTCTTTTGTTTTCAATTCCGTCTCGCCGCTGTAACTGCCTGTCTGTGTGATTGCCTTATAAACCTGGCAGTCTTCTTGTGAAATGGGATTGTCTCCGTGATAGTGCAAGAGATAATGGGGGTTTTGCCCTATGAGTTCCTCTCTGGAGTATTTGAGAATGAGGCAGGCGGCCTCATTTGCATCCTTTATATTCCAGTTTGAATCTACTATCAAAAGTCCATCCGGAATACTTGCAAACATGCTGGAGAGAAAACTGGAGATATCATTTTGTTTCCGCTGGAAAACTACTAATAGATATGTCATGCTGCAAAGCAGTATGGTGATGCCTGACAGGTATAGAAGCATGGTTTTATAATGCGTGTTAAGCGCCATATATTCCATGTCTTTTGGTATTAATACCACGGTATAGGCCTGTAAATCATCTTGTATGCCTGTAATGGGCAGAAAGATGAGAGAGGAGAAGGCATTTGTAAAAGGGAGCTGAATTGCAAATGGTTTGGATGAAGCGAGATTGTGTTGGAATTCCTCTATTCCTTTAGTCAGGGCGGCCCCATCTAATAAGTCTTTTAGGTAGATTTCCTGTCCATTTATGAAAACCTTCTGCTCTATGGGCATGAGCCATTGGGAAAGATGCTGAGATTCTTTATACCCTTTGAGTCCTTCTGAAAGGTGTTGAGCCATCAAATGGTCTTTTTTGAAGAGTATGGCATAATCCGTATATCCCAGAATCTTATTGCTGTCTTCTTTTAGTTTAGCCAATATGGCATCATATGAGTAAACAAATTCTGCTATGCCTATCTGCTTGTCCTCTAAAAGGATGGGAAAGATGTGATGAAGTGTTATGCCCTCGTTAGAGGTGTTGAAGCAGATGAGGGGTTTTCTTTCCATGCTGGCCTGAAGGATTTCAGGCCGTTGTTCCGCAGGAGGGAGTAAAAAAACCGTCTTCTCAATGGCCAAAAGCGGCGTGAGTTGTGTGTCATGGAGATACAGGCCATTTAAGCCCATGGGCTTGAGAAGGGCATGGGCAGGCCCCACTATATCCTCCAGCCTCTGCCGCAGCCCCTGTCTCAATGTCCATGGAGATGAGGCAATTGCCTGCAAGACTTGAATGACCTCGGGTTGCAATACAAAAAGACGAAAGTGGATTTCACTGTCCTTGTACAGACTGGCCACCATGCTGTCATGCAGACCCTTTTGAAGGGTGATATGTGCGGCTTCGTGTATTGCGACTCGCTGCTCCAGCTCGTTTTTGAGATAGGTATAGCCCAAAAGAAAGATAGCCAGGCCTAATACTACAGCAAATAGAAGAGGGGATTTTTTAAGGATATCACTCAAGGATCTAATTTTTTTGTGTGTCATGATGCAATTAATTTTAAATCAGCAGATAGTTATTATTTAGAAAAAACAGGGTTGCAATTATTACAAAGAAATTCAAAAAGTCAATGGGAAAGAGTGAATCTGATGCAGGATGTGTGAGTACAAATCATCTGGACAAGTTTTGATGTTTATGCTTAAAATCACAATGGCAGACTACCTTCACCACATCTTAACATGTGTGGTTTATTCCTAAATTCGGTAAGGCGGGGCAGATGGGACTAAAACGGGTCATAGGCATATTCTTTGATCAATACCCCAATGAGCGTCTGGACCTGTTTCAGGCCTTTCCAGCCCTTAAACAGATTTTGCAGCGCAGGAAACTGCATGCCTCCATTCGCACCATAGGCGATGTGGTCTTTACCTTCATCATCCTTTCGGGCCTTTTCGGGCCTCAAGACCCTCACGAGAACATAGTCATCTTCCTTTCCTGGGGCCTCTGGTGGCCCAGCATGGTCTTGAGCTGGTTTTTTGTGGGCCGCATGTGGTGTGGTTTCTGTCCGTTTCCAGGTCTGGGCCGCGTTCTTCAGCGTTTGGGCTGGGTGCGATATAGGCCTGTTCCCCGCTGGCTTCAGAAATACGGCATTTACTGGGCTGTTTTTCTCTTTGCGGTCATCATCTGGCTGGAGGAAAGCATGGGCATCAAGGAGTCTCCCCGGGCCACGGCCCTATTGATTTTGGCCATTCTGGGAGGCGCCACATTCTTTTCCATTCTGTATCCACTTCAGGCCTGGTGCCGCTATCTCTGCCCCATGGGCCGCATAACAGGTGTGGCCTCCACCATGTCCATGACGGAGTTCAGGCCTGACCACAGTATCTGTAAGGGCTGTACATCCTTTGCCTGTAAGAGGGGCAGGGACGGACAGCGCGGCTGCCCTGTATATTTAGGCGCCTTCGGAGTCACCAACAACCTGGATTGCCTCATCTGCGGCAGATGCGTCTCGTTGTGTGACAAAAATTCACCCCGCATAAATTTCAGAAGCCCCTTTGCCGAACTACTCATCAGTAAAGGCCGCTATATCACCTGTTCCTACATCATTCCCCTGCTTCTCGCATCACAGCTGGCCCGTTTCATGGATGCCGGTATTCTAAAGGCATTTGAACCAGCCGATTACTCAACGGTATATCGAATGGCCATGTTTTCAGGCCTCTTGCTCTTTTGGTTTGTCATGACCGTGATGTTTTTAAAATTGGGCGCCAAGGTCTTTGGTACCACCGAGGACGAGCTGTTCGGCAGATTCTCTCCCATGGTGCCGGTGTTTGTGCCTACGGCCTTTGCCGGAGAGCTGGTCTGCCGTTTGAACTATGCCCTGCACGAGGCCCAGTTCTTTTTTCCAACCCTGGGCAGGCAATTCGGCCTTGACCTCTCTTCCTGGGAATTTCATGTGCCTTTTTGGATATATCCGCTGCTGGACCTGTTTTTGGTGATAAGCAGTGTGGCTGCAGGCCTGCATGTGCTGCACCGGCTGGTTTATGGAGACTTTTATGGGATGGTAAGCCCTTTAAGGCACAGGCTCTGTGAACTGCTGGTCTATGGCATGGGAGCCACCTATATCGTTTTGCTGCCCTTCTGGTATGCGCCCATCTAACTTCCCTGAGTATCCCTTTCAAACAGGGCAGCCACAAAATCCTTGGCATCAAAGGGCCGCAGGTCGTACATCTTTTCTCCGATGCCTATGAAACGAATGGGAAGCCTCATTTGATGGGCTATGGCCGCCACTATGCCGCCCTTGGCAGTGCCGTCCAGCTTGGTAAGTATGATGCCGGTCAGGTCCGTGGCCTCTCGAAAGAGTTTGGCCTGAGACAGGGCGTTCTGGCCTGTGGTGGCGTCCAGCACAAGAAAGGTCTCGTGCGGGGCATCAGGTATCTTTTTGGCGATCACTCGGCGAATCTTCTTGAGCTCCTCCATGAGATTTGTCTTGGTGTGCAGCCTTCCAGCCGTATCTATGATGACCACATCCACCTTTCGTTTGATGCCTGCCTCTATGGCATCAAAGGCCACGGCGGAGGGGTCTGCACCGTGTTTGTGTTTGATCACAGGGGTGTTGAGGCGCTGACCCCAGGTATCTAACTGCTCTATGGCTGCGGCCCTGAAGGTATCGGCAGCCGCCAAAAGGCAGGTCTTGCCCTGTTCCTGCAGGAAATATGTGAGCTTGGCTATGGTGGTGGTCTTGCCCACACCGTTTACGCCCACCACCAGCACCACGCAGGGGTTCCCTTTCCAGGTAAGTGGAGGGGCATTTACATTCAAAAGTTCCAGGAGCTTGAATTGAATGCGCTCTCGCAGGGCGTCCACATCGTTTAGTTCCTTGCGTTTGACCTCTGCTCGAATCTGCTCAAAGATCTCGGAAGCGGTCTTGACGCCCACATCGGCAGTGACCAGAATCTCCTCCAGCTCATCCAGTATCTCTGGCGAGATCTCCTTTTTGCCCAGAAGCAGCTCGTCCATGCGTCTGACAAAGCCCTCTTTGCTTTTGGCGAGCTTTTGCTTGAGTCTTGCAAAGAAGCCTTCTGCTGGTGCGGTTTCCTCTTGAATGGCTGGTTCTGTTTCGGCCTTTTGAGGCTGTTGCGGTCCTTCCTGCAAGGAATCAGCGGGTGAAAGGGAAAGGTCATCGGCCTTTTCAGGCTGCTCGGCTGTTTCTGCAAGTGTTGGGGCCTCAGCCTGGGCATCCTCTTGAAAAGAGGGAGACTGCGTCTCAATGGGTTCTCCCTTGAGTTTTTTCAATAATTTTTTAAACATGGTTACTCCTTACACATTTATACCATCACGGTCACTGAATTGTCCAGAAAGTCAGGGTAATACTCCTCTTGTAGTGGTTCATAGGGCTGCATCCAGCCATTTTCCAGGCCGCATACCTCTGCAAATCTTATAACCTCTTCATATTCCTCTTGCAAAAGATACCTGCCAAGCGTTTCATCTCCTTTGGCTCGAAAGGCCGGAAAATACTGAGACATGAGGCTGATATGCACATTTGTGCCGTGGCAGAATGCTATGCGCTTCAATATGGCATTGGAGTCCTGGGCACAACCAGGCAAAACCAGGTGTCGAATGATTATACCCCGTCTTGCAATGCCAGAGGAGTCCAGCACCAGTTCAGTGCCCACCTGTCGTATCATCTCGGCTATGGCGGCCTGATTGATTGCTGAATAATTTGGTGCCCTTGAAAACTGTAGGCCATACTTGCTGTTTTCATATTTGGCATCTGGCAGATAGATATCCACGATACCCTCTAAGAGTTTCAGGGTGTCTGGCAATTCATAGCCGCCTGAGTTCATCACAATGGGCAGGTTCAGGCCGTTACGCACACACCTTGCCAGGGCCAGAAGGGTCTGAGGCAGAAAATGGGTGACAGAGACCCATTCGATGTTGTGGCAGCCCTTTTGTGCCAGGTCCCACATGAGCTGCGCCAGCTCCTCTATACTGACCTCCTTGCCGTAGTGGAGGTGGCTGATCTGATAGTTCTGGCAATAGATGCAGGCCATGTGGCAGTGGGAAAAGAAGATGGTTCCAGCCCCTTTTTGGCCCGAAAGCGGTGGCTCCTCACCCATGTGTGGCACCCCCCTGGCCACCTTGGCCACGGCCCCGGCCCTGCAAAACCCTACTTCGCCCTTCAGCCTGTTTACACCACACCTTCGAGGGCACAATCTGCACTCCTTCAGGCCGTCATAGAGCAGTTGGCCGATTTCCTCAATCTCCTGCCAGGTCTTTTGAGGCATATCAGCGGTGCATCGTCTTTCTCTGGGCCTGAATGCGGCGCCACTTCTCGAGGCGTTCCTTTATCACCAGCTCATGGCCTCGTGCCGTGGGACGATAGTAGATACGCTCCCGCAGTTCTCGCGGCAGGTGATCCTGCGTGACCACAGCATCTTCCATGTCATGGGCATATTGATAGCCTTCTCCATACCCTAATTCCTTCATGAGCCGTGTGGGTGCGTTTCTCAGATGCAGAGGAACGGCCAGCGCACCGAATCTTTTGGCATCAGCCATGGCCTCTCCAAAGGCTGCATATACCGCATTGCTCTTGGGCGCAGTGGCCAGATAGACGGCTACCTGCGCCAGGGCCAGTTCTCCTTCGGGTGAGCCCAGAAAATCAAAGGCCTGAAGCCCAGAGATGGCCAGTATCAGGGCATTGGGGTCAGCATTGCCGATATCCTCGGATGCAAAACGGATCATGCGCCTTGCGATGTAGTGGGGGTCCTCGCCGGAGGCCAGCATTCGGGCCAGCCAGTAAAGGGCTGCATCAGGGTCGCTTCCTCGCAGGCTTTTGTGCAGGGCGGAGATGAGATTATAGTGCTCTTCGCCAGACTTGTCATAGCGAAGGGCCTTTTGTTGCATGGCCTCCTTCAGCAGTTCCATGCCTATCTCTTTTGTATTGCCGGAGAGTGCAAGTTCCGCTGCCACCTCCAGGCTGTTCAGGAGGTGACGGGCGTCTCCATCCGATGCTGCCACCAAGTATCCTGCTGCCTGTGAAGTGATGGTGAGCCCCAGCTTTCCAAGCCCGCGTTCAGTGTCGGTCAGCGCCCTGTCTAAAAGTATGTGCAGGTCAGCTGGCTCCATGGGCTGAAGCGTCAGTACACGGCACCTGGAAAGGAGAGGGGCTATGACCTCAAAGGACGGATTTTCGGTGGTGGCGCCTATGAGGGTGATGAGCCCGCTTTCCACATGGGGCAAAAAGGCATCCTGCTGGGCCTTGTTGAAACGGTGTATCTCATCCACGAAAAGGGTGGTTCCAATGCCTTTTTCCGCCCTTTCCCTGGCCTCTTCAACTATGGAACGCAGTTCCTTGACACCGGACAGGACAGCGGAAAATGCAACAAAATGCATACCTGCGACACTTGACAACAGTCTGGCCAGAGTGGTTTTGCCGCAGCCGGGCGGACCCCACAGGATCATGGACGGCAGTTTGCCGCGTTCCAGCAGGCCTGTCAGCAGTTTGCCTGGGCCTATGAGGTGTCTCTGCCCAAGAAATTCATCGATGTGTCGCGGCCTCATGCGTTCCGCCAGAGGTGAATTGTGCATAATCTAATCCTTGATTTACAAAGGTGTTGTCTGTATTCTAACTAAGAGAATCCATAAATCAATTTAAGTGCATATAGAGTAACTGCAATGACCCAAGAGCAATCAAATGTTTCCATACCTATTGGAATACAGACTGCCATAAAAAATATCAAGCCCATTTCCCCTTATGTGCTGGAAATGGTGACCAATACCTCCCTTGAGGACCTCTCTCTGCTGGACTTGGCCAGAAAACTCAGCTTCGAGCCTGTGCTGTCCGCAAGGATACTCGATGCCACAAAGGCCGCAGCATACGGTCTTTCAAAGGAGGTGGAGTCCGTGTTTCAGGCGGTCTCCATTCTGGGCGGCAGAAGGGTGCTGGACATCATCGTTGCGTCGTCCCTGCAGGATTCCTTTGGCAAAAGCTTTTTGACGGTTGAATATGACATCTGGGAGCACAGTCTTCTGGTGGCATACGCCATGCAGGGTATGCTTCGAGAACTGGACATGTTCATCACACCCTTGGCCCGCGGTTTTACCACGGGTCTTATGCACGACATCGGCAAGCTGGTGTTGCTGCAATATCTGAAAAACGAGAAAAGGGACGCTGAGCTGGCCGAGTTTTCAAAGTATGCCGTAAGCGGCGGGGATAAGGCCATTGATGCGGAACGCATTCTGTTCAGGGTAACCCACATGGATATAGGCGCATATCTGGCCAAAAGCTGGTCTATGCCTGAAGAGATGGTGACTGCCATAGCAAATCACCACATGAAAGACAAAAGGCGGTTTCCAAACGGCCTTACCAGGCTCCTGGTATGGGCGCATACGCTTGTGGATAAAAATCTCACGCCGGATCAGAAGAGAAGCATGCTTCCGTTTTCAATCATCGACAAACAGGAAGAGCTGCTGGCCTCCATTCAGAGGGAGGTGGACAACATCATCTTCTTTTTTGAAAAATAGCTATCTGGGCGGCCACGGGGGGCCGCCCCTACCAGCCACGGGGGGCCGCCCCTACCAGCCACGGGGGGCCGCCCCTACCAGCCTTAATGGATGTCTTTGGCGTCCCTCCGCCTATGGATGGCCAGTAGGGGCAGGCCCCTGTGCCTGCCCCGCGGCTTTGAAGAGCTCGGCTTCGAAACCGAGATTGCCGCCGTTGGTGTCTTGATAGGGCCGTTCTTTGCCATTGACATTAAGTCCTTTTACATGCCAAAAACAGTCCGGTCATCCATCAGGCCTGTTATTTACTCACTTCTCAGCCTCTCTATACTGATCCACCAGTTCCTGTATCAGCTCATGGACGTGCACTATCTTGTCCACTCGCCAGACATTTGAACCACAGAACACAAAACCTGCGTCTATATTCCCGCGTTGTGCATTTATGAGGGCGGTGCTGATGCAATAGGGCGCTGTTTTATAGTCACATGGAGCGAGACATTTGTTGGGGCACTTGAAAGGCTTTTTTTTGCCTTCAGCCATCATCTCGATGAATTTGCCCTTTATGGCCCTTCCTGGCAGCCCTACAGGGCTCTTGATGATAGTGATGTCCTCCTTTTTGGCCTGGAGATACGCCTCCTTGAAGGCGTCGGAGGCATCACATTCGTATGTGGCCACGAAGCGGGTGGCCATCTGAACGCCTGCTGCACCGATATCATGAATGAAATGATAAATGTCAGCCCCTGTATATATACCACCTGCCGCCACTACTGGTATTGGTTTGCCTGCAGGGGTTTTATATGGTTTGACTGCCTCTATGACGCCCTTTACCAGGTTTTCCAGCCGGTTTTCAGGGGCATTCAGCTCTTCCTTTTTGAAACCCAGATGCCCTCCGGCCTCTGGGCCTTCCACTACGATGAGGTCAGGGAGTCTGCCGTAGTGATCCTGCCATCTGCGGCAGATGAGCTGCGCAGCCCTTCCCGAGGAAACGATCGGGGCCAATTTGGTGGAAACGCCCTGAGGCAGAAGCCCAGGCAGCTTGAGGGGCAGTCCTGCACCGCTGATTATGAGGTCAGCACCTGCATTGGCAGCGATGCGCACCAGTTCATCATAATCCTGAAGGGCCACCATGATATTTACGCCTATGACACCGCCAGGCGCCTGTTTTTTGGCAAGGGCTATCTGCTTTGCCAGGGCGGTGCGGGTTGCGCCCATGGGGTCCTGCTGCCAATGGGGTTCTGTGATGCCTATCATGGCAGCGGCTATAACCCCGATACCTCCGGAACGGGCCACGGCGGACGCCAGTCCTGCCATGGAGATACCTATGCCCATGCCGCCTTGTATTATGGGAATCGGCACGGAGAGATCGCCGATTTCAAGGGGCGGCATGGTATTGTTTTGAATAGTTATGGTCTTCTCATCCATATTTTATTGATTTTCTTCCAGTAATACCTTACGGCTCAGTTTGATCTTTCCTTGTTTGTCGATCTCTATCACCTTGACGCGCACGCTGTCTCCTTCCTTCAGGTAATCCTGCACGGAATTGACCCGTTTGGTATCGATCTGCGAGATATGCAGAAGGCCGTCGGTACCGGGCATGATCTCAACGAAGGCCCCGAAGTCCATGATCTTCTTCACCACACCGTCATAGATTACACCGACTTCAGGTTCAGCGGTAAGCTGTTTGATCATCTGTATGGCCTTCTGTGCGGAATCTCCGGATGATGCAAAGACCTTGACCTTGCCTGCATTGTCCACGTCCACCTTGGCGCCTGATGCAGCCACCACCGCCTTGATGTTCTTGCCGCCAGGGCCTATGAGGTCCTTTATCTTTTCCGGATTGATCTGTATGGAAAAGACCTTGGGGGCATATTGACTCAACTCGGCCTTGGGGGTCGAGATGACCTCTTTCATTTTACCGAGAATGAATTGACGGCCTTCTCTGGCCTGAAGCATGGCCTTTTTCATTATTTCAGGTGTGAGACCGGATATTTTGATGTCCATCTGAATGGATGTAACGCCCTCATGAGTGCCCACTACCTTGAAGTCCATGTCCCCGAGATGGTCCTCGTCTCCAAGGATATCGGAAAGGATTACCACCTCGTCGCCTTCTTTTATGAGCCCCATGGCCACGCCGGCCACCATATCGCGAATGGGCACGCCTGCGTCCATGAGGGCCAGAGTAGCGCCGCATACGGTTGCCATGGAGGAGGAGCCGTTGGATTCCATGACCTCGGATACAACGCGAATGGTATAGACAAAGTCCTCAGGAGGGGGAATGACTGCGGCTATGCCGCGCTCCGCCAGTGCGCCGTGTCCGATATCGCGTCTGGCAGGACCCCTTAGGGGTCTGACCTCGCCCACACAGAACGGAGGGAAATTATAATGCAGCATGAAGTGCTTGAAAAACTCGCCTCCGATGGCATCAATGCGCTGTTCATCGTCGGCGCTGCCCAGAGTGACCACAGCCAGCACCTGTGTCTCTCCACGCGTGAAGACCGCTGATCCATGAGTGCGAGGCAGTTCTCCGATGGAACATGAAATAGGCCGTATCTCGTCGAATTTCCTGGCGTCTATGCGGCGTTTCTCATTGACTATCATGGAACGCATCATGTTTTTTTCCATCTCTTTGAGGGCGGTTTTGAAGACCTTTTCATAACCGGTCAGCTCAGTTGCAAATCTGGCGAGGAACTCCTGTTCAATGGTGTCCTTCAGTTTGCCGCGCTGCTGTTTGTCTGGAGTGGTGATGACCTGGCGCATGGCGGATTCGTATTCATTCAGGGCCGTTTGAAGTGGCTCCGGCAGTTCCTTTTCAGGGGCAAGATCGAACTTGGGTTTGCCAAGCTCTCTGGCCAGCTCTTCCTGAAGGGCTATCAGGGGCTGCATCTCCCTGTGTGCAAAGAAGATGGCCTCCAATATGTCTTCCTCAGGCAGAACAGCCGCTCCGCCCTCCACCATCACCACTGCATCCCTGCTGCCAGCTACGATGATATTCAATTCTGATTCCACAAGCTGGGTCTTTGTGGGGTTTATGACCAGCTGACCGTTCACCTTGCCCACACGAACGCCTGCAATAGGCCCGTTGAAGGGGATATCCGAGATGGAAAGGGCCGCCGAGGCCCCTGTTATGGCCAGGACATCAGGGTCTATCTCAGGGTCTATGGAAAGGACGGTGGCGATGATCTGCGTGTCGTGGTGATAGTTCGCCGGAAACAGGGGCCGAATGGGCCTGTCTATGCAGCGGGAGGTCAGTACCTCCTTTTCGCTCGGCCTGCCTATCTCTCTGCGGAAGTAACTGCCGGGTATCTTGCCTGCTGCATAAAACATCTCCTGATAGTCCACCATGAGCGGCAGAAAATCCATGTCTTCCCTGGGCTGTTTGGAGGCGACAGCAGTTACAACGACCACTGTATCCCCGGCCCGTACGATTACCGATCCATTTGCCTGTTTGGCTATCCGGCCTGTTTCCAGGACAATCGTCTGTCCTCCCAGCATCGCCTCTTTTTGAGTCATTTCCGTTACTCCATTCATTTGCATAGATTATTTACGCAGGCCCAATTCAGAGATAAGGGTTCTGTATCTGTCCATATCCTTGTTTCTGAGGTAGTCGAGCAGACTCTTTCTCTGCCCGACCAGCTTGAGCAGACCTCTTCTGGAGCTGTGGTCCTTTTTGTGGGACTTAAAGTGCTCATTCAGACTGTTGATGCGGGCTGTCAAAAGCGCGACCTGCACCTCAGGCGAACCTGTGTCTGCATCGCTGCGTTTGTATTTCCCGATGAGTTCCTTTTTGAGTTCTGGTTGTAATGACACCTTGGTAAACCTCCTTTATTGTTTTTTATGATAATTGCCCTGAAAGCTCAGGGGTAATGTCCAACAGTTCTTGTGAAATCAGCAGACCGTCCATGGTATTGGCGCTCACCGCCTTTCTGATGTCATCCATGGAAACAGCGTGGCCCATGTGGAATATCCCGTTTTGAGTGCGGTGAAGCCGTGCAAGGCATGCCCCGCATCCTAATTTTTGCCCGAAATCATGGGCCAGGGTCCTGACATAGGTGCCCTTTGAGCAATGCAGCGAAAAACCCATTACGGGCGGTTCCCATGAGGTCACGACAAAGGAAAATATCTCGATTTCACGGGCGTTTTTTTGAATGAATATCCCTTTTCTGGCCAATTTATACAGGGGCTGTCCCTTGTGTTTCACAGCGGAAAAGACAGGAGGGACCTGAAACAACCTGCCGGTAAACGTATCGGCGAGCTGTTGCAGGCTTTGCATGGTCAGGTTTGCTGGGACCGGTTGTTCTGAGACAATGTCGCCTTCCTTGTCGTAAGTTGTTGTCTCCATGCCGAGCTGTATCAGACCGTCATAGCGTTTGTGGCCCATCATAAGTTTTTCAGAGAGTTTTGTGGCCTTGCCTATGCACAGGGTCAATATCCCTGTGGCCAGTGGGTCCAGCGTGCCTGTATGCCCGATCTTTTTGATGTTCAGGAGCCTTCTGGTCAGCTTTATCACCTGGAAAGAGGTCATTCCAAGGGGTTTGTCTATTACGAGAACGCCGTTTAATTCCATATCATTGCCATGTGACATCAGCCAGTTTGGCGAGTATCATGCCTTTGATCTCCGCTATGGGCCTGTTCATTCGAAACCCGGCTGCATGAAAATGACCCCCTCCTCCAAATGATGCCGCCAGCTCTGCCGCATTGAAATAGCTTTTGGAGCGCAGACTTACATTGCTCTGACCGTTACTGGTCTCTTTAATAAATATAGCCAGTTCCACTGTGTCTATGGACCTGAGACAGCCTACAAAATCGTGTGCGTCCTCTTCGTTGGCGCCGCTCTGCAGGAACATCTCCGGCGACACATACATAAAACCCACCTTGCCGTTATATTCAAGCTCAAGGGTGTTCAGGGCCATGGCCAGCAGCCTGTGTCTGGATACAGGGTATTGCTGAAAAAGTTGTGATGAAATCCTGTGCGGATTTGCGCCAGCCCTCACCAATGCCGCAGCCATTTCCAGGGCATCCGCATTGGTATTGCTGTGACAGAAAGAACCGGTGTCAGTGACCACTCCTGTGTAGATATTGGTGGCTATCTCCGGAGTCAGGGGGCGGTTCATGGTCTCCAGCAGCCAGTAGACCAGGGCGGCCGTTGAAAATGCCTCTGTGTCGATATAGAGGAGGGGGGGCTTTGAAAATATGCCTGCAAATTCCGAAAGGGGTTCCGGCCTGGCTATGTGATGATCGAGCACGACGGCTGTCTCAAAGAGATGCGCAGGTAAAAATGGAAGGATACCGGTGCGTTGCAGTTCATTGCAATCCAGCACAATCAGGATGGTGTCTTGTGGAAGGGTAGGGGAGCGACCGGAAGCCAGGTCTGAAGCGAATACAATGGAGCCGCTTTCCGGCAAAAAGAGCAGGTTCTGCGGCACAGGGTCGGTGAGACATGGTATGACGGTCTTACCCGCCTGAGTAAGGGCCAGATAAAGGGCCAGAAGCGACCCTATGGCGTCTCCGTCCGGTTTCTGATGTGCGGTGATCAGAAAATTCCGGGATTCCTCTATGAGTTTTGCTATCTTTTCAAGCTGCTGGTCGTTTTTTTTCATATATGATCACAGGTTAAAAAATATCATTTGCCATTCTTGTCGATATACCCGGCGCCGCTGGTTTTAACGCTGGGTGTCTCAAGGGTCTCCGCAAGCGTGGATGAATGGGGAATAGTCGCCAGGACATCCTCCAGATGCAGTTGCCGTTCAAGTGTGGTATCGAGCGAGAAATTCAGCTCGGGTATCTGTCTCATCTCTATACGGTGGGCCAACATGGTCCTGATGAAGCCCTTGGCCTGTTTGAGCCCTTTCATGACATCTTTTTTGTCCTGCTCGGAACCCGCAACCGCCACAAATATCTTTGCATACTTGAGATCAGTGGAGACCTCTACATTCATTACAGTAACAAGTCCGTGTATGCGGGGATCCTTTATCTCATCAAGCAGCAGATACGCCAGTTCTTTCTTGATCATATCCGCTATTCTGTATGCCCTTGGAAATCTATGCGCCATTATATATACCTATAGTCTATCTATTGCTTCGAATTTCATGTTTACCCATGTTGATGATTTCCATCTCTGCATCCGTAAGGTCAACGATGCCGATGTTTTCAACGAAATCTATTATCTTGTTCAGTACCGAATCCAGTACGCTTGCGCTGTTTCCCACGACTGCAACACCAATCTCAGCGCTTTGCCATAGATCATGATGGTCTGTCTCCGATGCAGCGGCTTCGAAACGGTTTTTTATCTGCTGTAGAATGCTCTTTATCACCCGCCGTTTTTCTTTTAATGAGTGATTTTCAGGTAAACTCAGGGTGATACGCAAGATTCCTGTAAACATCAGGCTCTAATCAGCTTGCAAGCACATGTTTGGTTTCTTCCAGCACAAACGATTCAATGACATCGCCTTCCTTGATATCATTGAAGCGTTCCAGCCCGATACCGCACTCGTAACCGGATCCCACCTCTTTTACGTCCTCTTTGAACCTGCGCAACGAGATGATCTTGCCCGTATATACCACTACATTGTCCCGTAAAAGCCGCGCCTTGGAATTCCTCTGTACCACTCCATCGGTTACGGCGCAGCCGGCCACAGCGCCCACCTTGGGCACCATGAAAACCTGCCTTACCAGTGCCCTGCCAAGGGTCTTTTCTTTGAATACAGGCTCAAGCAGACCGGTCATGGCGTTTTTGATATCATCTATGAGATTGAAGATGACATCATAAAAACGGATGTCAACCTTTTCCTGCTCAGCCAGATTTCTGGCCTGGGGATTTGGTTTGACATTGAAACCTATGATGATGGCATTGGATGCGGAGGCCAGCAGCACATCCGATTCAGAGATGGCGCCTATGCCGCTTGCAACTATCTTCAGTGTGACATCCGGAGTGCTGAGCTTGTTTAGGGCGTCCGATATGGCCTCAACCGAACCCTGGACATCGGTCTTCAGGATTATGCCCAGTTCTTTCATGTCCTGGGCCTTTATGCGGTCGAATACATTGTCGAGACTGATTTTTTGTATGCTTTTGGCCAGTTCTATCTCCCGATTTTTTCTCTGACGGTATTCCGCCACCTCTCTCGCCTTTTTCTCGTCAGGCAGCACAACGAATTCATCTCCGGCGGAAGGCACTCCGGAGAGGCCCAGTACCTCAACAGGCATGGAGGGGCCCGCTGATTTGATGGGCAATCCCTTGTCGTTGTTCATGGCGCGAATCTTTCCGTAGTGCATGCCGCAGACTATGCTGTCTCCCACATGCAGCGTGCCATCGGATATGAGCAGAGTGGCCACAGGACCACGACCCTTGTCCAATTTACTTTCTACGACATGCCCCTTGGCGGATCTGGTGGGATCAGCCTTCAATTCCATTACCTCGGATTGCAGGGCCAGCATCTCCAGAAATTCATCTATGCCTATGCGTTTTTTGGCAGAGATATTCACGAATATGGTATCGCCGCCCCATTCCTCCGGCACAAGACCATATTCCGCCAGTTCTCTTTTGACGCGATCGATGTTGGCGTTCGGTTTGTCGATCTTGTTGATGGCCACGATGATGGGCACCTTTGCGGCCTTTGCATGGTCTATGGCCTCTTTGGTCTGGGCCATAACGCCATCGTCAGCCGCGACTACCAGTATCACGATATCAGTTACCTGAGCGCCTCTGGCCCTCATGGCTGTAAATGCCTCGTGGCCGGGTGTGTCTAAAAAGACCACATCGTGTCCGGATGCCAGGGTGACATGATAGGCGCCTATGTGTTGAGTGATGCCGCCGGCCTCCTTGGAAACCACATCCGCCTCTCGAATGGCATCGAGAAGAGAGGTTTTGCCGTGGTCCACGTGCCCCATGACCGTTACCACAGGCGGACGCAGGACCAGCTCCCCTGAACCCTGCTGTTCAAATTCCATCAACATATCCTCTGCGACAGTGCGTTTTTCCACTTCAAAATTGAACTCGGTTGCGAGAAGCGCCGCCGTGTCATAATCTATGGATTGGTTGATGGTGGCCATGACCCCCATGCTCATGAGCTTGCCGATGACATCCCCGATCTTGACCCCCATTTTTTTGGCAAGGTCACCCAGTTGTATGGCATCATCGAGTATGAGTCTTTTCCTGCCGGCCTGGGCGTCGGAGGATACATGACCTGCTTCGGCTTGAGGCGAAGAAAGCGGCCTGGTTGTTTTTTTTCTGCCAGGCCCTGATTTACCCGTGCCGGTCCTGAAAACAACAGGCTCAAGGATTGCTTCATCAGAGGATGTTTCAGGCAGCAGGACATCCGTCACATTTAAATCGGTGTCCAGTTCCTCGGACAGCAACTTGGTTATCGGTTTGAGCCGTTCGGTCTTTTTGGCTGCGGCCTTGCGTCTTCTGGCGGCCTCTTCCATCTCGGAGACCTGAACCACCCGCTTTGGCAGGTCTTTCTTTTTGGTCTTTTTGTCTATTTCAAGCACCGGAGCCGTTATATCAATGCGCGGGGTCGTCCTGTCAGAAAAGGATGGGGCAGACGGTGTTGTTTCAGGTCTGCGGTTTTTCCCTGAATAGGAGCCTGGCGCCCCTGGGCCGCCGGGCCGCGACGGCCTTGGCTGCTGTTTTGATGAAGGCGGTACGGGTTGGGGCAGGACAATACGTGGTCTGTCTACTATCTTGACATAACTTTTGGGCTGCTGGGCGGTTTTTTGTGTGGATGGCTCATGTCTTTCATGTCCCTTTTCTCGCTTGCCCATTACAACCTCTCGAAGAGGGTGTTTCTTCTCTTCCTTAGCCTCTGTCTTTTCGATAGCTACTTGCTGACGGGTTGTATCCTTAGCCTCTGTCTTTTCAGCAATCACTTTCTGATGGGTTGTGTCCAGTCTTTCAGCCTCAGGCGTTTCTACCGGTGATACAGGAGCGGTCTCTGTCACTGGCGCCTCGGCAGATTTTTCAGGGGCTGTTTCAGGCTTGGGGTGGTGTATTTTGCTTGTTTTGGGTTCCATCTTGGCCTTCACAGCGGTTTTGTCCATGGATTCAGTGGCTGGAGGCGGAGTTTCTTTGGGAGGCTCTTTTTTGATGACCTTTACATAGGATTTGGGAGGCGCCGGCGGAAGATGTTTTGGGGTTGGTGCCTCTGAGACTTCAGCCCGTTCTTCACGGCCCGTGGAAGCGGTCTCTTCCAATGATTCCTCTGCGGCTGTCTCGCCATTGTGAGTGATCTTGGTGAGCCTGATGCTGGGGCGGCGTCTGATGACGGTTGTTTGCCTGGAGGCCGTGTCTTCAGACATTTTGTCCAGTGTTTTGTGCGACTGTCTGGCGTGGGGGCCTTCACCTTCAACCACTGATGAGACGGATCGGGCAGCCCTTTCCTCACGGAATTTCATCCTTATTTCATGAACCTCATGGTCTTCAAGGGTGCTGCTGTAATTTTTTATGGGATAGCCATGGTTTTTAATCCATGCCTCCATCTCTTTTGGAGCCAGGGAAAACTCCTTTGCCAACTCATGCACTCTAATTTTACTCATATTTTATTACCTCAATGCCCCATTGGTTGATTCATTACTGCCTTTCGCCTCCTCGATGACCGCTTTGGCCATATCCCTTTTCATGTGTGAGATATGCGCCAGGTCCACAGCATCCATTTGGGCTATCTTTTCCACGGAATCTATGCCGGCGGCAAACAGTTTATCGGCTATATTTTCCGTTATTCCACTCAGCTTCAGGAGGTTACGGTATTCCGGATTCTCAAGATTGGCGTGTCTGGTTTCGGTTTTGACATCTATCTTCCAGCCCAGGAGCTTACCTGCCAGTCTTACATTTTGCCCCTGTTTCCCGATGGCCAGGGAGAGCTGATCATCTGGAACGATGATTTCAAGGACATGATTGTCCTCATCCACTATAACCTTGGAACATTCAGCCGGTGCAAGGGCGTTATAGACGTATCTGGCAGGGTCCGGATTCCAGAGCACGATATCTATGCGTTCACCCCTGAGTTCCTGGACCACTGCCTGCACTCTGGAGCCGCGCATACCCACACATGCCCCGATGGGATCAACGTCCGAAAGATTGGACGAAACAGATATCTTTGACCTGCTGCCAGGGTCCCTTGCCACCGCCATGATCTTGATGGTGCCGTCAGCGATTTCAGGCACCTCCAGCTCGAAGAGTTTGACCAGAAATTCTGGACAGGTGCGTGACAGGATGACCTGAGGGTCCTTGGCGCCCTTTCGAATCTCCATGATATACGCCCGAATGCGTTCTCCTCTTCTGAGATTTTCGTGAGGAAGCTGTTCGGATGTAGGCAGCAGGGCGTCCGTCCTGCCAAGATTGATGATTGCCCCCGAAGAATCTACACGCTGGATAATGCCGTTTACGATTTCACCTACCCGGTCCTTGAATTCTTCGTAGATGAGGTCGCGTTCCGCTGTGCGGAGTTTCTGCATGATTACCTGACGGGCTGATTGCGCAGCGATGCGGCCAAAGGCGGCTATGTCCAGTTTGACGCCGATACTGTCACCCAGTTGGCTTTCAGGGTCCAGCCGCTGGGCCTCTTCAAGGGACATCTCCATATCTTTATTGGAAATCTTTTCCACGACGGTTCGATATTGAAATATATCTATCTCTCCGTCATCGGGATTGTATTTGATCTCTATGTCCATTGGATTGGCGGCCTGTTTTTTGATGGCGGATGCAATGGCCTCTTCAATGGTGGAAATCAGGATGTTTTTATTGAGCCCTTTTTCCTTGCTGACCTGATCTATGATTCGTTTCAACTCTAAAGACATATTTTTTCGCCCTTTACATATTATAAGATATCCAGTCTGGCCTTTCTGATCTGTTCAATTGGTATGCAGTGATCTGCTCCATCTACAGAAATAATAACGTTTCCATTCTCAACCCCTGAAAGCAGCCCTTTGTATCTCTTGCGGCCAGAGATGGGGATTTTGGTCTCTACCAGGGCCTTTTGCCCTGCAAATCTCTGAAAGTCCGCCTGCTTCTTGAGCGGACGGTTTATGCCCGGGGACGAGACTTCCAGGATATAATGACTCGATATGGGGTCGTGCGCATCGAGGATATCCCCTGCCAGACGGCTTATCCTTTCGCAGTCAGCCAATGTCACACCCTCCGGCTTGTCGAGCAGAATGCGAAGGGTGATGCCTCCAGGGGCCTTCACAATGGCGAGATCCACCAGTTCATATCCGGAATTGATGATAACCGGCTGTAATAATTCCGTCAGTTTGTCTTCCAATCGTTCTTTCTCAGGCATATAAAATAAAAAAGTGGGCATAAGCCCACTTCAAATAGCAGAGAGAGTATATTTTCCATTCATTATACATTTCTCCACTAATTGAAGTAATAGCCAAGCCCAGGCCGATGGGCTATTATATAAGGCCAACCTCAAATAGGGCAATTACAGGCCGTTTTTCTGGAGCGGGCGACGGGGTTCGAACCCGCGACCCCAAGCTTGGGAAGCTTGTGCTCTACCAGCTGAGCTACACCCGCAAAAAAACCTTTTATTTAATAAGGGATTTTGGATATAATGTCAAGGAACATTATCGCGGGATTTCAACCAAAGGGATTTTAAAAGACATTCACATGACACTTACGACATTTCAAGAGTTTGAGACCATCGCTCATGACGCCAATCTGGCGCCTGTAACCGACACAGTTTCAGTGGACATGGACACGCCCATCTCCATTTATCTCAAGGTGGCGTCAGGTTCCCACTCCTTTCTGCTGGAAAGCCTTGAAGGTGGTGAAAAATGGGGACGTTACAGTTTTATCGGCCTTTCCCCCATTCTTGTATTCGGTTCAAGGGGCAGACAGGTATTTCAGGAATACGCAGGAGAGGAGAGGCAATGGCAGGATTCCACCGATCCCCTGCAGGATTTTCAGAGGATACTGGCGCAGTTCAGGCCGGCACACATACCTCTTTCCGAGCCGCCTCGATTTTCAGGCGGGGCAGTGGGGTATCTTGGCTATGATATGGTGCGTTTCATGGAGAGGTTGCCGGAACGTCTCACAAACAACACCGGCTTCAACGACAGTGTTTTCATGGTGCCGCGATTGGTGCTTGCCCATGACAATATCAAGCACACCCTTCAGATAATCTGCTGGGCGCGGATCGACGGCTCTCCGTTGAACAAGATATATGAAAAGGCCGTGGAAGATGTGAGGCAGGTGCGGAACCGCCTGTTGCAGGGCTGTCCATATCCATCTGATTCCATTACAGAAACGACCTCTCTCACCCCTGAGGTGGAACAGTCTGTGTTTGAGGCTGATGTGAGAAAGGCCAAGGAATACATTCGTGCCGGAGATATCATTCAGGTGGTGCTGTCACAGCGTTTCTCTGGCAGGAATCGTATCCCCCTTTTCGAGATATACAGGGCATTGAGGTGTATCAACCCTTCTCCATATCTGTATTTTTTGCAGATGGGCGATGAGTCCATGGCTGGTTCTTCTCCTGAGATATTAGTCAGACTCACGAACAGACATATCGAGCTGCGGCCCATTGCAGGGACACGTCCAAGGGGAAGGGACGATGCCGAGGACAAACGGCTGGAAAAGGAACTGCTGGCCGACCCCAAAGAAAGGGCAGAACACCTCATGCTCGTAGATTTGGGCAGAAACGATGTGGGCCGTGTGGCCAGGCTTGGAACCGTGAAGGTCAGCGAACTGATGCATATAGAGCGTTATTCCCATGTGATGCACATAGTTTCCAATGTGACCGGTGAACTGGACGAGGGTCTGGACATGTTTCATGTGTTGAAGGCCTGTTTTCCTGCTGGCACTGTCTCAGGCGCCCCCAAGATTAGGGCCATGGAGATCATAGAGGAACTGGAGCATACGAGACGAGGACCTTATGCAGGTGCGGCAGGTTATATGGATTTCTCGGGCAATATGGACATGGCAATCACCATTCGGACCCTCTGTCAGAAAGGGGATCAACTCTATCTTCAGGCAGGGGCCGGCATAGTGGCTGATTCGGATCCTGCAAAGGAATGGGAGGAGACCATAAACAAAGGCAAGGCCTTGATGAAGGCCATAGATAAGGCGCAGGGTTCAAAACTTGATAAAGGAATTTAAATAATGTTGTTAGTAATCGACAATTACGACTCTTTTACCTATAATCTCGTGCAGATGTTGGGGATACTCGGAGCTGATATGAAGGTCATCAGAAACGACGACTTAACCCTGGAACAGGTCGTTTCCCTGAATCCGGACCGGCTGCTCATATCGCCTGGTCCATGCACGCCTAATGAGGCAGGTATATCCGTGGCCGCCATTCAATATTTTGCGGGCAGGATACCCATCCTGGGTGTATGTCTGGGGCATCAGTCCATAGGAGTGGCGTTTGGGGGCAGGGTGATTCGGGCTGCACGGCTCATGCACGGCAAAACCTCCATGATTCGTCATGACGGCAAGGGTGTATTCAAAAATATGCCCAATCCCTTTGAGGCCATGAGGTATCATTCCCTTTTGGTGGAGGAATCCTCTCTGCCTGCCTGTCTGGAACCCAGCGCATGGTCTGAACAGGATGAGCTGATGGGCATGAGACACAAAGAGTTCGCCATTGAAGGGGTGCAGTTCCATCCGGAATCCATTATGACTCAGGATGGCTTGAAATTATTGAAGAATTTTTTGCAATTAGGAGAATAATCATGTCGAATCCACTCAAGGCCAGCCTGCTGAGGGTCATGGAGCGCCATGATTTGACGCAGGACGAGATGGCGGATGCCATGGAAACAATCATGTCAGGTCAGGCCACAGCCGCCCAGATTGCAGGTTTTTTGGTAGCCCTGCGGGCTAAGGGTGAGACAGTGGATGAGATCATCGGAGCGGCCCGCGTCATGCGTCGCCATTCACAGCGCATAGAGGTACATCTGCCGGAAAACGATGTGCTGTTGGATACCTGCGGAACAGGCGGTGACGGAGCCTCCACCTTCAATATCTCCACTACAGCGGCCTTTGTGGTGGCTGCAAGCGGCATAAAGGTAGCAAAGCATGGGAATCGCTCCATTTCCAGCCGTTCAGGCAGCGCCGATGTCTTGGAGGCATTGGGTGTAAGGCTCACCATGACACCTGAACAGGTGGCCCGGTGCATTCAGACCATCGGTATCGGCTTTTTGTTTGCGCCTTCCCTGCATCCTGCCATGAAATATGCGGCAGGGCCGCGTCGCGAGCTTGGTATCCGCACAATCTTCAATGTCCTTGGCCCCCTCACCAATCCAGCCGGGGCAAATGTGCAGCTCATGGGTGTTTATGACCGGAAACTGTGTATGCCGCTTGTCAGGGCCCTGGCAGGTCTCGGAGCCAGACAGGCCTGGGTGGTGCATGGCCCTGATGGCCTGGATGAACTTGGGCTTTCCGGCCCAAATCATGTAGCCCAGTGGAACGGGAAGGATTTTATGGAATTTGATTTTTTTTGCGAAGAAGTGGGGCTGGACATGGCTGATCTCAATGCAATCAAAGGCGGGGATGCCAAAAGAAACGCTGAAATATGCCGTGAGGTGTTGAGCGGCAAAAAGGGCCCTCAAAGGGATATCGTGGCATTGAATGCAGGGGCCGCCATTTATCTGGGCGGCAAGGCCCATGAGCTGAAACAAGGGATTCAAATGGCGCAGGATGTACTGGATTCAGGGCTTGCGATGAAAAAACTCGAAGAGCTGATAGCGGCAGGAAAGGAGTGAAGATGTCCATACTGGATGTGATACTGGAACACAAACAGGAAGAGATCAGGGCGCTCAAGAAACATGGTATCCCTGAACCGGATGAGGATACAGGACCGCCACGAGGGTTTATTCGGGCTCTATTGCAGGATAAAGCCGTTTCCATAATTGCCGAGGTCAAGAAGGCGTCTCCGTCCAAGGGGCTTTTGTGCCCTGATTTCAACCCGGAAAAGCTGGCGCTGGAGTATGAGGCCGCCGGCGCAAGGGCCATCTCTGTACTGACGGATGAACGTTTCTTTCAGGGCAGCCTGTCATTTCTGCCGCAAATCCGGCATGCCGTGAGTCTTCCGTTGCTGCGAAAGGATTTTATTATCGACCATATCCAGATAGAACAGGCCAGACGATGGGGTGCGGATGCCATTTTGCTCATAGTGGCCGCTTTAAGCGATATGCAGCTACAGGAATTTTTGGCACATGCAGGGGAATTGGGCATGGACTGCCTTACGGAGGTTCACGATGAAGGGGAACTGGAGCGCGCCATGAGACAAAAGGTGGAGCTCCTCGGCGTCAACAACCGCAATCTTCAGGACTTCACCGTCTCTCTTGAGACAACCTTTAGACTTAGGGCCATGGCACCTGCCGAGACACCCATGGTGAGCGAAAGCGGCATCTCTACTCCTGAAGACATTCGGCGTCTGAAAGAGGCCGGTATCGTGGCGGCGCTCATAGGAGAGAGTCTGGTTAAAAGCCCTGACAGAAGGGCGGCAATCGCCGGTCTTCTGGGTATCCAAAGGGGACGTTCTTGACGGTAGGGCAATTTTTCAGGGTTCCCTGCTATATGTCCCCATTAGCACAGCCTCTTCCAGCACATGCCCCTTCATGGCCTCCAGCAAAGCTGCCTTGCTTGGGTGATGCAGGTCAGGAAGCATTGTATCCAGGGCGTAGAGTTTGAAAAAATAGCGGTGCCTGCCGATAGGAGGTGCCGGCCCGCCATAACCCGTGCGTTTCCAGTCGTTCAGGCCTTCCAGGGTGCCTGTGGGCAGGTCTTGAGTCTTTACGGCCTCGGTCAATCCTGTGGCATTTGCTGGAATGTTGTAGAGCACCCAATGAACCCATACCATGCGGGGCGCCTTTGGATCCGGCGCATCGGGGTCATCCACCACAAGGGCCAGGGACTTAGCCCTGCCCGGCGCGCCTTCCCAGAAAAGCGGAGGAGAGACGTCGGCTCCATCGGCTGTATAACGTTTGGGGATTGCCTTGCCATTCTCAAAGGCCGGTGAAAATATCTTCATACCTACCTCCTTTTCGCCTGCAACCGCTGGTTGAAGGACTGAAAAAGTCATGAACAACAGGCTCAAAAATATGATCTTTTCCATACACTGCCTCCAGGATGCCTTTTTTCAGCTTATACGCAACCCGCTGAGTTCAGTCAAGCCTCTTTGTTTCATATAATTCTCTATGCCGGTGATAATCTCCTGGCCTGTCTTGGGATTGATCAGAGTGGCTGTGCCGATCTGGACAGCCGCCGCACCAGCCATCAGGAACTCCAGGGCATCTGCGGCCCTTACGATGCCGCCTATGCCGATAACCGGTATGGACACAGCCCGCGCCGTCTGCCAGACCATGCGCAGCGCCACAGGTTTTATGGCAGGACCTGAAAGGCCGCCGAATATGTTGGCCAGCACAGGTCTTCGCCTTTGAATATCTATGGCCATGCCTGAAAGCGTATTAATGAGGGAAACAGCGTCTGCCCCAGCCTGTTCCACAGCCCTTGCAATAACCGTTATGTCCGTTACATTGGGCGAAAGTTTTACGATGACGGGGAGTTTGGCGGCCTCCTTGACCGCCCTTGTCACCTCGGCTGCAGCGAATGGGTCTGTTCCGAAGGCGACCCCTCCGCTTTTGACATTGGGGCATGAGATATTGACCTCCAGGGCGCTTATGCCTTTCTGTTCACTCAAGACAGATGCGAGCTCTGCGTACTCCTCAGGGGTGTCACCCAGGATGTTGACAAATATGTGCGTACGCAAACCGCACAGCCAGGGCAGTTTGTCGCGCAGAAATGCCTCCAGACCCACGTTTTCCAGCCCGATAGCATTCAGCAGGCCGCTTGGGGTTTCCACTATGCGGGGAGGAGGATTTCCTGTCTTGGGCCTGATGGAAATGCCCTTTACCACTATTCCGCCGAGGATGTTGATGTCAGTGATATCGGCTATCTCCGCCCCATAGCCACAGGTTCCGGATGCCAGCAATATGGGGTTTTTAAGGGTCAATCCGCAAAACTTTGTGGAGAGGTTGACTGTGGACATTTGGGAGTTATTGAATCCTGGCAATGGAACGGTTTTATGGTGTGACAAGGACCACTTGCAACTCCTCAGCCCTTGGTTTAGCCCCTTCTGTGGCCTCCTTGCCTATGGCTATGGGTATGCCAGGTAGTTGCACAACCCTACTGACGATCTCGGCCCTCTTAGCTGCCCGCTCCACATCCACTCGATCCACCTTGACAGAGACCTCTGCGACCAACACCACCTCTCTATTGGGATCATGCCTTGAAAGACCCCTGGCTACCACATCTACATTGAGTATCTCATATCGTTCATCTTCGCTGATGATATGTTGATCGAGGGCCTCATCCAGGGCATCCGCCAGCATCTCATGGCTTACCACCCTACATTTTTTGATGAGTTTCCCAAAATAAGACGGCGCCCTTTCCCTCACTCTTCTTTCAAAGTCATTACCCTTGAGATCACCCACATCTATCTCTATTTTATTTACCCTGCCTGTGAGTTTAGCGACATCAGTCTTAAGTACAGCAACATCGGTTTTGAGCTCCGCTACATCGGTCTTAAGTACAGCAACATCGGTTTTGAGCTCCGCTACATCGGTCTTAAGTACAGCTACATCGGTCTTAAGTACAGCTACATCAGTTTTGAGCTCCGCTACATCAGTCTTAAGCACTCTTACATCGGTTTTGAGCTCCGAGACATCGGTCTTAAGGACAGCCACATCGGTCTTAAGGACAGCAACATCGGTTTTGAGCACCCCCACATCGGTCTCTACAACTCCTACTCTATTTTTGAGCTCACTTACATCGGTTTCTATGTTCCCTACCTTTTGGGCAAGGGGTTTGAAGTCATCTTTTACAAAGGCATCAAAGCGCTGTGGCAGACGCATCAATTCTTCGGTTAAAATAAGGCGTCTTATCTCCTCCAACCAATGAGGATGGGTTTTTAATGCCACGATGATGTCATTTACTGTATGGATTTCAACGACTTCTTCTTGAGATGGCTTTGATGAGATGGAATATGCAATAGATGGTTCTTCTATTTGTGTCATGGCGTGAATCCCTCTGATAACCAGTTTTTAGCCTGTCTTATTTAAAAGATAATACAAAGCCTGCAAATAATAAAGACAAAAACTATAAATCCCAATGCACAAGCCTGGCATTTACCACAGGGCCATCCTTGCAGACATGCAGATAACCGCCGTCACGCGCCTTGAGCGCGCAACCCAGACATGCCCCTATGCCGCAGGCCATGTGCGCCTCCAAAGAGACCTGACATGAAACCCCGAATTCTTCAGCCAGGGAGTTAACTGCACTCAGCATGGGCAACGGGCCGCATGCAAGAATGGCATCGGTTTTTTGCTGTTGCAGCACCTCTGCAAGATCGTCTGTCACCAAGCCTTTTTTCCCAAGACTGCCATCCTCAGTCAGCAGATAAAGTGCATGGGATGCCGCCTTAAAGGGCCTCAATACCCGTTCCGGCAGCTCTGCTGCATTTCTGGCGCCCAGCACAACCACGGTCTTTTTGTTGCGCGCATACAGGTCTTCAGCCGCAAAGAGTATGGGCGCTATTCCCATACCCCCTCCCACCAGGACATAATTGTCATTTGTGAGATCAAAACCCTGACCGAGAGGGCCTATGAGTTCAAGACATTCGCCTGTCTTTCTCTGAGACAGCAGTGTGGTTCCATGGCCTATCCGTCTGTACAGAAAAGACAATACGCCGTTATGCACACTGTGAATGGAAAGCGGACGTTTCAGCAAGGGGTCCGTGGTCTGGCCGTGCGGCATGGCGGCAATCATACAGAATTGCCCCGGCATGGCCGACTGAGCAATCAGAGGCTCAAAAATCGTGAGGAGAAATATCTGTGACGCCACCTCCTCATTGGCTGTTATTTCTGCTGTGGAAACAATGCGCATATTCTTCCTTTCGTTGGCTCAATACAGGAGTGAAATAGCGGTAAATATAAAAAGTACGATACTGATGGCGCCGTTAAATGTAAAAAATGCAAGATTCAGGCGTGATAAATCGTTCGGCGCCACCACCCTCCTCTGTGCGAGTAGCAGAAGGCCTGTCAATGCCAACCCTGTATAATAAATCCAGTTCAGATGTCCAAGAATGCCCACGCCCAAAAAGGCCAGAAATGCCGCAAGATGCAGCCCTGCCGAGATGCGAAAGGCATTTTGGAGCCCGAAACAGGCCGGTATGGAGTAAAGCCCTGTGTCTTTGTCGAAATCCGCATCCATACAGGCATAAAGTATGTCAAAGCCCGCCACCCAGCACAGCACTCCGCATCCAAGCACGACTGGAAGGAGTTGAATGTCACCCCGCACAGCGATCCAGCCTGCTATTGGAGAAAGCCCCAGGGCCATGCCCAAAAAAATGTGACAGAGGGCTGTAAATCTCTTTGTGTAGGAATAAGCCAGCAGCACAGCCAAAAAGAGCGGTGAAACCATCAAGGCCAGGCGATTGAGCATAAAGGCCGACAGAAAATAGAGGGCGATAGCCATCAGCACCAGACCCCACGCCTCTGTGCGGGCTATCAGTCCCCTGGGCAGGGCCCTGTCCCTTGTGCGTGGATTTTGAAGGTCGTAACGGATATCCACTATGCGATTGAAACCCATGGCAGCGGTTCTGCCGCCCACCATTCCCATAAGTATCCAGAAGGCCTGGCGTAGAGTGGGTTCGCCATGGGCCGCCAGGAATGCCCCCATGTAGGCAAAGGGCAGGGCGAAGATGGTGTGTTCAAATTTTATCATTTCAAGAAAGATACTGATTTTAGACATGATATGCGTCATATTTCAAGCCTTTTCTGAAATGCCTTGCCATCTTTTTAGACCCGGCGGTTCCAGCCCCAGAAACGCCGCCACGCGGCCTGCAAAGAAATAGGCGAGGTCATGAATGGACTCGGGCAAGTGATAAAAACCTGGCATGGCCGGATATATGACGGCCCCGGCCTCATGGACAGACAGGAGGTTTTTGAGATGGGTGGCATTGAGCGGTGTCTCCCGGGGGCATAACACCAACGGCCTGCGCTCTTTCAGAAAACAGTCCGCTGCCCGATGTATCAGGTTTTGACTCATGCCGTGGGCTATGGCGGCCAGTGTACCCATGGAGCACGGCATGACCACCATGGCCTTCCATGGGCTTGAACCGCTGGCCGGAAGGGCAGTGAAGTCGTTTACATCATAGGCCGCTTCGGCAAGGGAAAGAAGCCGGGCGCAGCCCTTCTCTCCAAGTTCCAATGCCGCCACCTGTTTCCCGGCCCCTGATATTACAAGGTGTGTTTTCTGGTGCAGTTGGGCAAGTATTTCAATGAATTGAAGGGCATAAATGGAACCGCTCGCGCCAGTTACACAAAGAAGGACCGGCGCTTCAATATCGTGATTCATCAAGTGTCTCCATTCGAGGCTGTTTTTTAAAAATCTTCCGTATGTTATACGAAATCAAAGAATCATGTCAAACGGTTTATATCATCAGGTTTTCTTTTCGCCTGATTCCTGTGCCGCTCATCGCTCACAAAAACAAAAAACCATGTCATAACATTCATAATATTGCAAGATTCCCTTAAAACTCGACAAATTATATGCTATAACTAATGGCGAAGCGGGCATGATGGTGTGCATTGGATGCTGCCCAATAGCTTCAAGGGATAAATGATGAATACACTGATAACCGTCATATTGGGTATAATTCTGTTCGTGCTGGAATCCGTCTGGCACGGGGTTTTTCTGGGGCGATTTCTGATGTTCAATGGAATCGTAGCGCTTTTGACCTGGCATGCGCTGCGCCATGAATTTCCCTACGGTGTCCTTGCCCCGATTGTGCTCGGTTTTTTGTCCGGTATCTTTACCATTGTTGCATCATTTTTATATCTCATTGTCTTTTTGATGGTTTTTTTTACGGTCAGGTATCTGAGACAGTATATCTTTTTTTCACCCCTGCCACATAGAATGATTCTGGTTCTGGGAGTGAGTTTTGCCTATACTGCAACACTGATGATCATGACTGATGCAATCGACCTGATCTGGCCGTGGGCATTGCTTCAGGCGGTTATCAATGCGGCGTTAAGCCCATTTCTTTTTTGGTGTTTCAATGGATTTTCCAGCCTCGTGCTGCGTTTTGCAGGGAAGAAATGTTAAAAAAAGCACAATTACAGCCTTTTGCCAAACCAAAATTTTTCAATGACGCTGAGCTCGGCATCTATCGTCAGCGCTGTTATATTCTATCAGTTGTTCTGATGCTTACGGTGGCGCTTCTGGCTGTGAGGCTCTGGTATCTTCAGGTGATACAGGGCGAGGAGATGCGCGCCAAATCCGAGCGCAATCGCGTGAGATACCTGCGCATTCAGCCGCCCCGCGGAAAGATACTTGATCGTTTTGGCAGGGTGATAGCAGGCGTCAGACCAGGCTACAACCTGTGTCTCATTCGGCAGGAGGTAAAGGAGCAGGACATCGAGCCGCTTCTGGCCCGATTAGCGCCGATCATAAAAGAGGATATGGCGGCCATCCGCAGCAGGCTGCATGTCTCCCGTTCCGAACCCAGATACCTACCCGTAGTGCTTGCCAGGAATTTAGATTGGGAGACCCTCTGCTATGTGGAGGCGCACCTCTCAGAGCTGCCGGGCGTGATGATCGAGATAGCCCCGGCCCGTGAATACACCAACGGCAATTTAGCCCCTCACTTCATCGGTTATCTGGGAGAGGTGAGCGAGGATGAATTGAAAAAAGAGGGTTACAGCAATGCCAAATCAGGGGATGTGGTGGGCAAACTCGGTGTAGAGGCCCGTTACAATCAGGAGTTGATGGGTGTTGCCGGCAGCCGTGTGTTGGAGGTGGATGCCGTGGGCAGAATGGAACAGGAACTGGAGAGCAAACCCTATGTGGTGGGAGACGATGTCTATCTCACTATTGACCTGGAGCTGCAGAAGGCGGCCGAAGAGGCAATGGAGGGTCAGGTGGGGGCCATAGTGGCCATGGAGGCCAATACAGGCCGTATTCTGGCCATTGTCAGCAGCCCCAAGTTCGACCCGTCGGTCTTTGAGGGAGGGCTCTCCCAGCAGAAATGGAAGGAGCTGAACGACCCTGTATATAAGCCTCTGTTTAACAGGCCCCTGCAAGGCACCTATGCCCCCGGCTCCACATTTAAGCCTGTTTTGGCCGTAGGGGCATTGGCAGAGGGGGTTGTAAATGAAAATACGGCATTTTTCTGCAGGGGTTCCATGGAGTTTGCCGGTCATACCTTTCGCTGCTGGAACGAACACGGCCACGGCTCCACAAGCCTCTATCGGGCCATCGTGGAGTCTTGCGATGTCTATTTTTACAATGTTGGCTTGAAACTGGGAGTGGACCGCATCGCCAAGTATGCCCGGCTTCTGGGGCTTGGCGAAAAGACCGGCATAGAGCTGCCCAACGAAAATGCAGGCATCATTCCAGATACGGCCTGGAAAAAGAAGAGATTCAAAGACAAGTGGCACGAGGGCGAGACATTGAGCGTATCCATTGGTCAGGGGTATGTGTCGGTCACGCCCCTACAGATGGCAAGGGCCTATGCCGCCATAGCCAATGGAGGCACCCTCTATCATCCGCAATTCGTGGAAAAGATAGTGCGTCCCACCGGCGAGGTGAGCCGGTCTTTTCATGCTCAAGCCGATGCTGTCCTGAATACAGCCAAAAGGAATCTGGAACTGGTGCGAAACGGATTGATGGGTGTGGTACAGGATGAACGGGGGACCGGAAAGAAGGCCCGTGTGCCCGGCGTGAATGTGGCTGGCAAGACGGGTACAGCCCAGGTAGTCAAGCAGGAGAAGCGCAAACAAGACGAGTCAATGGCATGGAAATATAAGGATCACGCATGGTTTGTGTGTTATGCGCCTGCTGAAAATCCGGACATATCAGTGGCTGTCCTGGTGGAGCACGGAGGACACGGCGGTTCCGCTGCAGCCCCCATCGCCCAGAAGATATTGGCAAAATGGTTTGAGCTGCAGGCCCCAAGACCTCAGGCGGCACAGGGCAGAACCACATGAGGTAATATGTGATTGACAGGGAGCTGTACAGGGAACAACTACAGGCCGTTTTGCTTCTATCTCTATTGATATTGCTCTTCTGGCTGGCCATGTGGTTATTTTCGTTCCATAATTCAAATTCACCCATACACATGGTCAAGAATGTCGTTGGCAGGCACTACGCCGTATTGTATTTTGAACCCATGGAAATCAATTCCGCCACGATGGAGGAACTGGATCTCCTGCCTGGTGTTGGTCAAAAGACCGCTCAGGCCATCTTGAATCTGAGGCAGGAACACGGATTTTTTTTGTTGAATGAGGAATTGAGGGAGGCAATGGCTGAGGCACATCTGCCCCGCAGGCATTTGAATGCCCTGGTGGGTTGTTATCTCACCGCCCAACCTGTTAGATAATTATAATGAGGTGTATTCTATGACAACTATTCCTAAAACCGCCGAGATCATAGCCATGGCAGGCAAGGGTGGCACAGGCAAGACCACCATGTCAGCACTTTTGATCCGCTATCTCCTAAAAAGGCATTTGACGCCTGTGCTGGCAGTGGATGCCGATGCCAATGCCAATCTGAACGAACTGCTGGGCATACCGGTGGAGGTCACTATGGGCGATATTCGCGACCGCATGAAGACCGAAACACCTCAGGGAATGACCAAGAGCGACTTCATGGAGATGGAGTTCAACAAGGCATTGATAGAGTCCGAGGGCTTTGATCTCCTGGTCATGGGGCAGCCGCAGGGGCCTGGGTGCTATTGCATGGCCAATTCCATTCTGGCCGGGCTGATGGAGCGGCTCTCTTCCAGCTATCGCTATATGCTGGTGGACAATGAGGCAGGCATGGAGCATCTGAGCCGCTTTAACCTGCGAAAGATAGGCCTGCTCTTTGTGGTATCGGATGCCTCGGCCCGAGGCGTCACTGCTGCGCGGCGCATAGCTGACCTCACCAAAAGCCTTGGAGTAGAGGTGGGCAAAAAGGTCTTGATAGTCAATCGTGCGCCGGATGTAATTCCAGAGGCCTTAAACGGGCACATACAGCAGAGTATAGCCGAAAGCGACCTGATATTCGGTGGTTATGTGCATGCAAGCCCTGAGATATTTGCCTATGAGACCTCACAGCGCTCCCTTTTGACCCTGTCAGACGATGTAAGGGCGGTGCAAGAGGCAGAGGCCATCTTTAGTAAGACGCTGTAGTAGTTAACACAGGAGGAAACCTATGAAATGCAGTCTGTGCAGGGGGTTAAGGCCTGGCTCCATTCGGTTCAAGCTGGTGATGGGTATGCTCATCTTCTGGTTGGCATTTGTATTGCTGTCTGCAGTCATGGGTTTTTATATGGTAAAAAGGTCACAAGAGGAACTCATTACACAAAAACAGGCAGAGACCGTCTCTGTGCTGGCGGACGAGCTGGACATGAGGCTTGCCATGATGCATGGTCTGCTCATCGTAGAGGCAAAGGAGCTGCAAGAGGAGCCCTCCGTTCTGGCCGATGTGGAAAGGGCCCAAAAGTGGCTGGACGACCAGCATGACCTGCACAGCGTGTTCGACAATCACCTGTTCATCTTTACGCCTGAGGGAAGGCTTTTTGTGGAATCCCCCTTTATCTCTTTGGATAGAAGGGGTCTGGACCTCTCCTTTCGGGAATATATACAAAAGACCCTGGAGCTGAAGGCGCCCTATCTCTCCAACCCCTACATCACATCCCAGGCCCATCAGTCCCCTGTGGTCATGTTCACCGCCCCTGTATTTGACGAAAATGGCGGAATAAAGGCCATTTTAGGGGGATCTTTGAACCTCTTCGGCCAAAACGGCCTGACGCATATCAGGGACATGAAAATCGGTCGCAATGGTTTTCTGGTGATTTTGTCTTCTGACCGTCGCATATTGCTGCACTCCAATCCAGCCCGCATCTTTACTATTGTGGAGCCTGGAACCCTGCCCACAGCAGATAAGGTCCTGAATTCACACCTTGAAGGCACCCTTTATGAGCCGGCAGGTCATGACAAAAAGGGATATATGGTGATTAAGTGGCTTAAATACAAGGACTGGGTGATATTGGCCCATCATCCCATGGAGGAGATAGAAGAGTCCATAGCTAAATATCAGCAATTCATCTTGTTGCGTGCGGTGGCGGTGCTGTTGCTGGGTATTGTAGTGATTTTGTGGCTTGTGAACCGTTTTCTTGCGCCTCTGGAGGCCTTTGCAGCCCATATTCGAGGGCTTATGGCCAAGATCGGGAAAGACCGTTATTTCCATTATACTGGCAGGGATGAGATTTCGGAGGTCTCAAGCGCCTTTAACTCCCTCATAAAAGAATTAGATGGCAGATATGAAGAGCTTCGAAAGAATCAGGAGATCTTCAAGACCCTCACCATCTTTTCCACGGATGTGATCTTTTGGCGTGACATGGCGGATAACCTCATCTACATCTCTCCCAACTGCCTTGGCCTTACCGGCTATACGGATCAGGAGTTTCATACCTATCCTGAATTGCTCATTCGTATAATCCTACCGGAAGACCTGCATCTGTGGCTTGGGCATATACACGGCAAGGGAGATGCCGTCGTATTTCGTATTCGCCATAAAAAAGGCCAAATCCTTTGGATTCGCCATGAATGCAACGCCATTCTAAATGAACAGGGCGAGCCCATTGGTTATCGTGGAAACTTTATCAACATCACCTCCCAAAAAATGGCGGAGCTGGAACTGGAAGAGCAGAAGGAACTGCTGAGGCACCTCATAGACGCATTGCCTGTGGCTGTATGCCTGAAGGATGGTGAAGACCGTTGGCTGGTGGCCAATCAACAGACCCTCAGGCTGTTCGGCCTGCCGGAGGACCTGGACTATTTCCAGATGAATGAGGCTGAGCTGGCGGCCTTGTCTGCGCAGAGAGAGGTATTGTTGCAGCTCAAGGCCATAAATGAGGAGGCCTGGCAACATAAAGGGCTTTGGCGAGGCTATGAGGAGTTTGCTACAGCGGATGGTGTAAAACACATTTTCGATGTGTTCAAGCTTCCGGTCTTTAATGAAGACGGGAGCAGGAGATATCTGATAGTTGTTGCAGTGGATGTGACTGACCTGAAGCATACCGAGGAACGCCTGCGCCAGGCCCAGAAGATGGAGGCCGTAGGTCAGCTCGCAGGCGGCATAGCCCATGACTTCAACAATGTCTTGATGGCCATGCAGGGCTATGCGGAACTCCTTAAAATGCGGCTTACTGACCCATTTCTTGTCAAGTTTGTGGACAACATACTGAAGGGGGCTGACAGGGCGGCTCAATTAGTGCGGCACCTCTTGGCCTTCAGCCGCAGACAGCAGTTGAAACTGGAACACCTGAATCTCAATGAGGTGATAACAGGTGTGGAGCCATTGCTCAAAAAGACCATTCGAGATGATATTGCACTTCAAATACACCTGGCTTCAGACAGGCTGCCGATTTATGCAGACCGTCTGCAGATAGAGCAGATACTCATCAATCTTGCGGCCAATGCCAGGGATGCCATGCCCAATGGCGGCAGCTTACACATCGAGACAGGACTTGCACAATTAGACGAGGCTTATTGTCAGAATTATGTGGATGTAACCCCAGGGAATTATGCAATGCTTTCGGTCTCTGACACCGGTTGCGGCATGGATGAGGATGTCAAAAATCATATCTTTGATCCCTTCTTTACCACCAAGGAATTCGGCAAGGGTACAGGGCTTGGGCTCTCTATAGTCCATGGAATCGTTGTCCAGCACAAAGGGTTGATAAATGTGTACAGTGAAAAGGGGATAGGCACCACCTTCAAGATATATCTGCCGCTAAATCAGGAGGCTGAAACAACCCAAGCCGGGCATACGCCGCAAAAACCAAGGGCGATCAAGGGTAGCGGCGTGATTCTGATAGCCGATGACGAGGAGATGGTAAGGGAGATCGCCACATCTGTGCTCAAGGAGGCGGGTTATGAGGTGCTGGTCGCTCGGGACGGCGAGGAGGCTGTGCATGTCTTTGAGGCCAATGCACAGCGCATTGACCTCTTGCTTCTGGATGTATTGATGCCCAGGAAAAACGGTAGAGACGCTTATGAGGAGATAAAGGCCAGGCATCCCCATATCAAGGCGGTATTTTTAAGCGGTTACAGCCAGGACCTTTTGATGAATCAGGGTAAGCTTCTAAATGGATACGATTTTCTTTCAAAGCCCATTTCACCAACTGAACTGCTTCAAAAGATTCAGGCTGTGTTGACGAAGCCTTGAAAAATTAGGGCCTACGCGACCTCCAGCCTCTTTTTTAGCTCCTCCAGGCCCATCTTCTGTATGAGTTTGTCCACACGGGCCTTGAGCTTCACCTCCTGAGAGAAGATCTCGGCAAGCTTGCCCAGTATGCGGCCTGCCTCTTCGTGAGTGGTGATGCGGCACAGCTCCACTGCGGCCTTGGGCTTGGCCCCGCCGTGCCCGCCGATCATGACGATATACCCGCTCTTTATGCCCACAAACCCCAAATCCAGGCAATTTGACCAGGAACAGGCGGCAGGGCATCCGGAGACCGCCACCTTGAGTTTGGGTGGAATTGGAGTGCGGGCCAGGGTCTTATAGAGGTACTCGCCCAGGCTGAAGGTGTCTTGCAAGGCCAGTTTGCAAAAGGGTTTTCCCACGCATACGCGCGGCTGTGACAGGTCCCTGGCCTTTCTCACGGACACACCCAATTCATCCAATGCCTTGAGGGCCTTTATGCCCGCCTCTTCTTGCATGCCCAGCAACATGATCTTTTGGGCTGTGGTGATGTGAAGAATAGCCTTTGCCTCCTGGGCTATGCGAGCGATTTCAATGAGTTGCTGTGGGCTGACACAGCCGTTTAGGCATTCGATGCTCAAGGCCACGGAGCCGTCCTTTTGGGGCACCAGGCCTGGAATAGGTTTTTTTTCGGTATCTTCTGCGGTCATGATCAAGTCCCCTCAATTCATTTTATTTAAATGTCTTTTTAGTTTTGGGCGTCTGCCCATTCGCAAGTATATAAAATCCTTGAGTGCCTGCAAATAGAATTCAGAGGTGGACCCAAAGAGGTTGTTTCGGCTGGGGCTTGGCACCACCTGAAACTGTGTGGCCTTGGAGCGGCTCTCCATGACCAGCCACTCCACCTGTGTAAGGGTGGTGTACTCATCCCTGGAGCTGTGCAGAAAGAGCACAGGCTTGGTGTAGGTGCGCATCTTGGCCCTGTTGGAAAAGGGGTCTTCCGATAGTTCCAATGTGTTCTTGCCCATCTTTTGAAGCAGGTCTGCCGTGTTGGCAAAACCGCTTTCCACCACGAGGCAGGCAGTGCGCTTACACATGCAGGCAGCGCTGTGAATGGCAAAGGCGGAGCCGATGGACCTGCCCATCACTGTAAGCGGTCCATTTCGACTCCCTTGTTCCATGTGCGCCGAGACAGACTGTAAGGCATGGGTAATGGCCTCGCACATGGCCTCGATGGAGAGATGCGGGGCCTTGCGCCAGAGGGCCGAATAGTCACAATAGAAGATGCTGAAGTCCAAAAGCTTGAGGGCCTCAAAGAGGCTAAAGAGGGAGTCAAGGGTGTCATATTCCGAGGGAAGATAGAAGAGGTGTGGTTCGTTAGGGCTTCCTTCCCAATAAAAGACAGGCAGCTCAAGACAGGTCCCTTGTGCCTCTGATTTGCATGGTAAGGCCTTCCAATCAGGCATGACGATGTCTTTTTGGCCCTGAAAGAGGAATGAGATCAGGCCGTCCTCTGCGGCTTTCTGTTGTGTGGAATGGTCTAACGATACCATAGCCGTTTCTCCATAAATTCCTTGATGCGTCTGTTCATGAAGCGCTGTTCAAAGTCCTTGTGTTTCATGTAGTGCAGCACATGGGCCTTGAAGTTATTGAGCATGCTGTCCCAGAGCTTGTCCCGTTCCTGCTGGTCTATAAAATTTCGTTCCTTTTTTATCTCGAAATATGTGACAGCGCCATGTTTGTCCTTGAATTCGGCAAATAACTCCGGCAGTTGAGATGCATACTTACTGTCATTTCTTAAGGCCTTTAAAAAGTGTTCCTCTTTGATTTCCACCGGCACTCGCGCCATGAAACCAACAAACCACCTGTCTCCCGCCACTTTTCTCGAATAGTCGTATATCTCTATTTCAAGACCGTTTGGAAGCACTATATTTTCCACAAGACGCATGGCATTTTCCTTTCAAATCTCATTGACTTGGTATGGAGTGTCCCTGTGACCACAGAACCTCACATAACCTCCTTTGATGTTATTCTACCTTTTCCTAAGGCTCAAACACATCCTCGATGCATTTGGCATCCAGAATCTGTTCTAACCAAATGTCCAACTGCTCAATGGAGGCATT
>Ga0067045_1027933_pt1 | contig 49805 bp, 50 predicted proteins | sample TerdegcTABiofilm_FD_59184 | JGI IMG/M metagenome (GOLD analysis project Ga0067045, IMG submission 59184) | Combined Assembly of (Gp0054472, Gp0054536) Wastewater bioreactor microbial communities from Singapore -Terephthalate degrading...
CCCTTCCATTACCTTCCGCACCATCGATTACACGAACGATCCTCTGGTCATCGCTCAGGAAGATAATATGGTGGCAATCAACAGCGCTCTGGAAATCGACCTGACGGGGCAGGCCACGTCGGAATCCATCGGCGGCACGTTTTACAGCGGCATTGGCGGCCATCAGGATTTTATGCGCGGCGCGGTCATGGCTCGAAATGGAAGGAGCATCCTGACTCTGCAGTCAACCGCCAGGGGAGGCGAGGTTTCCCGCATCGTTCCCAGTTTGTCCGAATCTGCGGGAGTTACGCTGAATCGGAGCGATGTGCGTTACGTCGTTACGGAATACGGCATCGCTTATCTTCACGGCAAGACGATTCGGGAAAGGGCGATGGAACTCATCGCAATCGCCCATCCCAAATTCCGTCCCTGGCTGCTGGAGGAAGCGAAAAAGCGGGGGCTCGTTTACCGTGATCAGGTTTTTCACGGCGAAAAAGGGGAATATCCGGAACATCTGGAAACACACAGGACGACATCGGCGGGATTGAATATATTTTTACGGCCCATTAAAATTACGGATGAAACTCTTTTCAGAGATTTTATTCATGGGTTGTCCGATACCAGTCTTTATCTTCGTTTCTTTTCAAGGCGTTTCGACATGCCTCACGAGCGGATACAGGAAATGATCGCCATTGATTATACAAAGCAAATGGTCATCTGCGCCACCGTTCCCATTATGAAGAAAGAAATGATCATCGGCATTGCCCGATACACAATCGATGAAAGCTCTCATTGGGCCGATGTCGCCTTTGCCGTCCGTGATCTCTTTCATAGAAAAGGCATCGGAACAGAACTGCTTTCCTATATGACCTATCTGGCCAAAAGGCAGGGGCTTTTGGGATTTACCGCCTCGGTACTGATGGAAAACGAGGCGATGCTGAACACTTTCGCCAGGGAAAAGGGAGAATTCGAGATCACAGGAAACTTGAAGTCCGGATTTTATGACCTGAAACTGGCCTTCAGGAAATGACCGGAAAGAACAAATGGATTGAGCGCGGACTCCAATATCTTTTTGAACCACATTTTATAATGGATGCTGGTGCTTTGAATAACCCCGGGAGATTGGTCGACGTGTTTTTTTCAGAATCCCGGGCGGGAGTTACAGAGTTCGGCTTTCCCGTCGATCCAGAGAAAAAGCCTCCCGAAAGACTTTCGTACCGCCCCGAAATCAAAGACTTCAATTATCCGCTGGATCGGCGATCTTCATGGGGACGATATGCCTGGACAATATTGACAAAGCAGCTCAATTTTTTACGGAAAAACTTGCGAAAACGATCAAGTTGAACTATGGCAGATATGATTCGAAAAAAAACCGATCAATTTTCTACGTCCTGCAGACGGGAAAGCAGGCCACGCCGGCGTTTCAGTGGCGTCCGGCGAGCCCTTTTCACCGAAGAGGGCTCAACATGGGAATTTCGGTCATCATCTTTTCTTTTAATCAAAGATAATCGATCATTCAGAAATCTATTGTTCAGAAAATGATCAAAGGAGCAGAAAAATGAACCCAGAAGTATTTCGGGAATACGATATTCGCGGTGTTGTAGACAAGGATTTGAATGCTGATTTCGTCTATCGCCTGGGACAGGCAACCGGCACGTACGCCTTGCGTCACGGTGCCTCTATATTGACCGCGGGCAGGGATTGCCGCCTCAGTTCAGAAGGTTATCATCTTGCCCTGATAGAGGGGCTTCTCGATTCGGGAATCGATGTCATTGATATCGGAATGTGCGCAACCCCCATGCTTTACTTCTCCATCCGCACGCTTGAGGCCGGCGGCGGAATTATGGTAACCGGAAGCCATAATCCGCCGGAATTCAACGGGTTTAAAGTATGCGTGGGTCAGGATACCATTTATGGAGATGAAATTCAGGTTTTAAGAACAATCATGGAATCAGGGATGTATGAAAAAGGACAGGGCCGCTTCCGGAAACAGTCCGTATCGATGGATTATGAGGATTTCCTGTGCAATCAATTTACACTTCGAAAAGGGATGAAAGTCGTCCTCGATGGGGGAAACGGTGTCGGCGGTTATTTCGCTCTGCCCATCTTAAAACGATTGGGTTGCCAGGTAAAAGACTTATACTGTGAGCCGGACGGCCATTTCCCCAACCACTTCCCGGACCCGACAATCCCCGAGAATCTATCCGCCTTATTGACCGAGGTGAAGGCGTTGAGTGCGGATGTGGGTCTTGCCTACGACGGCGATGCGGATCGGCTGGGCATTGTTGCGGACGATGGGCGAATCCTGTGGGGCGATGAACTTCTTCTGCTGTTCGCCCGCGCCATTCTGGAAAAAAATCCCGGAGCGGCCATTATCGGTGAAGTCAAGTGTTCACAGAAATTATACGATGACATTCAGGCCCGCGGCGGCAGAGCCATTATGTGGAAAGCCGGTCACTCCCTGATCAAAGGCAAGATGAAGGAAGAGAAAGCCCTCCTTGCAGGGGAAATGAGTGGACATCTGTTTTTCGCCGATCGATATTTCGGATATGATGACGCCATTTACGCCTCTCTGCGGCTCCTGGAAATTCTTTCCGAAACAGGAAAATCCGTCAGCGCACTGATGGCTGACGTGCCGACAACCTTTACTACGCCGGAAATCCGGATTGACTGTCCGGACGATGTCAAGTTCCGTATCGTCGAGGAGGTCAAAGAACATTTTCGAGCCATCGGCCCGATCATCGATATCGATGGAGTCCGTATCCCCTTCAATGACGGATGGGGATTGATCCGCTGTTCAAATACACAGCCGGTCCTGGTTCTCCGGTTTGAAGCCGCCACGAAGTCCCGATTGGATGACATCCGTTCCAGCATTGAAGAGATTGTTTTTCATAAATTGCGTTCCTGCTGAGATCCGGCGTTTTCCCGCCGGTCTCAAGCCGGCGGGAAATACTGCAACAAATTGTTTGCTAAATTCTCTCTTTCCTGTTATCAGCCGATACAAATTTTTCCGAAAACGGCTGACATCCCGTCCCATCGGCAGTCTTGGAGACATCAGATCTATAGTAAGTGAAATCGATTTTCCCGTTGACGTATCTCCCCAGAAAAATGCCTCATTCTTCTTTATCGAGCCGGCACACTTTATCTGCCCGGCCGGCTGCGGAAAAATTACAGCCCATGCAAAATATTAAAAGGATTTCAGGAATTAAAGCATCATGAAAATAAGAAACGTAGCTATCATCGCCCATGTCGACCACGGCAAGACAACGCTGGTTGACAAACTGCTGATCCAGAGCAAGATCTTCCGTGAAAACCAGGAAGTGCGGGACTGCTTTCTTGATTCCAACGATCTGGAACGCGAACGGGGAATCACCATTCTGTCCAAAAACATCTCCATCAACTATAAGGGTCACAAAATCAACATCATCGACACCCCCGGACATTCCGATTTCGGTGGGGAAGTGGAACGCGTCCTTAAGATGGCTGACGGCGCCATTCTTCTTGTGGACTCCTTTGAAGGGGCGATGCCGCAAACGCGCTTTGTCCTCCAGAAGGCCCTGTCCTTCAATCTGACCCCCATTCTGGTCATCAACAAGATGGACAAGCCGAACCGCAGGCCCGCCGAGGTGCTTGACGAAGTCTATGACCTTTTCATCGACCTGGGCGCAGATGACGAGCAGATGGAATTTCCCGTACTCTATGCATCAAGCCGTTTCGGCTGGTCTTCCCTCCTTCCGGACGTGGAAGGAAAGGATCTGACCTCACTGCTGGATGCCGTGATCGACTCCATTCCCGCACCCAAAGAGGTGGAAGGACCTCTACAAATGCAGGTCACCACGGTGGATTACTCAGATTATGTGGGACGTATCGCCATCGGGCGCGTCTTCCGGGGAAAGATCAGAGCCGGCATGCCGATCGCCGTTCTGAAACGTGACGGATTTACCCAGAAATCGGCGATCAAGGATGTTTTTCTTTTTGAGGGACTGCAGCGCAGCAAGGCGGAGGAAGTTCCCTGCGGGGATATCTGCGCCATTATTGGTCCGGAGGACATCGATATCGGGGACACCATTGCCGACATCGAGAATCCGGAAGCCCTGCCTATCATCCCCGTGGATGAACCGACCATGAGCATGACGTTCATGCATAACGATTCGCCCTTTTTCGGCAAGGAAGGCCGTTATGTCACAGGCCGTCATCTGCGGGATCGCCTTTTCCGCGAGCTGAAGAGCGATGTGGCGCTCCAGGTTGAAGCAGCCTCAGGTACCGACGCGTTGAAGGTTTACGGGCGAGGCATTCTGCATCTGTCGATCCTGATTGAGACGATGCGTCGGGAAGGCTACGAATTTCAGGTTGGACAGCCTCATGTGATCTACAAGGAAATCAACAACCGGAAGGCGGAGCCCATCGAGCTGCTTATTGTCGATGCGCCCGCGGATCTCTCGGGCAGGGTCATCGAAGTGGTCGGCAGGAAGCGCGGCGAACTGAAAAAAATTGATTCAATCGGCGGCCGCTCGCGACTGGAGTTCCACATCCCGTCCCGCGGCATGATCGGTTTGCGCAACCGCCTCCTCAACGCCACGGCTGGAGAAGCCGTCATTAATCATCAGTTTTACCAATACGAACCCTTCAAAGGCTCCATCCCTCACCGGCAGAACGGCGTACTGATTTCCATGCAGGCGGGACCAGCCACGGCCTATGCCCTCGACGCACTTCAGGCCCGGGGACGTTTCTTCATCTCGCCGGGGGAAGTGGTCTATGAGGGACAGATCATCGGCGAGCACAACAAAGAGGAAGATATGGTCGTTAACGTTCAGAGGGCAAAGAAACTGACGAACATGCGCGCCTCCGGAAGTGACGAAGCCGTCAAGCTGTCGCCGCCCGTTGTCTTTTCTCTTGAGGAAGCATTGGAGTACATCACTGAAGGCGAAATCGTGGAGATCACTCCCAAATCCATCCGGTTGCGCAAAAAAATCCTCGGCGAATGGGAACGGCGCAAGGCCGAACGTCTGGAAAGCGTGAGTTAACGGTCCCGGTTTTCCACTTGAAAAACCCATGGGAAGAAATTATAGGAATGCCTGTTTGATCACCTGAATCCTGTCTGTGAGGAAAATTATGATTTCAATGAAGCCTAAGAAAAACCTGACACTTTATATGATCGCACCCATCGCCATTGTCGTCGTTGCCCTGGTCGCCTGGCTTTTCCTGGGTCAGCGCCTTGAATTCGGCAAGCCTTCCTTTACTTCCAACGGCGAAATTCGGACTCTCGGATCGCAGACCTCCTTGAATCTGACCTTTGCCGACGCGAAAAGCGGTCTTGCGAAAACGGAGATTTCTCTTGTTCAGGACGGGAAAACCATTCCCCTGTCAACCATGGCTTATCCGCCGGGTAAATACAGAAACCACAGCGTCAGCGTGGTGGTCGATGCCGCGAAGCTCGGGCTGCGCGAGGGCCCGGCCGTCCTCCATATCACCGCGAAGGATAACGCCTTGTTCAGCAATTCGATAGCCGTCAACCGGCCGGTCACGATCGACTTCGGACCGCCGCAGATTTTTTCCCCAAATATGCAGAATCACATCAATCCTGGCGGGACCTGCGTTGTCGTTTACCGCGTCTCAGAACCCGTCATCATGACCGGGATCACAGTAGATCAGCTTTTTTTCAAGGCCTATCCAATTACCCTCTCCGGGAAACCCGGCTTCGTCAGTTACTTTGCAATGCCGATGGATGCCGGGAGCAGACCGGTCAACATCCGGATCGTCGCAAGGGATCAGGGAGGCAACGAAGCGTCTATGCCCCTTCCCTATCTGCTTATGAAGGAAACCTTCCGCAGCGACACCATGGCAACAAGTGAATCGTTCCTGCAGCAGAAGATGCCGGAATTTCAGGCAGCCAATCCCCAGCTGCGAGGCAAGACCCTCCTGGAAACCTTCATGTATGTCAACACCCGAATGAGAGAGGAAAACAACAAAACAATCCAGAATGTCTGCCGGAATACAACACCCCGCCAACTCTGGAACGGCACCTTTCTCAGAATGAAAAACGCCTCGCCCATGGCGCTGTTCGGTGACAGGAGAACTTATCTTTACGATGGGAAACCGGTTGGAGAAAGCATTCACATGGGCGTTGACCTGGCATCGACTTCTCAGGCTCCCATCGAGGCCGCCAACAGCGGGATTGTCGCTTACACCGGTCCGTTGGGCATTTATGGAAATGCCGTCATCATTGACCATGGGCTTGGGCTTTTTACGCTGTATTCTCATCTTTCCTCCATCTCGGTAAAAAGCACTCAACCTGTCTCCAGGGGAGGTGTCATTGGAACGAGCGGCTTATCGGGCCTGGCTGGAGGCGATCATCTGCACTTTGGAATGATTGTGGGCGATCAGTTTGTCAATCCCCAGGAGTGGTGGGATCCCCACTGGATTCAGGACAATGTCCTGCGAAAAATGGCGGTGAGTTTTTAGTTTTTTAAAAACCGTCATTCTTTGAAAAGCAGGTTGTCGCGATGAGCCATCAGCTTTTACCAACGTCGCGGTGGTTCACGTTTACCGGATAATCCCGGCCGGAAAAGTAGGACCACAATTCATTCGCCATGACAACGGAGCGATGCTTCCCCCCCGTGCATCCCACGGCAATGGTTATTCGTGGTTTTCCTTCCTTTTCATAAAGAGGAATCAAAAATTCCATCAGGTCGAACAGCTTCTGAAGAAAGATGGAACTCGCTTCAGCACTCAGAACATACCGCCGAACATCCTGATGGTGACCATTGAAGGATTTTAAGCTTTCAACCCAATAGGGATTGGGAAGAAAACGAACATCCAGAACCAAATCGGCATCGGCCGGGAGACCGTAACGATAGCCGAAAGAGATCAGATGAATAAACAACCGTCTGGCCGTGGAGGAAGGCAGAAAATGACGCTGGACGATATCCTTTAACTGATGGACATTGCAGGAAGTCGTATCAATCACCTTATCGGCCATTTCCTCCAGGGCGCGAAGCTGCTCGCGCTCCAGACGAATCCCTTCCATGATCGAAACACTCGACAAAGGGTGAACCCTTCTCGTTTCGCTGAAGCGATGCAGCAGAGCGTCGTCGGTGGCATAGAGAAAAACGATCTCGATCTTATAACCCCGGGCTTTGATCTGTTCGAAGATGCCCTTATAAGTTTCGATAAATGATTTTTCCCTCAAGTCCATCACCATGGCCACTTGAGAGATATCCTTTGATTTGTCGGACTGGATTTCCAGAAACTGCGGCAGCAGGACAACGGGCATATTGTCCACGCAATAAAAACCGATATCCTCCAGTGCTCTTAACGCCGTGCTTTTCCCTGAACCGGAAAGACCGGTAATAATGACTACGCGAAGGTTATTCATCTTCATCTCCTTAACCGCTGCAAGGTTCGAATACAGGATTCCATTTCCGCCACCGGGCATGAAGCATCCCTTGAAGCCCTTATCGAGACACAGGGCAGATCAACTCCCATGATATTCTTCAGAACCTTGGAAGGCTTGCCCGACTCTCTATTCTTATCCGCGTTCACTTCTTCAACCATTTCCATTATGCAGTCGATTCGGCTCTCGCTCATTATGGAGGACGGCGCCATGACGTCTTCCGCACGCACAATGCCCCATCCCTTGACTTCCAGCAAAGAGGTTTCGAAACCATGACTTCGCCCGTAAAGTAGTCCATCGTTCCTTTTCTCCACTGCAACCACATCATCCGCCACCCAGCGATGTCCCCGCCTGACGAGTTCAAGTGCGCACGATGTCTTCCCCGAACCGCTTTCCCCGGTTATCACGACACCCATTCCTTCGATATTGACCAGTCCTCCGGAGAGGGTTGTCCGTAGTTCAGTTTTCTCTCGAATCAACCCGATCAAACGGCTCTCAAGGAGATGTTCGTCATAAATCGACGCAAACAGGAACATTTGCGAATTACCCAGACTGTGGATCAGAAATTCAGGAATGTGCCCTGTGTCGGTAAGGGCAAGGCATGAGTTTACCGGAGGATGGATTCCTGAGAAGTAACGGCTTAACTGGAGAGAAACGGACAGCTCTCCTTCAAAAAAAAGGGGGGATCGCAATGAAATGATGCAGATTGTATTCAGAAGGGTGAGGAAAGGCAGGTCTGCCGGATTATTCAACCCTGTTGAGCAGAACCTGATTAATGGTTCACCCGTGCCGATGCCGCCAGCATATTGTCTGATTCCCAAACGGGCAACCCCGTTTGCCAGGAGTTCCTGAAAGGTGAGAGCCTTTTCCAGTGTCACCAAGACCATAAAAACCGCGCCTTTTCCAGTCCCGGGTCAAAACAATGCTATCAAGGCGACAAGGCAGGGGAGGCTCAGTCAATACTGTAGTGCACTGATAAACCGATAACGGAACTGCCGGAAAATGCGCGTTGATATGGAACCGGAATTATGTTTGATCATCCTTGTCGGCAATAATCTGATATAATTCATCTTTGGATTTGGTTTCCATAAGACTTTTTCGAAAATGATGATCCTTCAACATTCGTGATATTTTGGCCAGCGCCTTAAGATGCTGACCGGTGGAGTGTTCCGGAGCCATCAGAAGAAAAAACAAATTTACCGGTTTTCCATCCATCGCGTCAAAATCGATCCCCCGGCTGCTTCGTCCGAACGCGACGATCAGGTCGTCAAGACCATTCAATTTCCCGTGAGGAATAGCAATATGATCACCGATTCCGGTGCTTCCAAGTTTTTCACGTTCCAGAAGGACTTTAATCATGGCATCCAGGTTAAACTTTACATTTCCTTTCTGAAAACTCCGCGACAACTCTTCAAGCACTTCCTGCTTGCCTGTTGAGACCAGCTCTTCGATGATAAAGTCTTTTTTAAGCAAATCAGTGATTTTCATGCCGGATCCTCAAGCACAGGATATCAACCGTTGGTTTCGATCAGGAGATAACCGCCATCATCCCTTCTGTAAATGACATTGACGTTTTCGGATATCGCATTCCGATAGACCACAAAACGATTTTTGGTCGAATCCATTTCCAGGACGGCATCATCCAGAGACATGGGCTTTAAAATGATTTTTCTTGTCTCTACAATCTTCGCCCCTGCAACATCCTCCAGTTCGCCGGGAAAGGCTTCAGCCTCAATCGTCTCTTCCTCTTTCATTGTGTTGTTCTTATAGCCCCGGATTTTCTCCTTATGTTTTTTAAGTTGTCTTTCTATCTTCTCAACGGCATTGTCGATGGCCAGGTGCATGTCCTTCGACTCTTCCTTGCCGATAAGATTCAAACCATTGGTCATTACACTTATTTCTGCAACATTTCTGAACTTTTCAACCGTCAGAACGACGTGAACATCCGCAGGGGCGTCAATATATTTATTTAACCTTTTCACCCTGTCCTCGACATATTGCGTTTGCCAGCCTTCTTCTTCCGTATTCCTGAAGGTCACAGAAATTTTCATCATTTTAGCTCCTCCTTGAATCCATTTAACGTGATACGGCCGTAACATGATGATACGGCCGAACGGCTTAACCCGAAACGGGAACATCAACGAACGTTATGTTTCCAGGTTAAAAATACCTTCTCCTTCTGGATGAAGGCAGAATATTCATCATTTCTCGATATTTGGCAACGGTTCTCCGGGCAATTTTAATACCCTTACTCTCCAGAATACTGACAATTTCCTGATCGCTGTAGGGATGTAGAGGATCTTCCGCGCCGATGACCCTGCGGATTTCCTCTTTGACACTTTTTGACGCGATAGCTTCGCCACTTTTCCGTTGAATACTGCTGCTGAAAAAATATTTCAATTCGAAGATCCCGCGAGGGGTGTACATGTATTTATTTGTTACCACTCTGCTGATCGTCGACTCGTGCATTTCCACGTCATAAGCGATATCTCGTAAAACCAGCGGCTTCAGATAATTAATCCCTCTGTCAAAAAACTCCCTCTGGTGCCTGACGATGCTTTCCGCCACTTTGTATATGGTTCTCTGCCTCTGCTGAATGCTTTTAATCAGCCAGGTTGCCGACTGCACTCTTTCTCGAATATATTTTCTGCCGCTTTCCGAATTGGAATCGCCTTTGACGTTGCCCATGATTTCTTTATAGAAATTGCTGATCCTCAGGCGGGGCAAACCGTCATCATTCAGAACAATTTTATAATCATCACCAGACTTGAAGACATAAACGTCAGGAATAATGGCCTGAATTTTCTCTTCATTATAAACACTTCCGGGTCTTGGATCCATGTTGCTGATGATCATAACCGCCTGAAAAACATCATCGACCGGGACCTTGTTTTTCCGGGAAATATGATTGTAATTCTTAATCTCCAGGTCTTTCATGTGATCCTGAATGATAGCCTCAACCAGTTGATTCTGTATCCCTAACATTTTGACCTGGATAAGCAGGCATTCCTGAAGATTCCTTGCCGCAATCCCGGGGGGATCAAATTCCTGAATCTTTTTCAGAACCGTTTCAACGTCTTTCTCCGAAACGTTTTCCAGCCCGGCAATTTCTTCAATAGAGGCGGCAAGATATCCATTCGCGTCCAGATTGCCGATTATCTGTTCACCGACCCTCATTTCCTGTTCCGTCAAGCGGGAAAGCTTCAATTGCCACATCAAATGATCGGTCAATGTCGACTTTTCCGTCAGTACATTATCCCAGTTCGGAGCCTCCCCGTCACTTCGATCATACGTTGTCCCGAACGTTCCATAATCTTCGAGGTAACTGTTCCAGTCGAATTCTTCTTTTCCGTCTCCCTCTCCCGTTATCTCTTCGGTTCGTTCAATCCCCCTGAGCTCTTCCCTTTCAGGAGTTTTGCCTTCCTCGCTGCCATGATTCCGTTCCGTTTCATCATACTCATCCGCAGGTGCATCTTCCAGCAAAGGATTCTCTTCCATTTCCTGGTTAATGACATCGATCATTTCCATTCTTGAGAGCTGGAGCAGCTTGATGGCCTGCTGCAGCTGTGGAGTCATGATCAGTTGCTGACTGAGTTTGAGGTTCTGTTTGAGTTCAAATGCCATATCTTTTAACTTCTGCCAATATGAAATGCACGCTGTCGCCGAAGATCAATTACAGAGTAAAATCCTCGCCGAAATAAATTTTCCTTGCCATTTCACTGGACGCAATATCTTCCGGTTTTCCCTCCACCAGGATTTTCCCGGCATTGACGATGTAGGCCCGATCACAAACGGAAAGCGTCTCCCGGACATTATGATCCGAAATCACCACACCGATTCCTTTCGACCTGAGCTTCAAGATAATCTTCTGAATATCGGCCACAGCCAGAGGATCGATACCGGCAAAGGGCTCGTCGAGAAGGATATATCGCGGGGAAGTGACCAGCGCCCTTGTAATTTCCACTCGTCTCCTTTCCCCTCCGGAAAGCGAGTAGGCTTTGTTCTTCGCAAGATGAGTTAAAACCAGCTCCCCCAGCAATTCCTGCAGTCGTTTCTCTTTTTCTTCAGCCGACAGCTTCAGAGTTTCCAGAATCGCCAGGATGTTATCTTCAACGGTCAGTTTTCTGAAAACGGATGGTTCCTGAGGAAGATAACTCAATCCTTTTCTGGCGCGAATATACATCGGTTCATGGGTAACATCCTCACCGTTGAGAAGAATATTTCCGCCATCAGGCCGGATGAGACCGACAATCATGTAAAAGGTGGTTGTTTTACCCGCTCCATTGGGTCCCAGCAACCCCACAACCTCGCCGGGTTGAATCCGCAGATCGATTTCATCGACGACTCTGCGGCCACTGTATATTTTAACCAGCCCGTTTGCCGATAACTCACTCATCCGTCAGGGCCGTTACTTCTTTTTCTCATCTTTTTCAGACGGATAAATGGTCGCCGTCACTCTTTTGCGCTGGGTGCTTTCAACCATTCCTCTGTTTTCGTTGATAAAGACAACGATACGATCACCGCGGATGATGTTCCTGTTTTCACGCATGACAGCGTTTCCGCTCATGACGATCTTCTGACTGCCCTGATAATAAACCGCCTCGTCACCTGTTACAACTCTTTCACCCTGGGTTAGGATAACATTCCCTTTGGCCTCGATTCTCTCAAGATCACCGGTTTTCCCTACCTCTTTTGACGCAACTTTCTGCGTTCCGCTTTCCCCTTTTTTATAATAAAGCAGAATTTTTTCTGATTTGATGGTTTTATCGCCCTGCACAGCAACCGCATTTCCTGAAAAAACGACAAGGCGCTGATCGTTGTATGCATCCAGCCGGTCCGAATCAATCCGAATCGGCTCGCTGCCGGTCACTTGATTTTTTTTCTGCGACTGGGGTTCTCCCGCGACAGGCGCAGCCATAACCGCCCAGACCAGCAGGCTGACGATCAATAATACAAGGCATACAACTCTCGACTTTTTCAATCTTGGAACATCCTTCATCAATTAAGAACTGCCCTGACCCCGGACAAAAGGGTGAGCTGTTCGTCTTTCAGGGAAAGCGACATCCCTTTGGCATCCACCTGAATCCTGCTGTTTTTCATCGTGACCGGCGCCGGCGTGTAACATCGCTTTTCGATCCCGGAATAACTCAGATGATTCGTTTTAAACTCATCGCCGTTGCTGGAAGTCAGATTTATATTACCGGATATTTCCATGTCCTTTGAATCCTGATGCACAAATCCCTCATTCCCGGTCATGACATAGACGCGGCCATTGGGCATGATCAATTTAATACAGGGATTTTTAAAGACAGCCAGATTTTCCTTTTTGCGATACTGGGCACTGTCCGCCTTGATCTCCCACTTGACTCCTTCATCCGTCGCTTCCGTATAATGGACATTCATGACCTGCAGATCCACGGTACTGTCCATGATTTTCAAAAGAGTTTTCTGGGGGCGGTTACCCGAAACCTTATAGATCACTCCCGAAACAATGGAAAGAACAGCAAAACATAGCACTGCCAGAATGACAATCCTTTTATTTCCTATTGTTATAAGTCTTTTCAACCTTTTCCTGTTTTTGCTGTTGTATATCACCCGTTTCAGGACAAGTAAAGACCAAACATGAATCGAATTCTATTAATGAATTCAGCCTAATTCGTATTTCCGCGTAACCTCGTCCCATCTCCCCTGAACCTTGAGGATCAGTTCGCATAGCTCCCGAACGGCGCCTCGTCCGCCCGGTCTTTCCGTGACATGATCCACGATTTCCCTGACTTCTTCGACGGCATCCTTCACGGCAGCGGAAAAACCGACTCTCTTGAGAATGGGAATATCCACCATGTCATCCCCGACATAGGCGACCTCCTCCGGACGAATTTCCCTTTTCTCAATAAACTGCTGAAAGAATTCCAATTTGTTTAATATCCCCTGAAAAACTTCCCGGATTCCCAGATCCCTGGCGCGATGGGTTACCACGGCCGAAGAGCGGCCGGTCAACAGAACGACATCAAGACCGCAACGCATGATCAGTTTGAGGCCATGGCCATCCCTGACATCAAAAAATTTGCTTTCCAGTCCCGCATCATCGATGATGATGCGCCCGTCTGTCAGAACGCCATCCACGTCCAGCATCAGAAGACGGATCTTCCTGATCCTGCTTTTTACCGCTTCATCCTTGATCACATTCACCACCCTCATTTGAGCGAAGCTGCCGGCATAAGCCGATATCGTTAAAAAATGCCGTCCGCCCTGTTTTTTACCAGCCGGTCGATGGATTTCACCGTGCTCAGGAGCTCAGGAAGGGCATCGAGATAAAGAGAATTCGGACCGTCACACAGGGCCTTCTCCGGATCCGGGTGCACCTCAAGAAAAAGACCGTCAATACCAACCGCTGCGGCGGCTCGCATCAGACAGGGCACCATTTCTCTCTGCCCCCCCGAGGCAGTCCCCTGGCCGCCGGGAAGCTGAACGCTGTGCGTTGCGTCAAAAATCACGGGATAACCTTCCCTTCTCAGCAGGGGCAGGGAACGGAAATCCACGACCAGGTTGTTGTAACCGAAACTTGTCCCCCGTTCGGTAACCAGAATCCGCTCATTTCCTTCGGAGAGGACTTTTTCGATGATATTCCGGACATCCCACGGAGCCAGAAACTGGCCCTTTTTGATATTGACGGCTCTGGCAAGACGGGCGACTTCCCTTACAAGGTCGGTCTGACGACAAAGAAAAGCCGGAATCTGAACCACATCCAGGATTTCAGCCGCCTTCTCGATTTCCTCGCGACTATGGACATCGGAAAGGATGGGAATACCCAGATCGCCCTTGATGGCTTTCAGAATTTCAATCCCTCGCTCGAGGCCTGGACCGCGATAGGCTTTCCCCGATGTCCGGTTGGCTTTGTCATAGGAGGCCTTGAAAATAAAAGGGATATCCATTTCATCCGTGAGTTTTTTCAGATAAAGGGCAATGTCCCGTGTCCGTTCCTTATCCTCGATAACGCAGGGTCCGGCAATAAGCACGAGGGGGCTCCCTCCCCCGACAACCAGACCGCCGACATGAACAGGTTTCATAACATCTTTCCTCTTAAAAACATACAGCGGACCACCGCACACTTTTTTCAGATGCCCCGGCGTTAACCGAACAGGGCTTCATCGCTTCAGGATTCCTGATGTTTCTTCTCCAGAATTTTGATCTTTAACCTGGGAATCTTCCGGGCTGCCTGGCTCAAATCGGGATTCAAGTCATAGGCGCTGCTGTACGCCGAAATGGCCTCTTCATACATCCCTTTCCGTTCATAGGCCTCAGCAAGGCGATAACAGGTCTCATCATCTTCAGGATCATAACGCAGGGCAGTCCTGTAATTCTCTATTTCGTTATTGATGTCATTCTTGCGGCCATAAACGTAACCCAGACTTGCATACCAGGCGGCTTTTTTAGGATTGTTCCTGATAAGTTTCCGGTAGGCCTGAATGGCCTGGTCGTATCTTTTTTCGCTGAGGTAAAGCTCCGCCAGGGTTTGAGTCACCTGAAGGGAGGGTTTATCCTTTTCATATTTCTCATAGGCGCCGATGGCATCCTTTTCTCTGCCCAGCTTTTCATAGGCAAACCCGAGGTTGTAATAGATCTGAGGATCCTTCGCGCCGGCTTTCAGAGCTTTCTCATAGTTCTTCGCCGACTCGGCATAATTTTTCAGTTCGGTATAGGCATAACCCAGATTGGCATAAATCGAAGGCCGGGGTGGGGAGGAACGGGCCAGTTGCTCATATTTTTTTACCGCAGCACCGTAACGCCTTTCCTTGAAGTCCAGATCTGCCAGTCCTGCCAGGCCTGCCAGGCCTCCAGAATCGGGCGTACGAGGCTTGAGCACGGACTGATCGATTTTGGCAGCACCGTGCTGCTTAGCTTTTTCGTACGCTTCTCTCAATCGTAAACGCACAGGGGGATTGCCCTCATCGATTCCGAGGGAGGTCTCATAACTTTCTATGGCCCTATTCCAGTCGCCCAGTTCTCCATAGGCATATCCCAGATGAGCAAAGGCTGCCGCATTCTTCGGTTCCAAGGCAACGATTCGCCGGCAGTTATCAATCACTTCATTATATTTTCTACGGCCCATATAAGCCTTGACCAGTTCTGTCAAGATAAAAACATCATCCGGATTCGATGATAAGAGAATCTGATAATGCTCCACCGCCTTGTCCGCGAGGCCGGCCTGTTGGTAAAGACCGGCGAGGACTCGCCTGACATTGTCATCGGAAGGATTTAAAGCCAGGGCTTTCTGCAGCTGTTCGATTCTGGACGACAGATTTTCAGATGCACCGGATTGCTGCAGCCAGTCTTGAGGGGTAACTTTCGTTTTTATAGAGATTGTTCCGACAATCTGCGAACCATATTTGACGAGAACCCGTGGAGATAAAGGAGGCCTGCCGGAAGCATCGGAGGAGGAACCCGCTGCGACAACCATTTGAACCAGTTCAGTTCCCTTCAGCAGTTTTCGAAAATCATTTTCGTTTCCGATAAACTCTACATCAACGGAAATGTTGCGGTCTGAAAGGACATCCGTGCGGACCTGCTTGATGACGAATTCATCCCGGACGGCCAGTTCCAGGATATCACCCTGGTTCAACCGGTAATCTTTTCCGTTCTTTTCTATGTCCAGGTAATGCAGCGCCGGTTTATGGCCCAGCACATAAAAAGAAACAGCCCCTGTGACGCGTTGCCGGCCTCCGGAAAGATAAAGAATAGCGGCCAGCGCCGCCGCGATCGCCATGACCGTCCCCATCACCATGGCAGTCCATTTCAGCACCTTTTTCAAAGGAAGTTTTAAAGATGTCGGTTTCGACATTCCGGGAAAGGGTTCATAATCCATATTCCACTAACCCCGCGGATGATATTTCTTGTGAATGTCTTTGAGATGCTCCCGCGTCACATGGGTATAGATCTGAGTTGTGGAAATATCCGCGTGACCCAGCATCATCTGAACAGAACGAAGATCCGCCCCTCCTTCCAGGAGATGGGAAGCGAAGGAATGCCGGAAGGTATGGGGGTGCACCTTCTTTTGAAGACCTGCCTTGACGGCATACTTGCGCACCAGTTTCCAGAAGCCTTGACGGGTCATCCCCTGGCCCGATTTGTTCAGGAAAAGAACATTCGTCTGCGCCCCTCTGATACACTTCGGCCTGACCTCGTCAAAATAACGCCTGACGTGTTCATAGGCAACCTGCCCGATGGGGACGATCCGTTCTTTGTTTCCCTTTCCCTGGACAACGAGATAACCGACCTGCCAGTTGATGCTGCCGGTGGTCAGTGAGATCAGCTCCGAAACCCGGAGTCCCGTGGCATACATCAACTCAAGCATCGCCGTATCCCGAATGGCGCTGTCCGTCCTCACGCCGGGCTGAGAAAGCAGTTGGTCCATTTCTTCGTGACTCAAGGTGTCTGGAAGACGCATCCAGACCTTGGCCAATTCAATCTCCGCGACAGGATTCTGCTCAATTTTCTTCTCTCTTAACAGAAATTTGTAAAATCCGCGAAGCGCCGCAAGACTTCTGTTGATGGAATTGGCCGACAACCCCTTGCGCTTTAACTCTGCCATGTAATAGATGACATCATCGGGACTGATCTCGTGAATTTCTTTGATTCCTCTTTCCTGGATCAGGCCCGAATAGCGACTCAAGTCTCGACCGTATGCTTCGAGCGTATTATGAGACGCCCCTTTTTCGACAGTGAGATAATTCAGATACTCATCGATCAACTGAAAATTCATGACTGTATAAATTGACTTTCCTTGAGGAATAAAAATAGAAGCCAGTATTTAAGCTATTCCGATCAAAAGGTCAATGCGATAGTCATTTTCATGGAGATATACTTTCTGTTTGACTCTTGAACAGTAAGGATTTAGTTTTTGCATTCGAGTTGCATTTAATGTAAATATGACTCTATGGGAGATTCAACACAACATTGCGATGCCCTGCAAACCCTGTCCAGGGCTGGTTTGCATAAAACAGCGCAGCGACTTTCCGTTCTGGATTTGCTGATTCATCATCATTCCCCTGTGAACGCGGGAGAGATCTGTGCTTTGCTTAACGATACCTGCAAAATCAACAGAGTAACGGTTTACCGGATATTAAAGACATTCAAAATGCACGGCATCGTCAGAGAAATTGAGACTCAGCACGGAGTCAATTATTATGAAATCAATTGTATGCACAATCCAGAGCACGCTCATTTCAACTGCCGACGATGCGGCATTCTGATCTGTCTGGCCCCTCAGACCCTTTCTTTGTTTCGGGAAGGCCTGCCCGGCTATGAACATTTAATCATCGATCAAATAACAGTCAATATCAGCGGACTCTGCGATGACTGTCGGCGTCATGTGAATGATCCCGTATCTTGAAAAAACGAAGCCAAACCATGCTGTCTCATCTGACAGGCAACGAGAATTCATCATTTATCGTTGATTCTGAGGGAACAGAGATATGAAACCATTAAAACAAAGCATCCCGATTGTGCTCATCGTCATGATGTGTGCTGTTCTGCAGGCTTGCGGAAAACAGGAGCAACCACCCTCACCCGATGGAAAAATGAAAATCGTCACCTCGCTCTTTCCTTTGTATGATTTCACCCGCCAGATCGGGCAACAGAAAGTCGAAGTGGCACTTCTGCTGCCTCCCGGTGTAGAAGCGCATTCCTTCGAACCCACTCCAGCCGACATGAAGCGCATTCAGCATGCCGATGTTTTTATCTTTACAGGGCGTTTCATGGAGCCTTGGGTAGATGACCTGCTCAAAGGCATTGACAACAGAAAGCTCATGGTCATCAACGCCGGCAAGGGTGTCCTGACTCTGAAAGCCGCTGATGAGCATCCGGAGGAAGGCCCCTCCCACTTTAAGCGAACGGAAGGGAACGATCCTCATACCTGGCTCGATTTCACCAATGCCATGAAAATGGTGGATTCCATCACAGAAGGATTGAGCTCAAAAGATCCAGATAATTCGATGTTTTACAGAAAAAACGCTGAAAAATACAAAAAGAAGCTGGCCGAACTGGATTCTACTTATAAAACGACTTTATCCCGATGCAAACATCAGACTCTGGTTCATGCCGGTCATTTCACTTTCAACTACCTCGCTGCGCGATATGGTTTGCAATACATGTCCGCCTACCGCGGATTCACGCCAGACGCGGAACCGACACCGAAGAGGCTGATGGAAATGACGGATTATCTCAAAAAAAACCACATATCGGCCATCTTTCACGAAGAGCTGATCGACCCCAAAGTCGCCAGGGCGATAGCCAATGAGACGGGGGCAAGCATGCTGATGCTCCACGGGGCTCACAACGTTTCCAGGGACGAACTCGCCCGGGGCGTTACCTTCCTTGATCTGATGGAGAAAAATCTCAATAATCTGAAAGTGGGACTGCTATGCCCATAGATGTGCTTTCTGTTGAACGCCTGAATTTTTATTATAATTCGACAGAAGTCCTGAGCGGCATCTCACTGGTTATTCATCAGGGAGATTACATCGGTCTGGTAGGCCCCAACGGTTCGGGAAAAACGACCCTGATCAAAGTGCTTCTGGGACTTCTGCCTTTCAATCACGGCCGGATAAGTCTCTTCGGTCAGGACATCGTCTCTTTCAAGGAATGGAACAGGATCGGATATTTACCGCAGAAGGCTGCTTCCATTAATCCGCGGTTTCCGGCCACTGTGATGGAAATCGCAGCCATGGGATTGCTGGCCAGCAAGACCTTCCCCCGGTACATTCGACACAGGGATCGGGAAATCATCGAAGATACTTTGAAATCACTGGGGATTTTAGATCTCAGGAACCGGCTGATCGGGGAACTTTCTGGCGGCCAGCAGCAACGGGTATTGCTGGCAAAGGCCATTGTTGGCAATCCTGATTTTCTGATTCTCGATGAACCGACCAGCGCCCTGGATCCCCATACGAGAGAGCGCTTCTTTGACCTGCTCCGGGAAATGAACGAACAGAGACGAATCACGATTATCCTCGTTACCCATGATATTGCCAACATCGGTCGATATTCCTCGAAGCTCCTGTACCTGGACAAAACTATTATTTTTTACGGAAGTTTTTTAGATTTCTGTGAGTCTTCGGATGTCACCCGCCTGTTTGGAAGTTTTGCCCAGCACATCATCTGCCATCGTCACGATCACAACAACCGGAAAACAGGCTGAATTTGACCGGGTTTTTTCAGGATGACTGCATGCTACATGCCCAGGGCAATAAGGACCCGAAAAGAGGGATTTTGTTGTCCCCAAAAAGTTTAATTCAAGAGATAAGGTTCAATTCATGGAAATGTTCGAGTTTCTGAAATACGGTTTTGTTCAGCGGGCGCTGATTGCCGGTCTTTTTATCGCCCTTCTCTGCTCCACCCAGGGAGTCTTTCTCGTCCTGCGCCGCCTATCTCTGATAGGCGACGGACTTGCTCATGCGACGTTCGGCACGGTGGCCCTTGCCCTTCTCTTCAAATCTTCCCCTCTGGTTGTGTCCCTTCCCCTGGTGATGATCTGCTCTATCGGCATCATGAAAATTACGCAGAAAATGCGACTTTACGGCGATGCAGCCATCGGAGTCATCTCCTCACTGGGGATTGCGGGTGGAGTCATGATTTCCAGCCTTGCCGGAGGATTCAACGTCGATCTCTTCAGTTTTCTTTTCGGCAGCATCCTGTCGATCAGCCGACTCGAGGTGTTCATCGCCATCATCCTGTCCGCAGCTGTCATTCTTTTTTTATCCTTTTTCTATAATGAATGGCTTTTGATCACTTTCGACGGAGAATCAGCTAAGGCAGCCGGGATCAATGTCAAGGCTCTTGATAACGTTTTTGCCATCTTGACCGCCATAACGGTTGTCCTTTCCATGAAAGTGGTCGGCATTATGCTGATCTCCTCGCTTCTAATTCTACCAGCAGTCACAGCGCTCCAGCTCGCCAGAAGTTTCAGGACCACAATGCTGATTGCCGCAGTCAGCGCGCTGACATCCGTGTTGACTGGCATAATCTTTTCTTTTTATCTCGATGTCCCTACGGGGGCTGCTATTGTGATCCTGAATCTCGTATTTTTTATATCAGCTTATTTTTACAAAAGAATTTCAATCATTAAGAATCAGTACTGAGATTTTCCGGATCTGTTGTAACCATTTGTCTGCATGCACAAAGATATGCAGAGACCGAATTTCCCTCTCACAGAAAAAAGCTTAAACAGAGTGCTTTTCCTTATTTCCTGTAAACAATCCTCCTTACAGATCCGACTGTCAATCCGCTCCAGTTGAACTTCAGCCCGGTTCTGCATCGCTTCGCTTACTACGAACCTTTTGATGGCGCTTTCATGGCATCCGCCTTGCAAAACAGATTGTGTCCAGAAGCGGCATAAAGACAACCGGGCAGGGAAATAGTTATGGAAAAAGGAAAAAGCGACATCGACAAAAGACAGTTTTCTCGCGTTGAGGCGTTCATTCCCCTCTCTTATCGGCTTGTGCCCGAGCAGGAACTAGCCTTTCTTAAATCAAGAATTCTTGACCAGACTTATCCCAAAAACCCGAAGGTTCTTCCCGAAACAGCCGATTCAGCGCTTTATGGCAGTCTGTGTATCTTGAACGCAAAACTGGATCAGATACTCCACCTTCTCACATTGCGAAACGAGGGATTTAATGCTCTGTCGTCACGACTCGTCAACATCAGCGGCGCCGGTCTCTGCTTTACAACGCCTGAAAAATTCGCTGAAGGCGACATTATCGAAATAAAAACATTTCTTTCGCCACATAAAAACCGGGCGCTCTGTCTTTATGGAATGATCATCGCCAGTGAAGAAAGGGCTGAGGGATACCGGTTGTCTCTTTCATTCGTTCAAATGGACGATTCGGTTAGAGAGGAAATTGTAAAATTCGTTTTTGAACGGGAAAGGGAACTCCTTCGGGAAAAACGGGGGAGCTGACGTATATTCAATGCTTGCCATCATAGGAATTGTTATTGTTTTTACCACGGTAATCGGCGGTTATCTTCTGGAGCACGGCAACCTTGCAGTTCTTTTTCAACCGGCGGAATTTTTAATTATCTTTGGCGCGGCAATCGGTGGTTTTCTGATCAGTTCCCCATCCAAAGTCGTTAAAGCGGTCATTAAGTCAATTTCCCGGATTTTTCGCGGTAAAACGTTTGACAAGAAAGATTATACCGAGGCTTTAATGCTGCTGAACGGGATCTTTTATAAAATCCGCCAGCAGGGTCTCGTATCGATTGAATCGGACGTGGACAGTCCTCAGGAGAGCCCTTTGTTTTCTCAATATCCGTCCATCCTCAACAACACACATGCGATTGACCTGATTACCGACACGCTGCGAACGGTCATGACGACCACCATCGCTCCCCATGAACTGGATGCCCTGATTGATCATGAACTGGATGTCTATTATGAAGAAATGATGCAGCCTGCAAAAAGTGTTAATTTTGTAGCGGATGCTCTTCCCGGGCTTGGCATCGTTGCCGCCGTTCTCGGTGTCGTCCTGACTATGGGCAAGATCAGCGAGCCGCCGGAGGTTTTAGGAAAATGCATCGGCGCGGCCCTGGTGGGAACCTTCATTGGTGTTCTTACCTGTTATGGATTTGTTGGTCCCATGGGAAAGAATATCGAACATCAGGCCGGCGAAAACATTCTCTATCTGACTGTTTTGAAAGTGGCTCTTCTGGCCTTTATCGGCGGTTCCGCACCCAAAGTGGCCGTGGAGTTCGGGCGACGCGTCATACCGGCAAACGATCGGCCATCTTTCATAGAAATAGAAGAGGCTCTGAGACAAAGCAAAGGATAAAAAATTGGACGATCAACAACCCGTTATCATCATAAGAAAAGTAAAAAAGCGTCATCACGATGGCCACCACGGCGGATCCTGGAAAGTCGCTTACGCGGATTTTGTCACTGCGATGATGGCTTTTTTTCTATTACTCTGGCTGATCACCATGGTGTCTCCCGAAAAGAGAAGTGCTGTAGCGGAATATTTCAAAACATTCTCTGTCTTGAAGGAATCCGGATCTTCGTTCATGTCCGGTTCATCCGGTATTCTGGATAAAGCGGGAAGAGTGGCCGATTCCGGGCAGGGGTACAGAAATCGGGAACCCGGCCTTTCCTCGAAGGATCTGGAGCATCGTATCAAAATCGCAATCGATGAGAAATTACAGACACTGAAGGACCAGGTGATGGTCAGTATCGTTGATAACGGGCTGAAAATTCAGATCGTTGACAAGGAAGGCAGTTTGATGTTTCCCTTGGGCAGCGCGGAACCCACATTCAAAGCGAAAGAAATTCTGAGAATCGTTTCTGAAAACCTGAAAGACAGTCCCAATAGAATTATCGTTGAAGGCCATACCGATGCGGCCCCATTCCGAAGCGCGCAAACAACAAACTGGGAACTTTCTACAGCCAGAGCATCCGCGGCTCGACGGGAACTTGAGAACAATTCAATCGATCCGGGACGGATTGCCAGAGTCATCGGTTACGCCGATCAGGAATTGTTTATTCCCCAGAACCCCATGGATGCCCGCAACAGGAGGATCAGCATTATTGTCATCCAGCCAAAGTAACAGAACAACGTTTCATGTATTGCTTATATTTCATGGTATTTCAGGTAGGACCGTTTCCAAGACAGACATCCACAACAAAGGGCCCTTCCTCGATCTCAAAAGGGATAATGATGCTCGGCCCGCCCAGAACATGGACAATGGAGTGGCTTTTACCGGCCACTACGGTTGGAATGGCCGCCGTGATACTGAATCCCTCCGACTCCAGCTTTTTTCTGGCAACACCCGAGATCATGTTGGTGATCTCCCCGACGGCATCCTTGACGTCGTTATCGATCCCCGTCAAGGATTCCCCAAGCATGTTGGAAACGATTCTGACAATGCAGGCTTCGCTGAAACTCAACCCCAGAGATCCCCTGAGGTCACCGGTCAACCCGATGATTCCTGAAATATCCCCCTTTGCCGCATTATCTTTTTTCAAATAGGGTTTACCCACCTTCGGCTCAACAAACGCCATTGTTCTCAACACATTCTCTGTAGCATCCAAAAAGGGATTGATGAATCGAACATCCATTAGGCATCCTTTTATTCTTAAGAGTAGGAACTCAGTAATTAAATACAAATAATTGACATCACGCTCTCCGGATCAACCCTCTAAAGACTTCCCAGGATTTTTTCTATTTTTGAATTCAGGACCTCTGCGGTAAACGGCTTGACAATATAGTTGCTTACGCCCGCTTTCACGGCGGCGATGACATTTTCCTGAAGCGCCTCGGCAGTGACCATCAAAAAAGGCGTTGCATTCAATTCTTCGTCTGCCCGAACAGCCTTCAACAGCTCCAGGCCACTCATATTGGGCATATTCCAGTCGGAAATGACAAAATCCACTTTCTGAGCCTTCAGGGTTCTCAGAGCAATCGCCCCGTCCTCGGCCTCCACAATATTTTCGTATCCCACCTGCTTCAAAAGATTACGTATAACCTTTCTCATTGTCGCAAAATCATCTACGATCAATATTCGTATACTTTTATCCATGCTATCCTCCGGTGATCATAAATTAAAAATATTTTATACTTTTATCCAATTTTCAGTTCAGGCATTCCGAAATCAGCGGCTTTCCCCTTCTCCAAAATTTTTAACCGCTCAACAGTGTTCACTAAGTTCAAACAACCCTTCCGGATCAATAATCAGACCGATCTGACCATCGCCCATGATGGCGCCGCCCGATATTCCATCTATATCCTTTAATCCTTCACCCAGGCTTTTAATCACAACTTCCGCTTTGCCGATGATCTGATCCACAAGCAGACATTTGGAACGGCTGGCCCCATCGACAACAATCACAATGGCATCCCAGGGATCCACCTTTTCCGGCTCAATATCGAAGAGATCATAAACTCGAACCAGGGGCATAAGCCGCCCCATCACATTTACCGTTTCTCCCTGTCCCACAATATGGTTATGCGATTCCCGAGTCGGCCTGAGAACCTGACGTATTGCCGTAGTAGGCAGAATAAACCGCTCCTTGCCTACTTTGACGATCATTCCGTCAATAATGGCCATTGTTAACGGAAAGCGAGTAATGAAGGTCGTGCCTTTTCCCGGGATGCTTTCAATTTCAATCTTGCCCCGCAGTTTTTCAATGGTCTGCCTCACCACATCCATGCCGACACCGCGCCCCGAAACATCAGTCACTTTTTCAGCGGTGGAAAAACCAGGCAGGAAAATCATACGATAAATTTCCTGGTCCGTCAGGCCTTCAACACTGTTGACGAGATGGTTTTGAATGGCCTTTTTCAAAATTTTCTCCCTGTTTAAGCCTCGGCCATCATCGGATATTTCAATCACGAAGTTTCCGCCACGATGATAGGCCTTCAACTGAATCAGCCCTTTTTCCGGCTTCCCGCATCTCACTCGCTCCTCAGGTGTTTCCAGCCCATGATCAACGGAATTACGAATCATATGAACCAGGGGATTATAAATTTCATCGACCATATTTCGATCCAGCTCCGTGTCTTCTCCCTCCATTTCAACGACAACAGCTTTCCCGACATTTTTGGAAACATCTCTGGCAAGTCGCGCCATTCGCTGAAAAGTCTGTTTAATCGGGATCATTCGAAGACTGGTAGATACCTTCTGTAAGTTTGACGTAATACGGAACAGTTGTGAAACATTCCTTGCCAGATCCTTGTTCCCGTTTTCCTGATTGCTGATATTCTGCTGCACCATGGATTGAGTAATCACAAGCTCTCCGACCATATCGATGAGATCATCGAGCTTTCGTGTATCCACTCTTATTGTGGACATATCCGTAATCTGCTCGGCCTGTTTTCTGAGAGCCTGAGAAACCTGCTTCGGTGTCACAGCTCTTTCTTTAATCAGTGTTTCTCCCAGCCTCTTTTCCGGATTATTTTCTTTCGCCTTTAAACCTTCTTCCAGCATCTGCTCAGAGAGCACTCCGTCATCTATCAGAATTTCCCCCAGTTTTTTTACGGAAGGTTCCTGCTCAATGCCCTTGTTGATATTATGTATTCTCATTTCAAGGGCAGACAGATCGACGTCGAGAGGATTTTCTTTTTTTCCTTCAAGCGCTTCTTTCAGCCGGGATATCATGCTTTTAAGAGCGTCGGCGCCATCCAGTACAACATCGATCAATGGCGGCGTGACGCTGTGTTCTCCGTTTCTGGCTTTATCGAGAAGACTCTCGATATTGTGGGAAAGTTCTCTGATCTTCTCCAGATTCAGAAAGCTGGCAACCCCCTTGATGGAATGAAAAGGACGAAAAATTGCGTTGATATAGTCCCTGTTTTCCGGATTGTTTTCCAGATTTAAGATATTGACTTCAATCTCTTCAACGTACTCCATCCCTTCCGCAATGAAATCCCGCAACAGGGATTCGTCCTGAATCAGAAACTCTTCGGAAGCACCCGCAGCCGTTATTTTCTCCTTCGAGGCTTGAACCTCGTCAACTATTTCCTTATCGGATGAGGATATGGAAGTCCCTGTAACAAAAGCAATTCGCTCCAGATAACCACGAATATCCCCTTGATACTTTCCCTGGTTTTTCTCTACGTTCACGATCTCCTGCAACAGTGCGATCCCCTGTTCGAAGGTCAGAATCGCCGCTTCTTTGTCTTCTATTGAATCCAGGATGATGCATTCAAGAATCGAATTCAATCCCCTTCCTACTTCCTGAATGGGCATGATATTTAAGTTCAATGCCTCTCTTGCGACATTTTCCAGATGGTTGAGAAATTTTCCTGTCGTCGGCACATCCATATCTCCGCTGTCAAGAAAGAGAAAATCTGACGCCATGCAATCAATTGACTTCAACAGGGTTTCATAATTCATCGCTACACCATCCTCACAATTTCATCAGCAATCGAATCAAGATGAACGATTTTATCAACCGCCCCTATTTTCACGGCTTCCTTGGGCATTCCATAAACAATACAGGATTTTTCATTCTGCGCGATCGTGCCGGCTCCCATCTGCTTCATTTCCAGAAGTCCCGCAGCACCATCGGCGCCCATCCCGGTCAAAATGACACCGATGGCATTAGCCCCTGCATATTTAGCCGTTGATTTAAAAAGAACGTCCACAGCCGGCCTTTGATGATGCACCATGGGACCCATTTTTATTTGAACATAATATCGTGCGCCACTCCGCCGTAGAATCATGTGATAGTTTCCCGGTGCGATAAGCGCTGTTCCGGGAGTTACCGAATCGTTATCCGCGGCTTCTTTAACGCCAATTTGACAAAGACTGTTCAAGCGTTCCGCGAAGGCCGTGGTGAAGTTCGCCGGCATATGCTGCACTACAAGAATTCCAGGTGAATCGGGAGGCATCCTGGAAAGCACGTTTTTCAGAGCTTCCGTCCCGCCTGTCGATGCGCCAATGGCAATAACTTTATTCGAAGTTTCAGCAAGAGATCTTATGGAAAGACGTGAGCCGGGCTGAAACATTTCCTGTGTGCTCTTCCTCACAACTCTTGCCCCTGATGCCGCTCGGATCTTTTCAACCAACTGTCCGCTCATATCACCTACAGAGTATGAACTTCCTGGCTTAGCGATAGCATCGACCGCTCCTATATCCATAGCCTCAAGGGTCAGTTTCCCCCCTTTGGGGGTCAGGGAACTGACGATAATTGCGGGAAGAGGGTAATGTCTCATCAGCTTTTTCAGGAAGGTCAAACCATCCATCCTTGGCATTTCTATGTCCAGCGTAATCACATCCGGTTTCAGATGGACAATTTTGTCGCGGGCCACAAAAGGATCCGGGGCCGACCCGACAACTTCTATATCTGGATATTTCGAGAGCTCTTCGGTAAAAATTTTTCTGACAATCGCCGAATCATCAACAACCAAGACCTTTATCTTGCTCATGCCTGTCTGCCTTGCCCATCATATGGATACCAGTCACTGTTTCGAAGCGTATTGACCTTGTAGATCAGGGCTTCATTCTGAAAGGTATTGTAGACAATCTTACGACCCAGCCGGCCGCCCACATCCTCTGATATCACTTTTATCCCATGCTTTTTCAAAACACTCCTTGCCGTCTTAACGTTTTCATGCGCGATTTGATCTGCCTCGCAGCAATCTGATTCCGCACCTCCAAAAATCTGCGATCGAAGATTTTTCTTTTTTGCCCCTTCTTCACGAAACATCCTGACCATATAAGTAATCGCTACGTTCCCATATATTGCTGTTGATTCTGCTGAACTTTCCCGGAATGGATACAGGAAACTCAACATCCCGCCCAATTTACTGTCGGCATCCCAAAGTGCCACAGCCACGGAAGAACCGACTACCGTTGAAATCAGGTAAGGCTCCGGACTCATAAAAATATAGCCGGGCAGAAGAAAATACTCGCAAGAGGGTTTTATTGCTTTACTGTTCATATTAAAACAATCGACTTCCGGTTTTACGGACGTTGCATCTGCAGCAGGACGCCCAAACTTTCTCCATCAACATCAAATAAAGACTGCCATGAATCGAGTTGCGCTTTCTGTTGAAAGGGAAAGGGATCAGACGGATGATTCTTTTGAAACGTCGGAATGGAAAGGTTGAAAATTATACGGCTGTCACAGGTTCGCAGGAGATTTCCGCAAACCATATTGATGGCCTCCCGGGAGCAATCCGCTTTAAGAGCATCAGTCACTTCTTCGTCGTCCAGACTGAGCATGTTTCTCGCCATCAATGAAGCCAATCCATCAGAAAAAAACATTTTCATGCACCCTTCAGCAGAGCCTGTAAATTTGATTTCTGTTTCCATGTCAAACGTGAGGTCATTTTTTTTCTCCACGGGTTCAAGAAAAATAAAAAACATTTTTTCGAAAACTTCAAAAATCGAGGTCGCTATCACCTTCTTCATCTGATCCATAGTCTCCATCGTCATTGACCCCTAACACTTCATGAAGAACTTTTTTCAAGTCCCCAGGTAAAAATGGCTTTTTTATAAAACCTTTCGCCCCGTATCGAAAAGCCTCTTCCATCCTCGGACTGCTTCCTTCCGTTGTAATCATGATAACGGGAATCTCTTTGAACAGATCATCCTGTTTAAGACGGCTTAGCAATTCGAGGCCATTCATTTCCGGCATATTGATATCCGACAGGATCACATCGACCCAGTTGGAATCCAGCAGAGTCATCGCTTCCTTCCCATTGCCCGCTTCAAGACATGCATCCATTTTAAAACCGGACATGGCAATAATCTTTCTGATAACCCCGCGCATTGCGTTGGAATCATCCACAATCATCACATTGAAGGACATAAGCACCTCTGGCGACTGCGTCGCACTGCATATCTATTCTAAACCATGTCTAAAATGCTTCGGGCATTCCGAAGATCATCCATCAAGTTCATCATGTTTGTTTCCAGATCTTTTTCACGAAGATTAAATTTTTTGAGAACCTCACTGATCCCCAGATAAGCAAGCCCGTCGATTCCATTACCGATTCCCGTCATCATGCACAGCTGATCCGCCAGATAAACAATCCATTGCATGTCGACTGAATTTTTATCCAGGATGTCCGGACGATGATGAAAGGCAATCGCATCACAGATTTCTTCCGGTAAGTTCCAGTACCCTGTGATCTTTCCACCCAATTCCGCGTGATTGATACCGATCACTTCTTCTTCGGCTTCAATAAAGGAACATTTCCGCCCGTCGACCACACGTTGAATCTTTTCAAGAGATTCATAGACATACGCCCCGATAATGATTTTTCCCACGTCATGAAGAAGCGCAGCCGAATAGAGAACTGAATCTTCCCGCCCATATATCCGCCGGGATAAAATCTGGGACATCAGGGCTACCGCGACGGAATGTTCCCACAAGTCAGCTGCGACAGATACGTATCCCCTGGCGGTTGTTTTGTAGAATTTTGATATTCCTGCTGTCTGCACAGCACGAATGACATTTTCCTTCCCGAGGCGGGCCACGGCCTCAAGAACGGTCCTTATTGGGCGACCGAAACTGAAATAGGCGGAATTGCTTACTTTAAGGATATTAGCTGTAATTGATTGATCGAAACTGATCACTCTGGCAACTTCAGCTATGGAATAGTCGTCGCGTGACAAGAGATCCATTACCTTGATGACGGTAACAGGAAACGCAGGAAGATTATCGACCGATCGCATTAACTGATTTATCATTACAATTCCCTTAATGGTCCACCCGAACTCTTGACAAAAACCTTGCCCGTTTTGATCTCCAGGCGTACGGTTCGATTGCAGTTGCTGCCCGTATCCTCCCCGTTGATCAGCACATTGTTCTTCCAGAACATCTTGCGAGCCATCATGATATTTTTCTGACCGATACGGAAAAAATTCGTATCATCCAGGATGCTTGCACCGCCAGCGACTTTGACGATCATCGATTTCTTCTGTGCCCCCAGGCTGTAACAGGCCTTGAACAAAAGAGGGATTCCCGTATCGGCAAACATGCCGGGGGTTGTTTTTGCCTTGTCAACATCCAGAGAAGAGTCAGGAAGCATATAGTGCAAAAGCCCTCCGACCTTTACTTTGGGATCGTAAATGGCTACGGCAATGCAGGAACCCAGCGCGTAGGTTACAAGAATGTCGCCGACATTATTGCTCACTCTAAAATCTGAAATGCTTACAATCACGTCACCCATAGCTTACTTCCGATAAACACTGGGCTCGACATACTTAAAAGCATTATCCAAACCGGCAAGACTTTCAGAGTGTCCTATAAAAAAATATCCGCCCTTGTTCAGACAGTTGTAGAATTTCCGGACAACATTCTCCTGCGTCTGCTTATCAAAATAAATCATGACATTTCTGCAGAAAATGATGTCGAATTTAAATTTTGAAAAAGGGGGCTCCATTAAATTAAATCTTGAAAATTCAACAAGATCCCGAATTTCTTTCTTGATTCGAACGTACCCCTCCCATTTCCCGTATCCCAGTTGAAAATATTTCCTTAAAATCACCGGGGGTATATTTCTTGTTTTCTCGATTGAAAAAACTCCATTAACAGCGGTTTTCAGTACCTTTGTTGATATATCCGTAGCCGTGATCTTGACTTCCGCCGGAAAACCATTCAATGATTCCTTAATGGTCATCCCCAGTGAATACGGCTCCTCTCCCGTTGAACATCCGGCACTCCATATTCTCAACCCCGGTTGCCTGTGCCTTTGCCCGACAGAATCATCCAACAGGGATTTAACGATAATCTGCACTCTCTGAAAATGGCTTTCTTCCCTGAAAAAATAGGTGAGATTCGTAGCGATGGAATCAATCATCATAATGAGTTCATCAGTCCCCTCCCGCGTCGTCACATGTTTGTAATACTCGGAAAATGACCGGAAGTTCCCTTCGCGCAATCTCCGTCCCAATCTGGTCCTGACCAGCTCTTTCTTGCCATCATGCAGATTGATGCCGCACTGCTGATAAATCAGATTACTGATCCTTTCGAAATCGTGATCGCTCAGTTCGGATGCATTCATCATGGTAAATCAGATAATAAATATTTTTTCACAGGCTTGACCACCCAGGCACACTTGCAACGGACATCCCGGTTTCAAGACAATACTTGAACGACAGGGAAATCCTCCCCTTCCTAAAGAAGAAAGGGAGGTCCTGAATTCATTTCAGTTCCTGAAAAAAATCACTGCTGTATAATTATTTATTTCAGGGTTTACAGATGACTGTGAGATCTAAAAATCCTTGAACTCGTCATCCTCAAGAGGAATAATCTGGTCAGGTCGTATTTCTTTACCTTTTTGTTTTGGCGAAGGGCTCCGAACTATTGATCGGCTCATCGGCAATGCTGAAATCTTTTTCAGAATGCCTTTCCGCGAATCATGAGCAGCCTGAGCTTGAAACCCGTTTACACTCGAAGCGAGCGAGGAATTGACAGCACCGACAATATCAGCCAGGTCATTAGAAATATTTTTCATCTGCTGGGCCTGAGCGTTCAATTCCTCAGACGCCGAAGCGGATTCTTCCGCATTGGCTGCCGTTTGCTGGGTCACTTTATCCATTTCCGCCACAGCCTTATTCACTTGATCGATGCCCTGGGCCTGTTCGTTGGAAGCTGCTGCAATTTCACTGACCAGACCACCTACTTTCTCTGAACTTTCCGCCACTTCCATGAAGGCTTCATTGGTTTTTACAACCAGATCGGAACCTTCTTTCACCTTTTTGACGGTACCTTCGATAAGGCTGGCCGTATTCCGGGCGGCATCCGCTGCTCGCATGGCCAAGTTTCTGACTTCTTCAGCCACAACGGCAAATCCGGCTCCCGCCTCGCCGGCTCTGGCCGCTTCCACAGCCGCATTCAAAGCCAGCAAATTCGTTTGAAAAGCAACTTCATCAATGGTTTTAATGATTTTCGAGGTCTCGTCACTGGCCTTGGAGATTTGCTGCATGGAATCCGTCAGATGAATCATGGATGAATTGGCTCGCTGGACAACCTGATTGGCTTGTCTCATCAGGCTGTCGGCCTGACTGGCGTTTCCTGCATTCTGTTTGGTCATCGAAGACATTTCTTCCAGAGAAGAAGAGGTCTCTTCAAGTGCAGAGGCCTGTTCGGAAGCCCCTTCAGCCAATGACTGACTGGCAGAGGAGACCTGCATGGACGCTGAAGCAATCTGGTCTGCTGAATCATTCAGAGTATTTACCGCGTTCTTGATGGGTCGGCTTATACTTCGGGCAAAATACAGCACCAGAACAACAGCGAGAGCAAGAAACGCAGCGGTAATCAACATCATGAAATTCCGGATGGAAACGGCCGGTGCCATAAGCTCTTCATAGTCCTGAACCACGCCGACGCTCCAGGCGGTGAGTTCCACGGGCGCATATCCTCCGATTTTTTCTACTCCCGCAAGGGCATATTTGCCGGTTCCCGACTTCCGGGCCAGCATTTGCTGGGCGAATTCAACCATGCCTTCCTCCTTGGCCAGATTCTTTTCCAAAATAAAATCCGCCTTGGGATGGGCAATTACGACTCCTTCCTTATTCAGCACATAAGCGTAGCCCGTTTCACCGATTTTCACCGCCCCGATCTTATCACTGATGAAGTCGATATTGGCAACGCATCCCACGACTCCCAGAAACTGACCAGAGGAAGAGTAGACCGGGGCGCCAAAGGGGGCGATGGGTTTTCCCGTAGCCTTGGATTTACTGACTTCCCCTACGTGACTCTTACCGGTGCTCTTCGGCACCTTGATGTAATCCCTCTCGGAGATATCCATCCCCCTGAGCTGCCCTCCATTGCTGTCCGCAATAATCTTGCCACTGGAATCGGTAACAACAATGTATTCATAATCAGTTCCCGATTTCTTCAAAATCATACCCAGAGTTGAACATGCCCTGGTGAGTTCAACGGCCGCGCCGTCCACCCCTTTTCCGGCCACCCCGGCTGCAGCCTCGATGACCGTGTTATTGGAAGCCAGATGGGTAGCCACCTTGATCTCTTCCTGAAGAACAAGCTGCACCATGTTGCCCACACTTTTTGCTACCTGTTCTGATTGCCCCATCGCTGTGCTTTCCAGTGCTTTTGACGACCTCAAGGTGGAAAAAATACCGGTCACGAGAAGCGGTATAAGGACCAGCAAAATTCCTCCGGCTACCAATTTGAATTCCAGCGTACGTTTTTTCATACTCTTCCCCTCCTGAATTTTATTTCCTCAAAATGCTTTCCCCAAAAACATACATGGGTGTGTTCTGCAACGCCGGGGGGAAATATGCCTGAGGCAAGATGCCCTGTCCGGTTACTGAAACTTGTTGAAACGCAATGCTCATGCCAGATGGAATCTGTTTATCGGATTTCTTCATATTGCTTTTTGAATGAAGGATTTCTTGCAGTAAATTTGATTTGCTGAAGGAGAAGAGTTCAAAATCAAAGAGAGCATCGGGATTGCCGCAAAGGAGAATAATTTTTAACTATTTAATTATACAACGAATAACATCTTTAAACCCAAAATCATGACAACCTGTCATGGTTTTGACAAACAGCCTAATAGGGGTTGTAATTTTAATGCATATGGCCTATAAGGTGAGCCCGGTCAGGTCAGTTTGTTTCCTCTGTACTTTAAACGAATTTTTCGGACGGATGCGGTTTAATTTCTATCGTCTGTTTAAAATAATCATGAATTCTTTTTCATCCAGAGCCTGTCATTGGAAAGTTGCTTGGAAAGCGGAACAGTCACCATGAAAAATCAGAAGATATTGATTGCGGAAGATGATGATCTCAATAGAAGTAATTTAACCGAACTGCTGAACGCTGAAGGTTACGAGATCAAGGCCGTCGACAATGGCAGAAAAGCGATGGATGCCTTTGTGGAAGACAAATACGAACTTGTCATTACCGATCTGAAGATGCCCAACGGCGATGGCTTGGAGCTTTTGAAATTTGTCAAAGACATGAACCCCGACAATATCGTGATTATGATGACCGGTTACGGGACGGTGGATTCGGCCGTGGAAGCGATGAAGCTTGGCGCTTTTGATTACATATCCAAACCCATGAGGAATGATCTGGTAACATTGACAGTCAACAGAGCCTTGTCCTACGCCAGTCTGCAGGAAGAAAATGTCACTCTGCGGGATCATCTTCGGGAACAATACGATTTCGGCAAGATGCTCGGCTACAGTGAATGCATGAAAACGATCTTTGATACAATCGAAAAGGTAGCCAAATCGGACAGCACGGTGATCATCTATGGTGAGAGCGGGACAGGCAAGGAACTCGTAGCACGAGCTATCCACTTCAACAGCAACAGAAATAATTTTCCTTTAATTCCAGTTAACTGCGGAGCCATCCCTGAGGACCTTCTGGAAAGCGAACTTTTCGGCCACGAAAAGGGCGCTTTTACCGGAGCGATTCGCAACAGATTGGGAAGATTTGAACTGGCCCAGGGCGGATCCATCTTTCTTGACGAAATCGGCGATATGAGCCCGGCTCTTCAAGTAAAAGTTTTGAGAGTCATTCAGGAAAAGCAGTTTGAACGGATCGGCGGAGTAAAAACCATCAATGCCGATGTCCGGATTATTGCCGCTACCCATCAAAATCTTGAACTGGCTGTTACAGAAAAAAGATTTCGGGAGGATCTCTTTTACAGAATCAATGTGATTCCTATTCATCTACCTGCTCTTCGGGAACGTGGTGCCGACATTGCCATCTTAGCCAATCACTTTCTGCAGAAATTCGCGCAGTCCAAGAAGAAAGAGGTCACGCGTTTCACTCCTGAGGCCATTGCCTGCATGTTGCACTATCCCTGGCCGGGTAATGTCAGGGAGCTTGAAAATCTGATTGAAATGCTTGTTGTCATGAAGGAAGACGGCGAAATAAAGCTTGAAGATCTTCCTTCAAAAATCCGTCAGTTTAAAAAAGAAACCCAATCCTTCAAAGAATATCAGATACCGGAGGAAGGTATTGATTTTAATGATGTAGTCTATCAATTTGAAAAGAATATTCTACTCAAGGCCCTGGCAAAAACCAACGGTGTCAAGAACAGGGCTGCAAAGCTTCTGAATCTCAATCGAACAACCCTTGTCGAAAAGTTGAAAAGGCTGAATATCTCTTCGGAATCCTGATCCGCTGGATTGATATTCTCATGCGATGATAAAAACCATTTTCAGCCAAAATGAATGTAATACAAGACTTCAAGACATCCTTCCCAAGAGGAAAAACGGCATGAAGAGGGAAATTCTGGTTGTCGATGATGAAGAAACCATACGATATCTGTTCCTGAATCTTTTCTCTGAATCACTTTATGACGTCCATACCGCCGGGAATGCTCCTGAAGCTTTGCAAATCCTGAAAAACAATGCCATTCAGGTGATCTTCCTGGACCTTAAGTTGTTCGGAATGAACGGCATTGCCTTATGTCGTCAGATCCGTCAGACAACTCCCCTGGCCATCATTCATGCCATTACCGGGTGGGCTGCCCTTTTTGATATTGAAGAATGTCGGGGCGCCGGGTTCGACGATTATTTTGTCAAACCGCTGGACATGGATCTTATTGCGTTAACGGTCCAGGAGTCCTTCAAGAAACTCGACCGATGGAAACGACACTAGGTTGAATAAGTCAGCGTTTACGACTCCTATCCTTCACTGAATCTCTTCCAGATTGTCTAAGATTTGCCTATTCTGCCATTGCTCATACCAGGAAAAGCATGTCGGCTATATTCATTACCCTGCTTTTGTCGTGCGGACCGTTTTTGCATCCGCCGCTTGATTTTTTATTGACTTATCAAACAGCTCGGAAATGCCATAAGGGGATACCAGTGGCACACTTCATGATTGCTATGTAATCCACAGCTTAACTTTTTAAAGTCTGCAGTCCGTCAACTCAGCCACATGAAAAATAACAGCAGGACAGCAGCACTGACATCATAAACAAGGAGGAAATCATCTGTGCCCGCAGCAATCGAAGAAACAATGACACAAGATGTCAACACGATGTCTGACCGTGATGGCAAGTATCTGACCTTTACTCTGGCCGGCGAGGAATACGGCATCAGTATTCTGAAAGTCAAAGAAATAATAGGCATGATGCCGATTACAACCGTTCCTCAAACGCCTCCCTATGTCAAAGGCGTTATCAATCTCCGAGGGAAAGTTATTCCAGTAGTCGATTTGCGCCGAAAGTTCGGCATGGATCCCATGGAGTATACTGAAAGAACCTGTATTATTGTTGTGGAAATTGCGGGCTCGGTCAAAACGATTCCCATGGGAATTGTCGTAGACTCCGTCTCAGAAGTGCTGAACATCAAATCCGCCGATATTGAAGAAACCCCGAGTTTCGGCAATCGTCTGGATACGGACTATATTCTCGGCATGGCCAAGGTGGGTGGCGGCGTTAAGATTTTGCTGGATATCGATCGTGTTATGAGTGCGGATGAAATGGCCTCACTGGTGCAGTAAAAAAGCTTATGACAACATGCTCTGCATGGTCAGGGAAATTTAGTGGACTGCAATCCGGACGATCAGCTCCGGTACCAAAAGATATCCTGGTTGCTTCATGCTCCCCATGCTGACCCTCTGCATGAACTCCCATTTAGATAAGTCGGCATAAACGATGCTCAGAATTCCGAAGTACAAATAAAGGACACTGATTTTACCTTGTTTTAAAGAGGGTATATGTTGCCAAGAGAAGGTCAAGGCACTGTTGTTTTGAGTGACATATTGAATGATTTTAAGACATGCAGAGATTGTGATGGGAAAGAAAAACCTCCCGGAATTTTTAAAACGAACAGTTAGAAGCATGCTCTTCAGTCACGACTATGCTTACATGATCCTGTCTAACCTCTTTACAGGATATATCTGCCTATGCTTCCCCAGGCTTCAGGACAGTTATACTTACATTCCTTATTAAGAAACAATGCTCGCTCTTCCGATAGGATGGCGGGATTATTATAACGGTCTGATGCTTCAGAAGAAAAAATAGCTGAAACTTCACGAGATTCATATTGCAATGTAAAAATGATACCCGCCGGCACAGGCGGCATGGCCGGATTCAGCATTAATAATATTCTCGAAGGAGGAAGAGAAGTTCATGAGTATGAATTTGACGATGAAGCACAAGCTGATTTTGACATTCGTTTCTTTGCTCATTGCATTCGGAATCGCCGTCTATTGTTTCGTAAATACTCAGGTGACCAGTCTTATGATGGACGAAAAGCTGGCCTCTGACCATGCCTTGGGTTATGAGCTTCTTGATCAGTTTTATCCGGGAGACTGGAACGTTGCAGAGGGAAAGCTATATAAAGGAAAGCAATTAATCAATGGCGATACCAGGCTTGTTGACATGATCAAGGAAAGAACCGGTTCAGCCGCAACCATCTTTCTGGGAGATATTCGCATCGCAACAAACGTTTTAAAACCCGACGGGAAAAGAGCGGTAGGCACAAAGGTCGCTTCTGAAGTGGAAGAAAAGGTGCTTAAAAAAGGCACTGATTTTATAGGTAAGGCTGTGGTCGTCGGTAAGGTGTGTGAGACAAAATATTCTCCCATTAAAGACAAAAATGGAAAGACGATCGGCATGTGGTTTGTAGGTGTTCAGAAACATTATGTAGAAAATAAAATGACCGCCTTCAACACGACTCTTTTTTTCTTTACCCTGATTATGGTCGCCATAGGCATTGCCATTGCGATTCTATTAAGCATATCCGTGACTCGACCGGTTAATCGAATCGCTCAAGAACTGCATTCCTTCGTCGAAGAGGTTGCAACCGCCTCCGGCCTGGTTTCTTCTTCAAGTCAGAACGTCGCGGATGGAACTGCAGCCCAGGCTTCGTCCCTGGAAGAAACCTCCTCGTCCCTGGAAGAAATGTCGTCAATGACCCGGAACAATTCGGATCATGCGAAACAGGCCAGAGCTATGATGGGAAAAACACAGAGAATAGTCGAAAAAGTGAACTCTCATATGGATGAAATGACCCAAGCAATCAATGAAATCAACAAATCCAGCGAGGAGACGGGAAAAATCATCAAAACAATTGATGAAATTGCATTTCAGACGAACCTTCTGGCTCTTAATGCGGCAGTTGAAGCGGCTCGTGCCGGTGAAGCAGGTGCAGGGTTTGCCGTTGTTGCCGAAGAGGTGAGAAATCTGGCCACACGGTCCGCCGATGCCGCAAAAAATACCAGTAAGCTGATTGCCAATACCATGCAGGCCGTAAGCAACGGCAACGAATTAACAAAAGCAACACAGGAAGCTTTTCAGGACAATGTTGAGATTTCCGTTCAAATTGCACAGATTGTCGATGAAATCACAACCGCCTCTGAAGAACAGGCACAGGGAATAGCTCAGATTAATCATGCTGTCGCGGCAATGGACAAGGCGACCCAGGAAGCGGCAGCTCATGCCGAAGAATCAGCCGACGCTTCCAAAATACTTAATCAGAAAGCTATAGAAATCCAGCACCACATCAATGAGCTTATATCGGTTTTAGGCTGATTAAAAAATAACAGTTCTCAGGGCCGGAAAAAGTCCGTGCTCTTCGCCGGATTCGTTATTGGCTCCTCAATGTAAGTCTTTTATATGAAGGCGAAGCCTCTGCCGTGCCGCCCTGATACCTTCTCTGATCGCCACTTGAAACATATACACCGATGATGGAGGAAAACATGAATGTTATTTTCGTAGGCGGAGGTAATGCTTCTTTAACTCTTATGCAGTATTTTCTTAATATCGACTATATTCATATTATCGGCATAGCCGATATTAATGAAAACGCACCGGGAATTCTGAAAGCAAAAGAGCTGAAAATTCCCACGACTAACGATGCCGTTGCCATGATCAGTCAGAAGGATGCGGATATTATCATTGAATTAACAGGTAATGAAGGCGTCGTAAAAAAGATTTTTGACAATCTTAAACCGCATCAGCATTTCATGTCCTCCATTGCCGCAAAAATCATGTGTGATTTTATAGAGATTCAAAACACACAACGTATGGAAATCCTGGAAAATCTAACTTTTGAATTCAACCGGCTGACATCATCGCTTCAGTCTTCAGGCGAATATATTGATATTTCGATTCACAATATTGAATCTGTTCTGCGATCCATGCGCATCGTGACCATGAATGCCCGTATTGAGGCTGCCCGAGCCGGAGAGACGGGAAAAGCATTCGAAGTTGTCGTTGAGGCCATGCAGAATACGCTTTCTGATATTGAAAAAGCGCTGAATGATATTACGATCGCGTCAAAAGAATCCAAGTCTTCAATGGAAGAATTGGTCATGACGGAAAATAAATTGAAAAATTCTTTAATCGTCACTTAAAATATGCATTTGTAAATCCCCCCGTCATTCCGATTAATGTCCCGGCTTTTCAGCTCACCGCCTGAAAAGGGGGATATACTCCAGACCATGAGCCTCTGCGACAGGACGGCTGGCCAGACGGCCTCCCAGCGTATTGACGCCCCGGACAAGGGAGATATCTGCTTTAAGAGCATCCATCAGACCTGATCCTGCAATTTTCAACGCATAAGGAAGAGTCGCATTGTTCAGTGCATAGGTAGATGTTCGCGGGACGGCGCCGGGCATGTTGGTCACACAATAGTGGATCACCTCATCCACAATATAAACGGGATCGCTGTGCTTTGTCGGTCTGGCCGTTTCCACGCAGCCTCCCTGATCGATGGCAACATCCACAATGACGCTTCCCGGCTTCATCGCGGCCACCATTTCCCGGCTGACGAGTTTCGGAGTCTTAGCCCCTGGGATGAGAACGCTTCCAACCAGTCCGTCGGCGCGATTGACGGAATCAGCGATATTCTGCACATTGGAACCGAGAGTCGTCAGATTGCCGTGAAGCACCTCATCCAGATACCGGAGGCGGTCCGAACTGGTGTCGATGATGGTTACATGTGCACCCATTCCCAACGCGATTTTGGCCGCGTTGCTCCCGACAATTCCTCCACCGAGGATCACCACATCCGCAGGACGAACGCCGGGCACCCCACCGAGAAGCTTTCCACGCCCCCCGTTTTCTTTCTCCAGATAGTGAGCAACAATCTGAGCAGACATCCGGCCGGCAACTTCCGACATGGGCATGAGCAGGGGCAGCGTTCCATTATCCAACTGAACTGTCTCGTAACCGATGGCAGCCGTTCCGGAATCCAGAAGCACACGGGTCAGGTCCGGTTCAGCGGCCAGATGGAGGTAAGTAAAAAGGATCAGATCATTCCTCAGATAGATATACTCTGATGGCTGAGGCTCCTTCACTTTCATGACCATCCCGGCCCCTTCCCATATGTCGGCGGCTTCCGGAAAAAGAATGGCTCCCGATGAACGATACTCATCATCGGGAAATCCACTGCCTTCCCCTGCTCCAGACTGCACAAGAATTTTGTGACCCGCCCGGACAAGCGTCCCGACACTTCCCGGCGTCAAGGCAACGCGGTATTCATGATCCTTGATTTCTTTCGGAACTCCAATCAGCATAGAGCCTCTCTTCAATCGTTCATTCCGTTTTCCCTTCCGTTCATACGGTGAAAAGGCAGCCGCTGCCCTGAGGAAAACCAAGCAGGGTATGTTACTGCCACAGGTTTCAAGGCGTGTCAAAGGGATAATGAGGGATAAAGAGATCTGCTTTGCACCCTTTCACTTGCCAAAATATAGATAAGGAGGTAAATATCCCGCTAACTTTTTGGGGAGATTCAACATGAGACTGAAAAATACGGACAGGCTGGACTTTGTGGATCGGACGCTCACCGTCAATGGCAAGCCCTTTATTGTCCAATACCCTGATGAGCCGCTGTTCGGTACTCGGGACGGAAAACTGGTGACCATACTGTTCAAGGGTTGCGGCTTAACGCGGACCTTGTGGGAGCCAGAAGAAATTGAAGGGTATTTCCTGGATCAGGAACCATCGGCGAATTTGTAGCCGATCCCCCGGACGGTCAGTATATATTTCGGTTTTTCTTTATCCTGTTCAATATCCGCTCGCAGGCGGCTGATATGGACATCAACCGTCCTGGGCTCTACGAAGGCCTCCTCTCCCCAGACGGCATCGAGCAACTGATCCCGGCTGAAGACCCTCCCGGGCTGGCGGGTAAGGCACCGCAGCAGTTTGATCTCCGTCGGTCCCAGTTCAATCTTTTTCCCGTCCACAGAAACCTGGTAGGTTCGATAATCCACATGAAGCCCCTGAAATGTGAATGTCCCTTCCGAAGCTTCCTTCGGCCGCTGACTGGACCGGCGCAGCACGGCTCTCACCCGCGCCACCAGTTCCCGCACGTTGAACGGTTTGGTGATGTAATCATCAGCCCCGATTTCCAGACCAACGACCTTGTCCAGCGGCTCGCCTTTCGCAGTTAGCATGATAACAGGAAGGGTTTCTGTCTCCTCGTTGCGGCGTACCTGCCGACAGATATCCAGTCCTGAAACGCCGGGCAGCATCAGATCGAGAATCACAAGATCCGGCTTATTGGTCCGGATTGTTTTTAACGCCTCTTCTCCATCGAAAGCCTGCGTGACGGCAAAGCCTTCCTTTTCCAGATTAAAGGTCAGGAGTTCCACGATATCCTTTTCGTCATCCACAACCAGGATGCGCTTCTGTCCTGTGGGCATGAAATCCTCCTTTGTTCCGCCTTCCATATTGAGGCGTTCTCCTCGATATCTTCGTTATCGACTCCATTCAGTTCACCCTGTGGACGACTTAGTCGTCTCAGCGTTGCCGCCTTGGTCTCGTCTCTGACCTGGAATTGGAATTAAAACAGATTCTCCAGCAACTCTCCCAGGCTCCCGACACGGCAGAGCTCTATCCCGGACAGTTCGGTAATCTCCTGAGAAAGGGTGCGTGGAAGAAGACATCGATTAAATCCCATACGCGCCGCCTCCCGAATCCGTACGATCATCTGGGAAATCCCTCGAACTTCACCCGTCAACCCAACTTCTCCGAAGATAACCGTTCCCGGATCGATCGGCCTCTCCAGAAAACTGGAGGCCATGGCCGCCACAATCCCGAGATCTGCCGCCGGCTCATCCACCCGGATTCCTCCGGCCACATTCAGAAAGATATCATTTGAACTCAGATGCAGCCCGCAGACGCGATCAAGAACGGCAACCAGCAGGGATACCCGGTTGGAATCAACGCCTATGCTGGTCCTTCTCGGCGTCCCCAGCGGAGAAGGACTGACCAGCGACTGAATCTCCACAAGAATCGGGCGGGTGCCTTCCATGCTTGGAACGACGACAGATCCTGAGGCGGCTTCCGGACGTTCGGAAAGGAAAAACGTCGAAGGATTGAGAACTTCCACCAGGCCGCTGTCTCTCATTTCAAAGACCCCGATTTCATTGCTCGGCCCGAATCGGTTTTTCATGCCGCGGATGATCCGGTAGGCATGCCCGGAATCCCCTTCGAAATAAAGAACGGTGTCCACCATATGCTCAAGTACTTTCGGACCGGCAATGGAACCTTCTTTGGTTACATGACCGACGAGAAAAATGGACACCCCGGTTTTTTTTGCAAAATGGATCAGTCGACCCGCCGTCTCCCTGACCTGTCCCACACTTCCCGGTGCGGACCCCATACTGGTGGAAAACACCGTCTGGATGGAATCGATGACGGCCACGTCCGGTTTAAGAGTTTTTAGGTGTTGGAGTATATTTTCTAACGACGTTTCCACCAGAACGAGTAGATTTTTCGATTCAGCCCCGATTCTCATACCCCTCAGCTTGATCTGCCTCGCGGACTCCTCTCCGGAAACATAAAGGACATTCCGCCCTTTTTCCGCCAGTTTCTGCAGCATCTGCAGGAGCAGGGTCGACTTTCCGATGCCAGGATCACCACCGACCAGTACGGCGGACCCTTCCACAATTCCTCCGCCAAGAACTCGATCCATTTCCAGGATATCCGTTTTGACGCGTTCTTTTTCATTCGCTTCGATGGTGTCAATGGACAAGGGGTTCTCATTCATCTGCAGGGTTCCGTATCCGGAATCTGCGCCGATCGTTGTCGCCTCTTCTTCGATGAAGGCATTCCATTCGTTGCAGGCGGGACATTTACCCAGCCACTTCGGCGATTCATAACCACAGTTCCGACAGAAAAAGGCTGTCCTGTTCTTTTTCAAAATCCATCTCTCCGTCTTCAACAAGAATGGTCGAAACATAAGGTAGATTAACGCCTTAGTCAACATCAAAACATAAAAATCATCGTCGCAAATTTCTTGAGTATTGAAAACAATATTGATATAGTGCGCGCGAATTTTACAAAAGAAGAGAGGAAAGGTTTTTATGCATAATCCAAATTTCAGTTCAGGCCCCTGCAGCAAAAGACCCGATTGGAACCTTGAAGCCTTGAAGGATGCCCCTGTCGGGCGCTCCCACCGCTCAGCGCTGGGAAAGGATAGACTCGCCAAGGCAATTTCGGAGTCAAAACGAATTCTGAACATCCCCGAAGACTATCTCGTAGGCATATTACCCGCTTCAGACACGGGAGCCTTTGAAGCCGCGATGTGGTCCGTCCTTGGTCCCAGGCCGGTCACCGTCCTTGTATGGGAAAGTTTCAGCGATGGATGGGCTACGGATATCAGCAAGCAGCTCAAATTGAATCCGACGATTCTGAAGGCGGATTATGGTTCTATTCCCGACCTGAACTCCATTGACTGGTCCAATGACGTGGTCTTTGTCGCCAATGGAACGACCAGCGGCGTGAAAGTACCCAACTGGGACTGGGTCCCGGACAACCGGGAAGGTCTTTCCATCTGCGATGCGACAAGCGCCGTTTTCGCCATGGAAATCGACTGGTCCAAAATCGATGTGCTCACCTACTCCTGGCAGAAATGCCTAGGCGGCGAAGCGGCTCACGGCATGCTGATTCTGAGCCCCCGAGCGGTAGCCCGCATCGAATCCTATGATCCCCCCTGGCCCATGCCGAAAATCTTCCGCATGAAGAAAAGCGGCAAGGTGAACAAGGGAATTTTTGAGGGAGATACGATCAATACCCCCTCCATGCTCTGTGTGGAGGATTATCTGGACGCCCTTCAATGGGCCGACGGAATCGGTCTGGAAAATCTCTACAAGAAAAGCCTGGCAAATTTGAAAGTCGTCGAAGACTGGGTCGTCCGTACCCCGTGGATCGATTTTCTTGCAACCTCGAAGGAGATCCGCTCCAATACCTCCGTATGCCTTTCCGTCGTCAGCGAAAAAGTCAAGGCCCTCTCCAAGGATGATCAGGCCAAGTTCCTCAAGGGGATCAGCAGCGAATTAAGCAAACGCGGCGTGGCCCATGATATCAATTCTTACAAGGACGCCCCTCCGGGCTACCGCTTCTGGTGTGGACCGACCATCGAGGAAGCCAGCATTAAGAACGCCCTGGAAGAGCTGGAAAAAGTCTACAATGAAAAAATAAAAACCCTGTAAAAGCGAAGGAGCAATCAATGATACGAGTTCTCGTAAGCGACAGCATGGCCTCTGAAGGCATTGAAGTATTCAGGAAGACACCGGGGATCGAAGTGGATGTCATCACGAAACACACCCCTGAAGAGTTGAAGGAACTGGTCGCCAGCTACGATGGTCTTGTCGTTCGCAGCGCCAGTAAGATCACAAAGGAAATCCTTGATTCGGCAGACAAGCTTACCGTCATCGGCCGTGCCGGAGCCGGTGTTGACAACATTGATGTCGAAGCCGCCAGCAAGAAGGGCATCGTGGTCATGAACACCCCCGGCGGAAACACGGTAACTACCGGAGAGCATGCCATTGCCATGATGTTGTCGCTGGCACGGAAAATTCCTCAGGCTACGGCATCCATGAAGGCCGGCAAATGGGAAAAGAGCCGGTTTATGGGCAATGAATACTGTAACAAAACCCTGGGAATCATCGGCATAGGCCGTATCGGCAGCGTTGTGGCCGATCGTGCGAAGGGATTGAAGATGAATGTCATCGCCTATGATCCATTCATCTCACAGGAAGCCGCGGAAAAGATGGGGATCACGCTGGCTTCCCTGGATGAGATCTATGGGAGCGCCGATTTCATCTCCGTTCATACCCCGAAGAACAAAGAAACCACGGGAATGATCAATGCCGCGGCCTTCGCCAAAATGAAGAAAGGCGTTTTCGTCATCAACTGCGCCCGTGGCGGAATCGTCAATGAAAAAGATCTTTACGACGCCCTCGTATCTGGCCAGGTCGCCGGAGCGGCCCTTGACGTTTTCGAAGAGGAACCGACAAAGAATATAGATTTGATCTCACTGGACAACGTTATCTGCACGCCCCACCTTGGCGCCTCCACGGATGAAGCTCAGACCACTGTCGCCGTCGCCATTGCAGAACAGATGGTGGACTATCTCCTGAAGGGTGAAATCCGCTATGCCGTCAACTTCCCGGCTGTCAGTGCGGATCTAATGGCAGCGATCACCCCCTATCTCGCTCTGGCCGAAAAGCTGGGAAAATTTCAGGCCCAAATTGTTTCCGGCGGAATCGAGGAAATCAATATCGAATACAGTGGCGAAATTCTGAAATATGATGTCGCCCCGATTACGATTGCTCTGCTTAAAGGTCTTCTTACCCCCATCCTGAATGAGAATGTCAATTATATCAATGCGCCGGTCATTGCAAAGGAACGGGGCATCAATGTGAAGGAATCCAGAAGCAGTGCGGAAGGGGATTACCGAAGCATGATCACCCTGACCCTGAAAACGTCCGAGGGAGAATCCATAACGGCAGGCGCGTTGTTCGGACGCCGGGATCCGAGGATCGTCCGGATCAATCAGTTTACCGTCGATGTCATCCCCGAAGGACATCTGCTGATGCTGTACAACCATGACAAACCGGGAGTGATCGGCAATATCGGCACAGCGATCGGATCGGCGAATATCAACATCGCCAGAATGCACTGGAGTCGGCTGCAGGCCGAACAGAAGGCCATGGTCGTTTTCAGCACCGATACGCCGGTTGACGCACAACTGCTGAAAAAGCTGAAAGAGACGCCGAACGTTATTTCCGTCCAGGAACTGGATATGTAAGGTAGATAAGTCATTACAAGCAGCAAAACAGATTGTTTAGGAGAATTTTCCTTATGGCCAATGTTGTCGTTGTGGGAACCCAGTGGGGTGACGAGGGGAAGGGAAAAATTGTTGACCGCTATGCAGAAGACGCTAAGGTCATTGCGAGATTTCAAGGTGGAAACAATGCCGGGCACACGCTAGTCGTCAAAGGCGAGCAGACGATTCTTCATCTGATTCCCTCCGGAATACTCCACAATCACAAGGTTTGCATCATCGGCAACGGGGTCGTAGTTGACCCCCTGGTTCTTATCCAGGAAATAGAAAGCCTGAAGGGCAGAGGACTCTTTCCTCCCGACACCCGATTGTTTGTCAGTGAAAAGGCCCATGTCATCATGCCCTATCACCGGCAGTTGGATCTCGCCCGCGAAACCCGTCGTTCGGGAGTGAAAATAGGAACAACGGGCCGCGGCATCGGTCCAGCTTATGAGGACAAGATTTCGCGGGTAGGCATCCGTATTTGTGATCTTCTGGATGAGACCCTGTTTCGGGAAAAACTGGCGTTAAATGTTGAAGAAAAGAATTTCACTCTAACCAGTCTTTTCGGCGAACCGCCTGTTCAGGAACAGGAAATCTTTGATGAATATCAGAATTATGCCGAAAAGATACGTTCCTATGCAGCAGACACTTCCCTGATCCTCGAACGGGAAATGAAGTTAGGAAAGCCGATCCTCTTTGAAGGAGCCCAGGGATGTCATCTCGATATCGAACATGGCACATATCCGTTTGTTACGTCATCCAGTACGGTGGCAGGCAACGCTTCATGCGGAACGGGTATTGGTCCCTCTTCCCTGAACGAGGTCATCGGTATCTGTAAAGCCTACACGACCCGGGTGGGTGAAGGCCCCTTCCTCACTGAATTGAACGATGAAATCGGCGATCGCCTGCAGCGGGTGGGACAGGAATTCGGGGCAACGACGGGAAGAAGGCGGCGATGCGGGTGGCTGGACATGGTTCTGGTCAGACATGCTGTACGGGTCTCCGGAATTACAGGCCTTGCCATTACGAAACTGGATGTACTGACCGGTTTGAAAACCTTGAAGCTTTGCGTGGGATATCAGTCGGGAAATGATCTTTATCCGGAATCTGTCCCTCCCAATCCGCGCATTCTGCAACAGTGTCAGCCGGTTTATGAGGAAATGGCAGGATGGACGGAAGACATTCGAGGAGCCCGCCAGATGGACGACCTGCCTTCAAACGCGAGGCGATATCTTGAAAGGCTGGAATCCCTGACTGGTGTACCGGTTATTCTGGTTTCCGTCGGTGCAGGGCGGGAAGAAACTATCGTCTTGAAGAATCCCTTTTCGAGTTAGCAGTTTCTGCTTGACAACAAAAGATTCTTGCTGTTAATAGGGCAAACCTTCATTAAATTACAAGGGCCGTTAGCTCAGTCGGTAGAGCAGCGGATTTTTAATCCGTTGGCCGTGGGTTCAAGTCCCATACGGCCCACCAATAAAATAAGGGGTTCCGGCAAGTTAGTCGGAACCCCTTATTTTTTGAAACCTCGTTAAATTAAACTTTTTGCGAACAAAGTGCGAACACCCGCGATCACTCTTCGGGAACTTGTTCCGCCCCTTTCCCCTTGAGAGTCAGAAACATATTCCCAAAGGATTCGCCCCCCGTAAACTACTTCTTCAGGGCCATGGATAAAAGATAAGACGCAAGATTGACCTTCTTTTTATTCAACCCGAGTTTTTTCCGGATACTATTGCGGTGGAAGGCTACGGCGCCCGTGCAGACATTCATGAATTCCGCAATTTCCTTTGTTGTTTTACCATCCTTGATAAGAGAGGCCACCTGAACCTCTTTTTGAGTAAGGTTAATCGGCCGGGATGTAAGTTTGTGTAGGAATGGCGAGGTAATTTCGTTCAAGTGAACTTCCAGTATCTTCATATAGTTCATCTGGGTGGCATCAAGGGTTGTCATTTTAACTTTCTCCACATAGGGAAGGACCATGCTTTTCACGTCGGAAAGAACGTTCTTTTCCAGTTCGATTTTCCTTTCTTCCCTTTTTCTGAGAAGGGTCGTGAGGGCCATATTCCGCTCCTCAAGATTCTTGGCCTTGATCTCCAGCTCCATTTCCTGCTTTTTCAAGACCTCCTCCCTCCGTTTTCTCTCTATAATTTCCTCCTGTAAGGATGCATTGACCTCTTGAAGATATGCCGTTCTCTCCCGAACACTCGCTTCAAATTCTTCCAGAACCTCCTGCAGCATAGCTTCCTCATGTTTGCGCTGACTGATATCATTGTTGATTTCCAGAATGGCCAGTGGTTTCCCCCACTCATTGCATCTCATGGTCCATCTACTTTCCACCAGAATCGAACTGCCATCCCGTCGGAACTGGACCAACTCACCTTTCCACAGACCGCAAGTTGCCAAGGTTTTTTCTATCTCCTTAAGACTCTGCGGGAAAGTGGTGTTGAGCAGGGAATGAATATTTTCTCCCTGGACCTCACTTCGACTCCAGCCATATTTTTTCTCGGCTCCCCGATTCCAGAATAGAATACGATGCTCCATGTCCAGCACTATGATCAGATCCTCTGCTAGATCAAGCAATTCCGCCTGTTCACGCAGAGCATCAGCCTGCTTCTTTAGAATATCGTTATAAGTTTGATCACCGAGAGGGTAGGCTTCCTTATCTAAGAACTGCTGAATCAACATGCCGTATTCGTTGATTTTTTCCTGGCGTGATCCTTCATCCACACTCATATGTATAATCTCCAGATTCTGATATTGAACCATCTATTTTACGTTTGTTTTATCCTTTCAGTGTCGAAAGGATAAAAGACGTTATGAAAATGGCAAAACAACGAGAATAATAGTTTCTCTCATGTCAAAAATTTATATTCCCTTTCTTATTAGGCAATAAAAAAGGCCGCCAACTAACATTTACGTTAGGTGGCGGCCCGACCATCTTAAACCTCCAGAAATCCGAAGACCCCTGGACCCATTGCTAAGTATTTTATTTTTCAGTGTCGAAAGGATAAAAGGCGTTATGAAAATGGCAAAACAACGAGAATAATAGTTTCTCCCATGACAAAAATTTATATTCCCTTTCTTATTAGGTAATAAAAAAGGCCGCCAACTAACATTTACGTTAGGTGGCGGCCCGACCATCTTAAACCTCCAGAAATCCGAAGACCCCTGGACCCATTATTTAATATAATAATTTCGTTACTTTTAAAATAATTTTCATTATATTGTCAAGGTTATTTCAGATAGGCGGGCACAGTTTTTTAAAAAACCCCCAACCTATAGCCGAAAAGCCGAACATAGTACAACAGAGTCGTGTATGCTCAACCCTTAACATTGTAGCGACTGTCTCTTGCGTTGAGACCAATTCAAACCCTAAAGTTCCCGGACACTAAGCCGCCATATTACCTCCAAAAACAAAGATGACACAGCTCTAGCACATTGCATATTTTTTAAAGAATTACTTTATTATCCTTTACTTTAAGGTGGTTAGTTTAAAATAGTTTAGCGGGTAACATAAAAAAGTGCCAACATATTTAATGTTTTTTCCAAGAGCTGGATTGGATTTGAGGTGCCGCATTCTGCCTTTGTCTTTTGCAGACAAAGGCAGAATGTGTGTCAATATTCAGAATTTCAAAGGACTTCTAAGTCACTAATATGTAAATGTGGTTCAGTATTTCCCGATCTCATTCATCATCTTTCCGCATTGCCAGCGGCAGAGAAAACAGACCGATAATGACCAGGGTATAGCCGCCGAATTTAATTGCAAGGCGGAGGGCGCCGGGGGGATATTCCGGGGCGAGGAGCCGCACCAGAGCGACCCCCGACAACGCGATGCATGTTCCAATAACCCACCACCACTGGCGTTTCTGCTTGAACATTACTTCAGCAGGGTGCAGTAAATACCGGCCAGAATCGCCGTCGTGATAACGCCGCTGACGTTGGCGCC